>WNGM01002158.1_pt1 | contig 18141 bp, 19 predicted proteins | sample 5400571 | NCBI WGS metagenome assembly WNGM01 (sample SAMN13153378, study PRJNA577476) | soil metagenome | isolation source: 100 cm soil or saprolite under Garry oak tree replicate 2 | place: USA:California | collected 2016-06-15 | reverse complement strand
TGGTACCCGAACCCATGTACGAGGCGCTGCTGACCGAAAGCCGGAAGATCGGCACGTTCGGCCACGGCTTCACCTATTCGGGGCATCCGGTCGCCGCGGCCGTGGCGCTCAAGACCCTGGAGATCTACGCACGCGATCGTGTGATCGAGCAAGCCGCGGCAAAAGCCCCGCAATTCCAGGCCCGGCTTCACGGGCTCGGCGCGCATCCCCTGGTCGGAGAGTCGCGCGGAATCGGGCTGATCGGCGGGGTCGAGCTGGTTGCGGACCGGCGGACGAAGCGGGCGTTCGAGCCGACTTGCGGGGTGGGAGCACGGTGCGTGCGCTTTGCCGAGGAGAACGGGCTGATCGTGCGGTCGGTCGCGGGCGACGTGGTGTCGATCTGTCCGCCGCTCGTCATCACGACGCAGGAGATCGACGAGCTGTTCGATCGGCTGGCCCGGGCCCTCGATCAGACGCTCGATTGGGCGCAGAGCGAGCGGCTGCTCGCAGCCTGAACCGGCGCCCGGCCCGCTTGCTCGGGGCCGCGGGTCCCCGGCTCAGCTGTTGGGGCTGCCGTGATAGGCGACGCGCGGGCTTTCGGGGGTGAGCGGGGAATCTCCGTGCCCCACCGCAAGCACGACCACCGGCGCGCCGATCTTCACCCGATTAAACAGGTCGATCACGTCCTCGTTGGTCATGCGGATGCAGCCCGAAGAGATGGCGTGGCCGATATATTCCGGCTGGTTGGTGCCGTGGATCCGGTAGAGCGTGTCCCTGCTGCCCTCAAAGAGATACAGCGCCCGCGCACCCATCGGATTATGCGGCCCGGGGGCGACGAAATCCGGAATATTGGCGAGGCGGTGCTTGATCTCGGAGGTCGGCGTCCATGACGGCCATTCCTCCATGCGGCCGATCTTGGCCACGCCCGACCACGCCAGCGCCTCCTCGCCGACGGTGACCCCGTAGCGGATCGCCTTGCCTTGCGGCAGCACGTAGTAGAGGAACCGATTGTCGGAATCGATGACGACCGTACCGGCCGCCTCCCTGCGGTGATAGCCGACGATATGGCGCTGATATGTTTCGGGAATCGCCGCCTGGGCATAGGGCGCATTGGCCAGCAATTGCCGGTCCCTCGGCTTCAGATTGGCATCCGAAGCCGGCGCCAGCGTGGATTCCACGCACCCGCCGAGGGCCAAGCCGACCACGCCCAGCAGAACGAAGGCGACCCCACGTCCGATCATCGTTTTCCGTGTCCCCCTTTTGACCGAGATCATGGCGACCTTTCGGTGGGCTGTGTTAGCCGAAACCAAGTCGCCATACCAGATCCCCGGCGAGTTCGTCCGCATCGCGTCAAGAACTGTTGCAGGAAAGCCTCACCCCCGGGGCGCTATCCTCGCACGCAAGTTGGCACATCGTTGGTAAAGAACGCTTTACCTTGTTCTTCCTATCATCCGCCACGGGCGGCCTCGAAACGCAGACCACCGAAACACCGAGATAAATCCCAGAATGCGGCTTTTTTCCTGCCTATTTCCGCCCCAGTCGGCGCCCATCAAGCCCGCCGGACAATCGGGGCGCAACTACAAGTACCGGAGGAAAGCAATGAACCCAGAACGTCCGCCGCCGACGCCCCGCCATGACCGCGCCGATCTCCAGGAACACTACGGAGAAATCGGCATCTCGGCGGTTGCCGCCGCGGTCCGCTACCAGAGCGCCGCCCGCAATCCCGCCTACGCTCCCGTCGCACCCGATCCCGAGGCGCACGCCAAGATCGCCGAGCAGGCGATTTCGTAGAGCAGCCGGCGCAAACCGAAGCTACTTCGCCTGGAGGGGCGTCGCTTCCGGTCTCGCGGCTTCCGGTCTGGCCGCAGCGGGCGGCGCCGAGATTTTTCCCACGTCCCACGCACCAGCCTGGAGCCTTCCGGCGTGCCGCCGAGAGGTGCCAGCGGATCACACGTGCTGGCCGCCGTTGATATGAATCTCGGCCCCGTTCACATACGAGGAAGTCTCGGTGCACAGCACGTAAATGATCTTCGCGACCTCGTCCGGCGTGCCGAGCCGATGCAGCGGAATCTGCGCGACGATCTTCTCGGTTCCGGGGGACAGGATCGCGGTATCGATCTCGCCGGGCGCAATGGCGTTGACGCGGATGCCCAGCGCCCCGAAGTCGTGTGCCATCTCGCGGGTCAAGGAAGCGAGCGCCGCCTTGGAGGTGGCATAGGCGGCGCCCGCGAACGGATGCACCCGCGAGCCGGCGATCGAAGTCACGTTGACGACCGATCCCTTGGCCGCCTTGAGCTCCTCGATCAGCCCGCGCGCAAGCATGACGGGCGCGAAGAAATTCACCCGGAAGACCTGGCTCCAAACATCCAGCGTCGTCTCGATCGAGCCCAGTCCTCCGGGAACGGGTGGCGTGAACAGGTGATGACCCGCCAGCCCGCGCTGGAGAATCGCTTCACCGTCGCGTGGCCGATGCCGCGGCTGGCGCCGGTCAATAGCAAGGTGCGGCGGGGTGTGTTCGGCATGAGCATCTCATATGGCGCCGCGGCATCTTCAGGGATAGAGCAACGCCTTGGTCCACGGCGCGGCCGGTCCGCCGCGCCGAAATTCCAGACGGTCGTGGAGCCGAAACGGCCGGGCGCACCAAAACTCGATGACGAGCGGCACGATGCGATAGCCCGTCCAGTTGGCAGGGCGGGGAATGGTGCCGATGTTGAACTTGGCGGTGTAGAGCGCCACCGCCTTTTCGAACGCGTGACGGCTTTCGAGCGCCGACGACTGCTTGCTCGCCCAGGCGCCGATCTGGGCCAACCGCGGCCGGGTCGCGAAATAGGCGTCGGCTTCCGCGTCCTCGACTTTTTCGGCACTGCCGCGCAGGCGCACCTGGCGCGCGAGCGACTTCCAGTAAAAAACCAGGGCCGCCTTGGGGTTGGAGTCGAGTTCCCGCCCTTTTTGGCTGTCAGTATTGGTGTAGAAAACCAACCCGCGCCGGTCGAAATCCTTGAGCAGCACCATCCGCACATTGGGAAGCCCGTCGGCGTCGACGGTCGCCACCGCCATCGCATTGGGATCGACGGGCTCCGACTGCGTCGCCTCCTCGAGCCAGGCAGCGAGCAAAGCGAACGGATCGTCCGCGGCCATGAAATCACCGGACATTAACCACGCCGGGCGTTCTATCGTCTGCGACATTGCGCGGCGCATCCCTGGGGCTGGCCCGTGACCGGACGAGCGTTCTTCAAGCCTCGTTATAGTCGAAGGCGGAGCCTATGGCATCGATCTGCGCGGGCGACCAGCTTTGTCCTCGCCATCGCGCTGGGTTTGGCAGCCGGGGGCTGCAGCTACAAGCTCGGATCCCTGCTCAAGGACAAGGAATCGGAGAAGCCGACCTATACGGCCACGACCCCGCCCGGCGCTCGGACCGACCCCTCCGGCGAGCCGCCAGCCGGCGGGATGCCTCCGGAGGGAGATTTGGCGTTCGCCAGGGCGGCCGCCTCCGAGGCCCTGACCCGGAGCGGCAAGGACGTAAGCGTGCCATGGGAAAATCCCAGGACCGGAGCGCGCGGGACCGTCATCGCGCTCCCATCGGCTTCGACCCAGGACGGCGTTCCTTGCCGCGGTTTTCTGGTGAGCTATGTGCTCGAGGGCAATGAGTCGTGGCTCCAGGGGGAAGCCTGCCGCATGCATGAGGACAGGTGGGATGTCCGCAATCTGAGACCCTGGAAGCGCTCTTGAGTTCGGATCGAAGCAGCCCGTTGCTCCATGCCATGGGCGCTGCCGGATCATGTTGCGGCGCCCGCCAACCGCCCCCACATTGGAGCCAAACGGGGGCTGATGCCTCGCTTTTTCTCGAGAAATCGGAGCGGTTGGATGCGCGACCCCTATGAGGTCCTGGGGGTGCAAAAGTCGGCGAGTCCGGAGGACATCAAGCGAGCCTTCCGGCGCCTGGCGAAAAAGCTGCATCCCGACGCCAACAAGAAGGACGCGACCGCGGCAAAGTTTGCCGAGCTCAATTCCGCCTACGAACTGCTCGGCGACGAGAAGAAGCGCAAGGCGTTCGACCGCGGCGAGATCGATGCCGAAGGCAAGCCGCGATTCCACGGTTTCCAAACCGCGGGGGCCGGCCGCGGACCGGGCGGATTCGGACGCGAAGGCCATTTCGAGACCTTCACCTGGGGACCCGAGGGGTTCCGGCGCTCGACGGGCCGCGGCGGAGGATTCGGCCGGTTCGAAGATATCCTCGGCGATATGTTCGGCGCCACCGCGGCCGGCACTGGGCGGCGGCGCTCAGCCGAGGCCGAGGATTTCGACGCGATCCACCGTGGCCAGGATATTGCGGCCGCACTGACGATCACGCTCGAAGAGGCGGCCAAGGGCGCCATGAAACGCATGCGGCTGCCGACCGGCAAGGACGTCGACGTCAAGATCCCCCCAGGATTGACCGATGGCCAGCCGATCCGGCTGAAAGGCCAGGGCCTGCCCGGACATGGCGGTCCCGCCGGCGACGCCTTGATCAGCGTCGCGATCGCCCCGCACCCGCTGTTCAAGACCGAGGGCGCCAATCTGCGCCTCGAGCTGCCGATTACGCTTTACGAGGCCGTCTTGGGAACGAAGGTTCGCGTTCCGACCCTCGAAGGCGCGGTGGAGCTGGCCATTCCGCCCGGCGCCGATGCCGGCCGCACGTTCCGGCTCAAGGGCAAAGGCCTGCCGATCCGCGGCGGCCGCGGCGATCTCTTCGTCACCACGCGCATCGTGCTCCCCGACCGCCCCGACCCCGAGCTCGAGGAGATGATGCGGCGCTGGCGCGAGACCAAACCTTACGATCCGCGCAAGACGACGGGGTGAGTGACAACCCCAACCTATTGGGTGCAGTGAGCTCGCACGTTTGGAGGCTCGCTCCCAGCACCTCCCCCTGAAAGGGGGAGGTCGACTCGGCCAAGTTGGATGTTTCCGACTTGGCCCAAAATATATCTGCCGAAATCGGACAAGGACCGATTTCGATTGGCGGTCGGGAGGGGATCGCGATCCCCACCCCATCCCTCCCCTTTTCAAGGGGAGGGAGGAGATCGCGGCCTGCTCGGACCCGAACGCGATCGTCTCGCCGTATCTGCTCCGCTCAGCTGCTGCCTTTCCCCGGACCGCGGGTTTCGAGCTGGTCGTACGCCGATTGCGCGATCATGCGCAGCCGGTCGCGGTCCGCGGGCCCGCTCATCACGTAGGCCCTGTTGCTGTCCACCCAGTAGAACGCCGCGATCTGACCGGCGTCGCGATAGCGCAGCGCGGTCTCCGGCGCGTCCCAGCGCGCGCTATAGAGCGTGAAGCGTTCCCCCGAAGGGCCCTCGTACATCAGGAACCCGGCCGCTCCGCTCGGTCCGGGCAACAGCCGGCCGCCGACGAGTTTCAGCCCGATCGCGGCGAGATCGGGCGCGCGCAGATCGTAACCGAGCCGTTTGGAGAGCCATTGCACCAGATGCGCGGCCTCGGCACCCGGCACTTCGACCGGATGCCGCACTTCGACGACGTAAAGCTTGTGTGCGTCGATGGCATCCGTGGTCAGCGTCTTGCCGAGCACGGATCCGCCCTCGACCATCTCGCGTCCGAACCAGCCCAACAGGCCGCCGATCAGAAATGCGGCGATGACCGCGGCCGCCGCCGCCCGCGTCCAGCGGCGCTCCAGGCGGCGCAGGCGCGCGAGCTCGAGCCTCGCGGGAACCGGCTCGAGCGCAATGCCGGCGTAGCGCGCCTTGATCGACTCGGATTGCGCGCGCCAAGTGCTCACGCGGGCGGCATCCTCCGGATGCGCGGCGAGCCAGGTCTCCACCGCCGCCTGCCGATCCGCCGGCAACTCGCCGTCCACAAAGGCGTGGAGCTCGTCTTCGGTGACGGGCGATTCACGATCCATCATTGGCTCCGGCCCTCGTTCATTTCACGCGACGGAGCGCGGGGCGCTCTCCGTCGAGATAGGATCTGATCTGCGCGCGCGCGCGTGCGAGCCGCGACATCACCGTGCCGATCGGCACGCCTTGCACTTCGGCCACCTCGCGATAGCTCAAGCCTTCCAGCACGACGAGCAGCAGCGCGGAGCGCTGATCCTCGACGAGCGCGGCGAGCGCCCGCTCGATGTCTCGCCCGCCCGCCTCCGGCCCGGCCATCTGCGGCGCGTCGGCATCGCCCAGCGGCGAGAGCGCCGGGCGCCGCGCCAGCGAGCGCAGCCGGTTGCGGTTGAGGTTGGTCAGGATCGTATAAAGCCAGCTGCGCACGTCGCCTCCATGAAACAGATGTTGTGAGCGCAGCGCCCGTACCAACGTATCCTGGACGAGGTCGTCGGCGATCTCCGCATCGCGGGTGAGCGCGCGTGCGTAGCGGCGCAACGCCGGGATCGTCGCCTCGAGGTCCTTCGCGAAGGCGCTCAATCCCCTTCTCCTCGACCTGCGCGGAATCGCCGCGATTTCGCGAGGGCCACCGGGCGATCATTCGATCGCGAATCCCGGTCGCATTGCATCGCTGCATGGTGGAAGAACACCCGAGGATTCCCGGTATTCCCGCCGCCGGCAGGGCGCATCCGGCCGCGCTTGAAGGGCGGGGAACGCTGTGTCATAGGAGGCCGAACCATGCAGATTCCGGCTTCGAGGCGGGAACCCGGGAATCTCTGCATTTCCTTTAAGCCGCAGGACGGCATTGGTCGAGCCGGATCCGGCGCGATCGCCATCCCAGCATCGGTGCTCGAGGCGCGTCATGGTCGAAGGCGGCGGTCTGCTGCGGGGCAAGCGCGGATTGATCTTAGGCGTCGCCAACAGCCGCTCGCTCGCCTGGGGCATCGCCAAGGCGGCGCGGGCGCACGGTGCGGAGCTGGCCTTCACCTATCAGGGCGAAGCGCTCAAGAAGCGCGTCGAGCCGCTCGCGGCCGAGCTCGGAGGTCTCGTCGCCGGGCATTGCGACGTCACCGAGGAGACGACGCTCGACCGGGTCTTCGCGGCGGTTGCCGAGGCCTGGGGCTCGCTCGATTTCGTCGTGCATGCGATCGCCTTCTCCGACAAGAGCGAGCTCGACGGACGTTACGTCGACACGACTCCGGACAATTTCAACAAGACGCTGCAGATCAGCTGTTATTCCTTCACCGCGGTCGCACGGCGCGCGGAGAAGCTGATGCGGAACGGCGGTTCGATGCTCACGCTGACTTATTACGGCGCCGAGAAATGGATTCCGCATTACAACGTGATGGGCGTCGCCAAGGCGGCGCTCGAGGCTTCGGTGCGCTATCTCGCCGCCGATCTCGGCGCCAACAACATTCGCGTCAACGCCATTTCGGCGGGACCGATCAAGACGCTGGCCGCGTCGGGCATCGGCGACTTCCGCTACATCCTCAAATGGAACGAACTGAATTCGCCGCTGCAGCGCACGGTATCGACCGACGAAGTCGGCGAGACCGCGGTCTACCTGCTCTCCGACATGTCCCGCGCCGTCACCGGCGAGATTCACCACGTCGATGCCGGCTATCACATCGTCGGCATGAAGCACCCCGCAGCGCCCGACATCAGCGCCGTCCAGGACTAGCGGCGCATCGCCTGCCCATGTCCAGGCCTGTGCTCTATTACGTCCGCCACGGCGAGACCGATTGGAACCGCGCCGCCCGGCTGCAGGGAAGGCGCGATACCTCGCTCAACGCCCACGGCCGCGAGCAGGCGATCTGCTGCGGCGAGATCCTGCGCGCCGTGTTCGCTCGAAACGGCCAAAATCTCGCGGCGCTCGACTACGTCGCAAGCCCGCTCAAACGCGCGCGGGAAACCATGGAGGGCATGCGCGCGCCGCTCGGTCTGTCGCCGCCGGCGTACCGGCTCGACCCGCGGCTTGCCGAGATGGCGTTCGGCGACTGGGAGGGCCTCACCCTTGCGGAGGTCGCCATGCGCGACCCCGACGCGTTCGCCGCGCGCGAGCGCGACAAATGGACGTTCGTGCCGCCCAACGGCGAGAGCTACCAGCAACTCTCGGTGCGCGTGGGCGAATGGTACGCATCTTTGCGCCGCGACAGCGTGGTCGCCGCGCACGGCGGCACGGCGCGCGCGCTCATGGTCCATCTCGGCATCGCGCTACCAGCGACGGCGCCGCGCCTGAGCATCGAGCAGGGCGTGGTTTATGGTTTCGAGCCGGGAAGCATGCAAGTGTTTGCCGAACCCGCTGCCGCGCAAGCTAGCGCCGCCGTTTGAATCGGAAGCGCGACTCTCGCGCTGCAAAAGGCGGCGGATGGAAACATTACCTTTTGCCGCTATTTGACCACGGCGGTGCCTCAAGCTACCACAGCGGCCGAGGCGCAATGCCATGTCGTTCAATACGTTCGGCCTTCTGTTTCGCGTCACCACCTTCGGCGAGAGCCATGGGCCGGCGATCGGTTGCGTGGTCGACGGCTGCCCGCCGGGCCTGACGCTCACCGCCGAGGAGATCCAAACATTTCTCGACAAGCGCCGGCCCGGACAGTCGCGGTTCACGAGCCAGCGGCGCGAGCCCGATAGCGTGAGAATTCTGTCCGGCGTGCTCGAGGACGAGGCGAGCGGGCGCGAGGTCACGACCGGCGCGCCGATCGCGCTCGTGATCGAGAACGTCGACCAGCGCTCCAAGGATTATTCCGAAATCCGCGATCTCTATCGGCCGGGCCACGCCGACATCACCTACGATCTCAAATACGGGCTGCGCGATCACCGCGGCGGCGGGCGCGCCTCGGCCCGCGAGACCGCGTCCCGCGTCGCCGCCGGAGCCATCGCACGCAAGATCGTGCCGGGATTGAGCGTGCGCGGCGCGCTCGTGCAGATGGGATCGCACCGGATCGAGCGGGCGCGCTGGGATTGGAACGAGGTCGACCGCAATCCATTCTTCTGTCCCGACGCCAAGCAGGCGGAATTCTTTGCCGATTATCTCGACGGCGTACGCAAGCAGGGGTCCTCGGTCGGCGCGGTGATCGAGGTCGTCGCCGAGGGCGTTCCGGCCGGGCTCGGCGCGCCCGTGTACGGCAAGCTCGACGCCGATCTCGCCGCGGCCCTGATGGGCATCAATGCGGTCAAGGGCGTCGAGATCGGCGACGGGTTCTTGGCCGCGGAACTCAGCGGCGAGGAGAACGCCGACGAGATCCGCATGGGCAACGACGGCAGGCCGCGGTTCCTCTCGAACCACGCCGGCGGCATCCTCGGGGGCATCTCGACCGGACAGCCGATCGTCGCGCGGTTCGCGGTGAAACCGACCTCCTCGATCCTGACCCCGCGCCGCACCGTCGATCGCTACGGCCGCGAGACCGAGATCGTGACCAAGGGGCGCCACGATCCTTGCGTCGGCATCCGCGCGGTACCGATCGGGGAAGCGATGGTTGCCTGCGTCATCGCCGATCATTATTTGCGCCACCGCGGCCAGGTCGGCGAGCCGCCGCCATGGCCGTTCCCGGCGCGGTAGGAGACCGGCATTGACCGACATCCACGAGCGCGTCAGCGCGGTGATCGAAGCCTTTGCGCGCGGCGAGATCATCGTCGTCACCGACGACGACGACCGCGAGAACGAGGGCGACCTGTTCGTGGCGGCTTCGCTGTGCACCCCGGAGAAGATGGCCTTCATCATCCGCAACACCTCGGGCATCGTTTGCGCGCCGCTCACGGTCCAGGAGGCCAAGCGCCTCCACCTCGATCCGATGGTGGCCGCCAACGACGCGCCGCTCGGGACCGCATTCACGGTCTCGGTCGACTTTCGCCACGGGCTCACGACCGGGATCTCCGCCGAGGAGCGCACCAACACCGTGCGCGCGCTCGCCAACGGCAACGCCGGGGCCGGCGATTTCGTCCGCCCCGGCCACGTGTTTCCGCTGATCGCCAAGGAGGGCGGCGTCCTGATGCGTTCCGGCCATACCGAAGCCTGTGTCGACCTGTGCCGGCTCGCCGGCGTGCCGCCGGTCGGGGTGCTCTCCGAGCTGATGAACGACGACGGCTCGGTGACGCGCGGGAACGAGGTCGCCGCCTTCGCCGAGCGCCACGGCTTGAAAAGAATTTCGGTCGCGGACCTGATCGCCTATCGCCAGGCCCGCGACAAGCTGATCGAGCGGGTCGCGGAATTCGAGGTCGCTTCCGAGATCGGCCCGCTCAAGGGCTACGCCTATGTCACCCCGTTCGACGAGGTGCACCACATGGCGTTCGTCTACGGGCGGATCGGCGTCGGCCGCAACGTGCTCGCGCGATTGCACCGCGCCGACGTGGTCGGCGACGTGATCGGCGGCGCCAAGCCGATCCATGCGGCGCTGCAGCGGTTCAAGCGCGAGGGCGGCGGCGTCATCGTCTATCTGCGCGACGGCGCCGCCGGCGTGCCGACGACCGCGATCCCGCACGAATCCAGCGCCGCGGAGGCCGCGCGCAGCCGGCAGTGGCGCGAGGTCGGATTGGGCGCGCAGATCCTCAAGGACCTCGGCATCTCCTCGATCCGGCTGTTGTCCTCGACGCAGCGCACCTACGTCGGGCTCGCGGGCTTCGGCATCGAGATCGTCTCGACCGAGGCGCTGGAGGGCTAGGCCGGAGCGAACCGTCTCACCGTGCCAGCCGCGCCACGATCTCGACGTGCGGCGTGTAGCGGAACTGGTCGACCGGCGTGACCGCCTCGAGCCGATAGCCGCCGTCGACCAGAACGCGCACGTCGCGGGCAAACGTCGCGGCATTGCAGGAGACGGCGATGACGAAAGGCACATCGCAGCGGGCGAGCTTTTGCGCCTGCGCGAGCGCGCCCTGCCGCGGCGGATCGAACACCACGGCGTCGAATGGCTCGAGCTCTGGCTCGGCGAACGGCCGGCGGTAGAGGTCGCGTCGTTCGGTCGCGACCGGTTTCAAGCCGGGGGTCGCCTTGGCGGCTGCCCCGAGCGCGGCGACCGCGCCGGCGTCGCTATCCGCCGCCGTCACCCGGGCCCGTTCCGCCAGCCGCAGCGCAAACGGGCCGATCCCGCAAAATAGATCGGCGATGTTCCGAGCTTCGGCGACATGCGCGCAGACGAGCCGCGCGAGCGAGGCCTCGCCTTCCGCCGTGGCCTGCAGAAACGCGCCCGGCGGCAGCGGGACTACGGCCTTGCCCACGCGCACGACCGGAACCGCGCGCTGCCCGACCAGCTCGCCGTGGCGGGTCAGTCGCGCCAAGCGATGCGCGTCCGCCGCCCGCGCCAGCCTGGACATCGCCTCCGGCGGTAACGGCCCCGACCCGCGCAGGTCCACGTCGAGGCCAACTTCCGTTGCCGTCACCTGGATGTCGAGCGGCTTGCCCTTGTGCTTGACGGTCTCCGCAAGGTCCCAGGCGGCGTCGATGGCGCCGTCGAGAGCCGGTGAGAGCACCGGGCAGCGATCGACGTCCACGATGCGATGACTGCGGCTGGCCGCAAATCCGACCTCGAGAATATCGCGGTCGCGCGAGCGGGCATGGAACACGGCGCGGCGCCGCCCTTCCCCGTGCGCATCGATGAGATCGCCGACCGGAGCGTTCAGCCCCGCCTGCGCCAGCGCCTCGATCACGAGCCCGCGCTTCCACGCGCGATAGCTCGCAAAGCTCCAATGCTGGACGGCACAGCCGCCGCAGGTGCCAAAATGCGGGCAGACCGGCGCAATGCGTTCGGGACTTGGCAATTTCACCGCTAGCAGACGCCGCCGGTCGGGATGACCCGGCACCGCCTCGACCTCGACGGTTTCGCCGGGCAAGGTGTACGGCACATAGACGGCGGGATCGCGAGCTTCGGCTATTCCGTCGCCGCGATGGCCCATGCTGGCGATGGCCAGATGCTCAGTCATGTCGCGCCCCGAGCAGGAACTCGCGATTGCCCTCGCGGCCGAGCACCGGGGACGGCAGCAGGCCGTCGGGCTTCCAGCCGAGCGAAGCGACGAGATCGGCGATCTCCGCGCAGACGCGCGCCTGGACGCCGGCGTCGCGGACAACCCCTTTCCTCACGTTGCGCGGCCCGGCTTCGAACTGCGGCTTGATCAGCGTCACGAGGTCTGCCGGTGATCGCGCCAGCCGCAGCGCGGCAGGCAGTACCAGCGCGAGCGGGATGAAGCTCACGTCCACGACGACGAGATCCGGCGGCTCTGCGAGCCGCCGCGGATCGAGCGTGCGGATGTCGGTTTGCTCGAACGAGATCACTTCGGGGCGTTGGCGCAGGCGCGCGTCGAGCTGATCGCGGCCGACGTCGACCGCATAGACGCGCCTTGCGTCCCGCGCGAGCAGCACATCGGTGAACCCGCCGGTCGAGGCGCCGACGTCGAGGCACACGCGCCCCCGTGGATCGATCCGGAAATGATCGAGCGCCGCCGCAAGCTTTACGCCGGCGCGCGACACCCATGGATGCTCGGCGCTCGCGCGCAAATCCGCATCGACGGGGATTTCGTCGGAAGCCTTGCGGACCAAGGCCGCATTCGCGGTGACGAGGCCGGCCGCGATGGCGGCCTGGGCCTTGGCGCGGCTCGAGAACAGGCCGCGCTCGACAAGCAGGCGATCGGCGCGGAGGCGGGCTTTCATGCCGCTGAAGTAACAACGCGGCGTGCCGGCGGCCAGCAAGGGATCCGTTCCGGGACGGGTTCCGGCCTGGGGCCGCCCGCTCCGCGATCCTAGTGCTCGGCTTCGACCGCCTTAGCCGAAGAAAGCCGTGTAAATCCCGAAGCCCACCGTCGTGCTCAGCACGGCTTCGAGCGCGCTGAACTGCAGGATTCCGAACTCGGCCCCCACGTAGGGAAACAGGATCCGGCCCAACGGAAAGACCACGCTCACCACGAGAGCGACGCAGGCCAAGCGTGCCGCGAGTTTCAGCAAGCTTTGGTTCATCCCCCCTCCTCTCCTCGGCATTCCCATCTTCTTGGGCCGCTTGACCGGCGCGCAGAGATGCCGTGCCACATTCTTTATACGAAACCCAAGCGAATCCAAGCATCTTGCGAAAAATCCGGTCCCGGCCGATGGATGCGACGCACTGGCAAATCGGTCCGTCGAGGTGGGCTCCAGAATGGCGCTCAAAAGGGTGTAGCGGCATCCGGAGTCCAAGGAGACAGCAAAAAGCGAGGCTCAGCCGACGTCGAGCGGCTCGGTGCCGGTCGGCTTACCCGAGCTGTCGAGCGTGATCTTCTCGACGCGGGCTTCGGCTTGGCGCAACAGCTCCTCGCAGCGGCGCTTGAGCGCTTCGCCGCGCTCGTAGATCGTCACCGATTCCTCGAGCGCGACGTCGCCCCGCTCGAGCTTCTGCACGATGGATTCGAGCTCGGCGAGCGCCTTCTCGAATGACAGCTGCGGCACGTCAGCGTTGTCGGCCATCGGCTCATTCCCATTCGATGCTGCGTCGCCCGCCTTATACTCGGCGTCGTCATCCCGGCCAAGCGACCCGGGATCGTCACGCCCGCATCAGCGCAATGACATGCGCGGCGACCGAGCGCGCCAGGCCCTCGAGGTCGTAGCCGCCTTCGAGCACCGACACCACGCGGCCCTCGGCGCTCGCATCGGCGGCCTCCAGGATTTTTCGGGTCGCCCAGCCGAAATCCGCCTCCGACAGATTGAGGTTCGCCAGCGGATCGCGCATGTGCGCGTCGAAACCCGCGGAGATCACGATGAAGTCCGGCCGAAACTCTTGCAGCCGGGGAAGAATGGCGGTCTCGAACGCTTCGCGGAACTCAGGCCCGCCGTCGCCCGCCCGCAGCGGCGCGTTGACGATGTTGTCGTGCTCGCCGCGCTCCGAGATCGAGCCGGTGCCCGGGTAGAGCGGCATCTCGTGCGTCGAGCAATACATCACGGTCGGATCCGCCCAGAAGATCGCCTGCGAGCCGTTGCCGTGATGGACGTCGAAGTCGACGATGGCCGCGCGCTCGGCGCCGTGGCGGCGCTGGGCGTAGCGCGCGGCGATCGCGGCGTTGTTGAACAGGCAGAATCCCATCGGCACCGCGGGTTCCGCATGATGCCCCGGCGGGCGAATCGCCACGAAGGCGTTCGCGGCCTTCTTGGTCATCACCTCATCGACCGCGAGCGCCGCCCCGCCGACCGCGCGCGTTGCCGCTTCGAAACTGCCGGACGACATCGCCGTATCGGCGTCGAGACGCACCAGGCCGTCCCGCGGCACCGCCTCGCGAATCTGTTCGATATATTCCTGCGGATGGCACAGCGCGATGGTTTCCGGCGCCGCGCGCGGCGCCTGCTCGCGCGCGAGCGGCATGAAGCGCTCGTGCTCGAGCACGCGCTCGATCGCGCGCAGCCGGTCCGGACGCTCCGGATGGCCGAGCGGCGTCAAGTGCTCGAGGCAGGCGCTGTGGCTGACGAGCAGGGTGGACATGCGGAGCTCAAGTCCTCGCCGCCAGGCTGACGCCCGCCGGCGGCTTGCTGTCGTCCGGAACGAAGAAATCCGGCGCCAGCGGCTCGCTCGGATCGACACGGTAGCACTCGAAATCGGTGACGCCTTCGCCCGCCAGGAACGTGTCGTCGATCAGGAAATTTCCCGAGAAGCTGCGCGCGGGTTTCAGAAAGATGCGATACGCGGCGTCGGCCAGGATGTCGGCGCTGCGCGACCTGCGCATCAGCACGTCGCCGCCCAGGATATTCTTGATCGCCGCGGTGGCGATCGTGGTGCGCGGCCACAGCGCGTTGACCGCGATCCCCTTCGATCTGAGCTCGCCGGCAAGTCCGAGCACGACCAGGCTCATGCCGTATTTGGCCATCGAATAGGCGGTATGCGGCGCGAACCATTTCTCCTTGAGATCGAGCGGCGGGGAGAGCATCAGGATATGCGGGCTCGCCGCCTTTTCGAGGTGCGGGATCGCGTATTTGGAGACCATGTAGGTGCCGCGCGCGTTGATCTGGTGCATGAGATCGAAACGGCGCATGTCGGTCTCGGCAACGCCGGTAAGCTGGATGGCGCTGGCATTGTTGACGACGATGTCGAGCGAACCGAACGTCGCCGCAGTTTTGTCGATCGCGTTCTTCACCGCCTCTTCGTCGCGCACGTCGACCACGAGCGGCAGGGCGCGGCCGCCCGCCTGCTCGACCTCCTGGGCGGCGCTGTAGATCGTGCCGGCGAGCTTGGGATGCGGCGCCTCGGTCTTGGCGGCGATCGCGACATTGGCGCCGTCGCGCGCGGCTTTCAGCGCGATCGCCAGCCCGATGCCGCGCGAGGCGCCGGTGATGAACAGCGTCTTGCCGTGAAGCGTCGCCATCGCGTGCTCCTTCCGCAGATCCGGGTTCAGCCGGCGAGCGCCGCTTGCGCGGCCAGGATCGCCTCCGCGCCGCCGATCACCTCGCGTTCGAGGCCGCCGCTCGCGACCGCCATGTGCTCGGCGAAGAACCGCGCGATGCCCAGCCGCCCGGCGGCATCGTGGCCGCTATCCGTGCGCGTCGCCGCCAAGGCTTCCTCGGCGAGCGCGCAGCCGCCGGCCGCGACCGCGAACAGCCGCAGATAGGGGGTCGCGCCGGCGAGCGCCGCTTGCGGCCGGCTGGCGAGCTCGGCGAGCAGCCAATCGGTTGCGCGCTCGAGACTCTCGATCGCCTCGCTCAATCGCTCCGCCGTCGCGCCGAGCGCCGGATCGTTGATCTCACGAACGGCCGCGACGGTCCCGCGCAGCTCTTGCAGGAAGGCGCGTACCGCCGCCCCGCCCGACAGCGGCAGTTTGCGGGTGACGAGATCGATCGCCTGGATGCCGTTGGTGCCTTCGTAGATCGTGGCAATGCGCGCGTCGCGGTAATGCTGAGCGGCGCCGGTCTCCTCGATAAAGCCCATGCCGCCATGGACCTGCACGCCGAGCGAGGCGACCTCGATGCCGATGTCGGTCGAGAACGCCTTGGCGACCGGGGTCAACAGCGAAGCGCGCTCCTGCGCGCGCTCGCGCGCGGCCTCGTCCCGCTCTCGGTGCGAGCGGTCGATGGCGGCGGCGGTCATGTAGCAGATCGCCCGCGCGGCGCGGGTAGACGCGCGCATCAGCAGCAGCATGCGCTGAACGTCGGGATGCGCGAGGATCGGGCTCATGCCGGGACCCGCCGCGTCCGGCGCCCGTCCCTGGCGGCGCTCCCGCGCATAGGCCAGCGCCTGCTGGGTCGCGCGCTCCGCGACGGCGACGCCTTCGAGACCGACGCCGAGCCGGGCGTTGTTCATCATGGTGAACATGCAGGCCAAGCCGCGGTTCTCCTCGCCGACCAGAAAGCCGGTGGCGCCGCCGTCGTCCCCGTACACCATGGTGCAGGTCGGCGACCCGTGAATCCCGAGCTTGTGCTCGACCGAATGGCAGCGCACGTCGTTCTTCGCTCCGAGCGTGCCGTCGGGATTGACCAGATATTTCGGAACCAGAAACAGCGAGATCCCCCGGGTGCCGGGCGGCGCGTCGGGCAGCCGTGCCAGCACGAAATGCACGATGTTGTCGGTGAGATCGTGCTCGCCGTAAGTGATGAAGATTTTTTGGCCGGTGATGCGGTAGGTGCCATCCTGGCGTCGCTCGGCCTTGGTGCGCAGCGCGGAGAGGTCCGAGCCCGCCTGCGGCTCGGTGAGCTGCATCGTCCCCATCCACTCGCCGGAGACGAGCTTGGGCAGATAGGTCTGCTTGAGCGCCTCGGCGCCGTGCGCGGCAAGCGCTTCGGCTGCCCCCATGGTCAGCAAGGGGCCGAGCCCGAACGCCATCGCGGCGGCATGCCACATCTCCAGGCACGCGGCATTGATCAGGTGCGGCAGGCCCTGTCCGCCCCAGTCGGTGGAAGCGGCGAGCCCGTTCCAGCCGGCGGCGGTCCAGGCGGCATAGGCCTCCTTCCATCCGGGCGGCATTTTCACCGCGCCGTTCGCGAGCGGCGTGCCATGGACGTCGCCGACGCGGTTGAGCGGCGCGATCACGTCGGTTGCGAATTTGCCCGCCTCTTCGAGCACGGCGTCGACGAGATCCTCGGTCAGATCGCCGTAGAGACCCTCGTCGAGCGCGCGCTTGAGGCCTGCCGCATGCTTGAGCGTGAATGCGATGTCGCCGACCGGCGCCCGGTAGGTCATGGCTTCGTGTTCCAGAGCGATGGATCGCCCCGGATGTAGCAGGTCGGCACTGCCGAGTCTCGGGCCGACAGCTGCTTTCGTCTACGGCCCCGGTCGGCTTTGAATCTCGCGCGACTTCTGCTCTAGGTCGGGGTTCTCGACCGGAGCGTGACCATGAGCGTCGATGTCGCCACGCGGGTGATGCGGGCCGATGCTGCGGCGGCCGCCGCCGCAGCGCGCGCGCTCGCCGAAGGCGGGCTCGTCGCGTTTCCGACCGAGACCGTCTACGGCTTGGGCGCCGATGCGGCCAATGCCAGGGCGGTGGCGCGGCTCTTTGCCGCCAAGGACCGGCCGAGCTTCAATCCGCTGATCTCGCATGTTGCGGATCTCGCCCAGGCCCGCCGGCTGGCCCGGTTCGATCCGGCGGCGGCGCGGCTGGCCGCCGCGTTCTGGCCGGGACCGCTCACGCTGGTGCTGCCGAAGAGCGACGATTGCCCGGTATCGGAGCTGGCGACGGCGGGGCTCGACACCATCGCGGTGCGGATGCCGGACCATCCGGTCGCCCGCGAGATTCTCGCGGCGTTTGCCGGGCCCGTGGTCGCGCCCTCGGCCAATCGATCCGGCCGCCTCTCGCCGACCAGTGCCGCCCATGTGCTCGCGGATCTAGAGGGCCGGATCGACCTCCTCATCGATGGCGGACCGACGCAGGTCGGGATCGAATCGACCGTCGTCGCCTGCCTCGACGCGACGGCTTTTTTGCTGCGCCCGGGCGGGCTGCCCCGGAGCAGGATCGAAGCCCTGCTGGGGTTCGAACTGACGGACCCGCCGCAAGCGGATGCGGGAGCCTCGCCGGCGGCACCCGGCATGCTGGGCTCCCATTACGCGCCAAAGGCCCGGCTGCGGCTCGAGGCGCGCGCGGTCGAGCCGGGCGAGGCGCTGCTTGCCTTCGGCCCGGCGCTCGCTTCCGGCGCCGAGCATGCCGCGGCGGTGCTCAATCTCTCGCCCGCCGGCGATCTCGTCGAGGCGGCCGCGAACCTCTTCTCGCACCTGCGCGCACTCGACGCCGCGGGCGTTGCGAGCATCGCCGCGATGCCGGTTCCTCACGCGGACATCGGCGAGGCGATCAACGATCGCCTCGCCCGCGCGGCGGCTCCCAGGAAGCAGAAGTCAGAGATCAGAGGTCAGCAATCAGAACGGGGTAA
>WNGM01002734.1_pt1 | contig 18170 bp, 16 predicted proteins | sample 5400571 | NCBI WGS metagenome assembly WNGM01 (sample SAMN13153378, study PRJNA577476) | soil metagenome | isolation source: 100 cm soil or saprolite under Garry oak tree replicate 2 | place: USA:California | collected 2016-06-15 | reverse complement strand
CTGGCGCCGTTGACGACGTGCGCGTTGGTGAGCACCTCGCCGTCAGACGTCAGGATGATGCCGCTACCGGCCGAGGTGCTCGCGAACGGGCCCTGGTTGGTGGAGGCCTCGATGCTGACGACCGCCGGCTCGACCTTGGAGACCACCTGGGCGACGTTCAGCGAGTCGCCGGCGAGCTGCGACGACGACGAGACCGTCCGGACCACCGTGGTGGTCGCCGTGGCGGTCGGGAGGATCTCACGGGTGACCAGCGCGCCCGCTGAGCCGGCGAGCAGGGCGATCGCCAGGAAGGCCACCGCCAGGCGCCAGAGCCTCCGTCGCGGGGGTGGCGGTGGGGTGGTCTGCTCCGGCGGGGTCCAGGCCGGCGGTGGGCCGGGCGCCCAGGGTTCGGCTTCCGGCGCCGGCGGGTCGAGTACGGCTGACTGTTCGAGGGTTGGCATGGCGGGCCTCCGATTCTTCGTCTCCCCCTGTCACGAGCCATGCTCGCGACCGGGGGTAAGGCCGCCTCATGAGCCGTTCGAGAAGCAGTCAAGAATCGGTGGGCGGAGGCTCCGCGCGCCGGGATTCCGCCGGCGGGAGCTCGACGGTGAAGACGGCGCCGCCGTCGGGATGGTTGGCCGCGCTGACGCTGCCGCCGGCGTCCTCGACGATCTGGCGCACGATCGCCAGGCCGAGGCCGGAGCCGGGCAGGCTCCGCGCCTCCACCGCGCGGTGGAAGCGGTCGAAGACGCGCGGGAGCTCCTCGGGGCCGATCCCCGGCCCGTGGTCGCGGACCTTGAGCCCGCCCGGACCGACGGTCACCTCGATGGGGCTGCCGTCCGGGCTGAACTTGACCGCGTTGTCGAGCAGGTTGCCGACCGCGCGCAGGAGCTGCTGCGGCCTGGCCAGCACCGTCGCCGGCCGCGCGCCGACCAGGATGGTCCGCCCGCTGCGGCGCCGCGCCCGGTCGACGGCGCGCTCCACGAGCTGGTCCAGCGCGACCGTCTGCTCCGGCTCGTCGTCGTGGCGGTCGACGGCCAGCGCCACCAGCTCCTCGACCAGCGAGGACAGCTCCCGCAGCTCACTGTCGAGGTCCGCGAGCACCTGGCCGCGGGGCCCCGCGGCGAGGTCGGGGTGGCGCCGCAGCGTGTCGATGTTGGCGCGCACGCTGGTCAGTGGCGTGCGCAGCTCGTGGCCGGCGTCCTGGACCAGCCGCTGCTGCTGGTCCCTCGACCGGGTCAGCGCCGCGAGCATCGAGGCGAACGCCCTGGACAGCCTGCCGACCTCGTCGCGCCCGCCCGGCGGGACCTCGATGTCCAGCCGGCCACTGGCGGCGATCGTGTCGGCCGCCTTGCTGAGCCTGGTCACCGACTGCGTGGTGCGCCTGGCGATCAGCACGCCCACCGCGGCGGCCAGCACGATGATCACCAGCCCGAGCAGGATCGAGCGGTTGCGGATGGAGTCCAAGACGTGGTTCGTCTCGGCCAGGCTGCGACCGATAATGACCTGGCCGCCGCTTTCGCGGGGCAGGGCCACGACCCGGTAGGGCTGCCCGCCGAAGGTCTGGGTCCACGGACGCGACACGTAGTGGGGGCCGTGGGGGCCCTGGTCGCCGCCGCCGCCGGCCGACGTGCTCGGGGGCGGGGTGACGTCGACGCCGGGATGGTCGAAGGACTGGTCCTTCGGTGCCAGGTTGACCTCGAGCTGCCCGCTGGAGTTGAAGCACTGGACGATCAGGCCCCGCAGCCCGGCGAGCGGCCCGCGCAACTCGCCGATGGGGCCCTCCCCCATCTGCGCCAGCTCCCGGCAGACCTCGTCGCCGGGGGGAAGCTCCTGCGCCGAGCTGACCAGGCTGGCGTCGACCTGGTTGCGAAGGCCCTGGTCGGTGGCCGCGTAGCTGATCACCGCCACGGCCACGACCGAGATCGCCGCCAGCACCGCCAGTGCGATCGCAAGGCGGGCCCGCAGCGTCATGGTGCCCGCAGGGTGTAGCCGACGCCGCGGACGGTGTGCAGCAACCGCGTCTCGCCGCCGGCCTCGGTCTTGCGGCGCAGGTAGCCGACGTAGACCGACAGGGCCTTGGAGTCGGGGCCGAAGTCGTAGTTCCAGATGCGCTCGTAGATGGTGGTGTGGCTGAGCACGATCCCGGCGTTGCGCACCAGGAGCTGGAGCAGGTCGAACTCGGTCTTGGTCAGCTCCAGCTCGCGCTCGCCGCGCCAGGCCCGCCGGGCGGCCTCGTCCATGCGCAGGTCGGCCACGCGCAGCACCTGCTCCGGCTCGTCGTAGCTGGCCCGCCGCAGCAGCGCCCGCACGCGCGCGAGCAGCTCGTCGAGCGCGAACGGCTTGGGCAGGTAGTCGTCGGCGCCGGCGTCCAGGCCGGCCACGCGGTCCGACACCTCGGTGCGGGCGGTCACGATCAGGATCGGGGTCCGGTCCTTGCGCGCCCGCAGCCGCTGGCACACGGTGAGCCCGCCGACGTGGGGCATCATCAGGTCCAGCACCAGGACGTCGGCCGGCTCCTCGGCGATCACGTCGAACACGCCGGACCCGTCCGCGACGGCGTGGACCTGGTAGCCCTCCAGCTCCAGCGCGCGGGTCAGCGCCTCGCGCGTGGCGCGGTCGTCTTCGGCGAGCACGATGCGGCTGGGCACGGGGTCAACACTACCGTCCGCCGCCGTGATCAGTGCCGGAAGCTCATGCATGGGCGAACACCAGCAGGAACTCGATCTGGCCGTGGTCGTCGGTGGTGACCGGGCCGAAGCTCGGGTTGGGGACGTTCCAGTCGGCGAAGGTGACCGGGATCTGGCCGGTGACCCGGATGGTGTCGCCGCTGCGCTGCGCGGTGAGATCGACGGTGACCGTGCGGGTGGTGCCGTGCAGCGCCAGCCGGCCCGACGCCTTCACGCTGAGGTTGGCGCCCTCGGCGGGGATGGACGGCAGCTCGATCGGCGACGCCAGCGTGAAGGTGGCGGTCGGGTAGGTCGCGGTCTGCATGATCCGCTGCTGGAACTGGGCGTCCCGCTGGGTCCGGTCGCTCTGGACGGTGGTCAGGTCCACCGAGAAGCTGGCGCTGGTGACCTTGGTGCCCTGGATGGCCATCTGGCCGGTCACCCGCGAAGTGCGGCCGACGGCCTCGCTCTTCTGCCCGAAGAGGACCTCGTTGACGCGGTAGCCGGCCTGGGATCCGCCGGACAGCTTCCAGCCGCCGCTGACGGACGTCCCACCGGCCGGAGCGGTCGATCCGGTCGGCGACGTGGTGGACGGGCTGGCGGTGACGACGAAAGCCCGCGGAGCCTGGCCCTCCACGAAATGGATATAGACATACGGGGCGACCACCGCCAGGAGCACGACGACGGCCCCGCCGGCGGCCAGCCAGCGCCAGCGACGCGCTCCAGCGAATGCGCTCATCAGTCCCCTCCTCCTCGGATGCGGGCAGATCGTGCGCCTTCGAGGTGAGGAAACGGTAAGAATCGTCCGAGATTCGTTCGAGAACCACGGAGCCGGGCGGCCCGACGGGGTCTGCGGCCGGAGGCGCCGCCGGCCCGCGTCAGGCTCGGTCGGGGGAGCCCCAGCCAGCCTGGATCAGGCGCTTGGCGAGCGCGGTGCCGAGCCGGTCAGCGGCGGCGCGGTCGAGCAGGTTGCCGGCGGCGTCGGTGACGTGGAACAGGTCGACGGCCTGGCCCCCCTCGCCGCCGACGCGGGCATCCGCGTCGACCCGCACCAGCACCGGACCATCGGGCGGGAGCCCCGAGCGGCTCCAGGCTGCCAGCACGGCGTCCCGGTGCGGCGCGTTCACCAGCGCCTGGCGCACGGCGCGCTCGATCCGCTCCCGCTGCTCCGGCCCGGCCGAGCCGGTCACGTGGAAGACGTCGACGACCAGCCCGTCCGGCCAGGTCGAGGCCTCCGCCCGCACGATGTCCAGGCCGCAGGCCGACAGCTCCCCGGCGAGCCTGGCGAGCAGCCCCAGCCGGTCACGGGCGACCACGTCGACCCGCCAGCGGCCGGTGTCCGCGGCTGCCTCGCCGGTGCGATCACCTCCGGCGGGTGCGCCAGCAGGTACCGGCGCGGAGCGCTGGCCAGCCAGGCGGCGGCCCGCGGGCGGAGCCGGGCGTTGGTCGCCCGCTCCGCGTCCGCGCGGCGCCGGCGGAGCAGGTTCTCCGCCACCCGGTCGGTCAGGCCCGGCTCGGCCATAGCGGCCAGCACCACCCGCAGCAGCTCGTCCAGCAGCGCCCGGCGCCAGTCCTCCCACTGGCCGGCCTCGCCCTGCTCGGCCAGGGCCAGCAGGTAGGCCGCGCGCGCCCGCTCGGGGCTGCCGAGGCGGGCGGCCAGCTTCAGCACCTGCTCCTCGTCCTGCGGGTCGATGTGCACCGCCGCCAGCGCCAGGTCCGAGTCCTCGCCGACCAGGCCGGCGACCGCCTGCTCGTCGCCGGCGCCGAGCCCGAGCCGCGCGGCGGTCCGCCGGGCGAGCGCCACGGTGGCGGCGCTCCCCGCGCGCTGTGGCTGCCCGACCGCCCGCACCAGACCGGCCAGCAGCAGGTTGTCGGGCCGCTCCAGCGCCAGCCACACCGAGGCGGCGGCCGGGTCGTGCCTTGGCTCGGCCAGCCGCGCCAGCGCGGCCACCTGCTGCCAGGGCAGCTCCGACCTGCCGTCGCCTCGCCGCTGGCGCGCGTCGGCCAGCTCCGGAAGGTAACGGTGCAGCAGCCCGGTCTGCTCCAGGAAGCTCCAGGAGCCGTGCGTGCCCGCCCGCGTCAGCGCCCGCAGCTCCGCCAGCAGAGCCGGGGACCAGGCGACCGCCGCGCCGTCGCCGGTCCCCAGCCACGCCAGCAGGCGCTGGCCAGGCGGGGCGGCCCCGGCCAGCCGGGCGGCGCGCAGCCCGAGCAGCGCGCGCGACCCCGCCGGCGGCTCCCCGGTGAGGTCCACCACGCCCGCGCGGACGGTCAGCTCGCCGGCCGGGCCGAGCGGCGCGGCGGGGACGGGCGCGGGCGCCGCCCCGCGGTGGCGGGCGACCCGCCAGCGCAGCAGCGGCGGGGTCGCGAAGGTGGTGATCAGCACCACCAGCAGCAGCGCGGCGTAGGAGCTCTGGTCGATCACGCCGACGCGCAGGCCGATGCTCGCGAAGATCAGCCCGACCTCGCCACGCGGCAGCATGCCGAGCCCGATCAGCGTCATGTCCATGCCGGTGCCGGCGGCGGCCAGTCCGGCGAGGACCTTGCCGACCACCGCGATCACCAGCAGCAGCCCGGTGAGCGCCAGCACGCGCGGCTTCAGCAGCGCCGCGGGGTCCGCCTCGATGCCGATCTGGAGGAAGAACACCGGCACGAACACGTGCGCGATCGGGGCCAGGCTGGTGCCGATCGACGCGCGGGTGCGCGAGCGGGCCAGGACCACGCCGGCGACGAAGGCGCCCACGATCGGCGCCAGCTTGACCAGGTCGGCGAGGCGCGCGAAGCCGAGCGTGAAGGCCAGCGCCAGCGCGATCAGCGTGCCCTCCGAGCGCGCCAGCCGCTCGATCTGATGGAACAGCGGCGGCGCCAGCCGGACGCCGGCGGCGACCCCGACCACCAGGAAGCCGATCGCCGCGCCGACCACCCACAGCAGCTCGAACGGTCCCACCGAGCCGCCTTCGACCAGCCGCACCATCACCGTCAGGATGACCAGGCCGATGACGTCGTCGGCGACCGCCGCGCCGAGCACGGTGCGCGCCTCGGCGCGGGACAGGGCGCCGAGGTCGCCGAACACGCGGGCGGTGATGCCGACGCTGGTGGCGGTGAGCGCGGCGGCGACGAACAGCTCGACGTGGTGGCCGTCGCCGGCCAGCCCGGTCAGGCGCAGCGCCAGCCAGCCGAACGCGAACGGCAGCGCCACCCCGACCATCGCCACCGCCAGCGCCGAGCGCCCGACCCGCAGCAGGTCGGTCAGCTCGGTCTCCAGGCCGACCTGGAGCAGCAGGAGCAGCACGCCCAGCTCGGCGAGCACCGCGAGCACGTCGTCGGTGCCCACCAGCCCGAGGACCGACGGGCCGATCAGCACGCCGAGGACCAGCTCGCCGAGCACGGCCGGCTGATGGAGTCGCTCGGAGACCTCGGCACCGACCTTGGCTGCCACCAGCACGACCAGCACGTGCAGCAGGACGGTGCCGACGTCCAACGCGGGTCCTCCTCGTGGCTGGTGGGCACCGAGCCAGGGTCGGTGACGGGTCAGGATCGCGGGGTCAGCACGTAGCCCTTGCCGGGCACGTTGTGGATCTCCAGTCCCAGCGGAGCGATGCGCCGGCGCAGGCGCAGGATGTGGACGCGGACAGAGTTGGAGGACGGCGGGTCGGAGGGCCAGACCTCGCTGACCAGCGTCTCCAGCGGCACGGTGCTGCCGAAGCGGTCGGCGAGCGCCTGGAACAGGACGCGGACGGTCGGCGAGAGCCAGGTCGATTGGCCGCGGAAGGAGAGCTGACCGTCCTCGGTCACGGTCACCAGCGCCGAGGTGCTGTGGCGTGCGGAGCGGCGCTCCAGGGCGACCACGCGCGCCCTGACGTCGCCGTCCGCCGCCGGGAGGCGGATCCAGTCCTGCAGGCAGTCGCCGTCCTCCGGCGGCGACGCGTCGGGTGCGACCAGCAGCAGGCGGGGGATGCCAGCCGTTGCCAGGCGCGGGAGCTGCGGTGCTTCGTCGGGCCAGAGCACGAGGACGACGTCCACAAGCCCTCGATTGCTTCGCTAATGACGGCTGCTGAGCAGCACGAGCAGGAGCAGCAGTGCGGGGATGAGCAGGAAGCGGAACCCGCCGCCCTGCAGCAGCTCGCCGAACGGCGGTGCCGGTCGGAGCCCGGCGCGCGCACGCTCAGTGCGCGCGCCGAGCATCCCGGCCAGCAGCACGCCGCCGCAGAGGGCCAGGGCCAGCAGGAAGGCCCACTGCGGCGCGCCCGCGAGTGCGAGCGCGCCGACCGATGCCACGAACAGGAGGGGGGTGCCGATTCGTAGCGCCAGTGCCCCTGTGTAGCGGCGGTGCGCCGACCACAGGTGATCGAGGCGGGTGGAGGTTGCCTCCGGCAGGACCGTGCCGCACAGCTCGCACGTGTCCGCGGCTGGCGCCGCCGCGCGATTGCGCTTGGCGTTCTTCGTGCTGGTCTTTGCGGTCATCGGTCCTTCTTCCCCCTTGGTCAGGTGGTGGCGGGCGATGGCGCCCGGCTGCCATCGCCAAGTACGGGTACGGGGGTTTGGTCGACGTCGGTGTAGGCGGGAACGCCCATCTCCGGCAGGTCAAGGCCGGCCAGCTCGTCCTCTGGCTTGGAGCGGATGCCCTGGAGCTTGTCCTGGACCTTGAAGAACAGGTAGCCGCCGCCCCAGGCCCACACGAGGATGGTCGCGCAGCCGATCAGCTCGGCCACGAGCTGTTTGGGGTCGCCGTAGAACAAACCCTTGACGGTGCCGTCGACCCCGTTCCAGCCGGCGCCGTAGGTGCCGTCGGCGAACAGCCCCAGCCCGATCAGGCCCCACAGGCCGCAGGTGCCGTGGACGGAGATGGCTCCGACCGGGTCGTCGACGTGGCGCTTGTCGATGAACAGGACCGACTCGATCACCAGGGCGCCGGCGACCGCGCCGATCAGCAGCGCCGCCCACGGCGCCACGAACCCCGAGGGCGCGGTGATGGCGACCAGTCCGGCGAGCATGCCGTTGACCGCCATCCCGGGATCGGGCTTCTTGAACGGCACCCGGTTCCAGGCCCAGAGCATCGCCACGAACGCGCCCGTCGCCGACGCCAGCATGGTGTTGACCGCGACCACGGAGATGCGCAGGTCGGTGGCTGCCAGCGTCGAGCCCGGGTTGAACCCGAACCAGCCGAACGCCAGGATGAAGCAGCCCAGCATCGCCATGGGCAGGTTGTGCGGCAAGATCGTGTTGGAGGTTCCGTCCCGGTTGTATTTCCCGAGTCTCGGGCCGATCACCATGGCTCCACCGAGCGCCGTGAACCCGCCGATGCCGTGCACCACCCCCGATCCGGCGAAGTCCACGTAGCCGTGGCCGAGGCCCGACTTGGAGCCGAGCTGGGCCAGCCAGCCGCCGCCCCAGGCCCAGTTGCCGAACGCCGGGTAGATGATCATCGAGACCCAGAAGCCGTAGACCACGAACGCTGAGAATTTCCAGCGCTCGGCCATGGCGCCGGTGACGATCGTCGCGGTGGTGTCCATGAACACCAGGTTGAACAGGAAGTGGGCCATCACCCCGACGTCGTAGATGCCGTTGAAGCCGAAGCCCTTGGTGCCGAACAGTCCCCACCCGCCAGCGTGGAGCTCGCTGGTGAGCGGGTTGGTGCCGCCGAGGTTGGCGATGTGGCCCACCCCGCCGAACATGAACGCGTAGCCGACGAGCCAGTAGCCGATGATGCCGATCGCGTAGATCATGAAGTTGGTCATCATCACGTGGGCGGCGTTCTTCTTGCGGCAGAAGCCGGTCTCCACCAGGGCGAAGCCGGCCTGCATGAACATCACCAGGAACCCGGTGACCAGGGTCCAGGCGAAGTTGATGGCGATCTTGTTCTTGCCGACGGCATCGGTGACCGCGTTCGCCTGGCCCTGCCCGACGCCGATGTCGGCCGAGCTACCGGTGACGTCGCCGCAGGGATCTCCGGCAGCGGAGCTCGACGCGACCTTGCCACCACAGGGAGGTGGGGCCTCCTGGGCTTGGGCGGCCTGCGCCCAGAGGCCCAGTAACGCAACCGCCACGACGATGAGCAGCACAGCACCACGCATGCGTGGGAGCACGACGTTCCTCCTGAAACTCGAAGGGGGGAGCGAGGTGGCCTGCTCCTCAGTGAGGGCCGTGAATACCCTACGTAGCGCCTATTTCGCCTGGATGTGCGCGATGTTACGGCTCGACGTCTCTGGGTTTCATGCGCGTTTCCGCAAGATGAGAAGGAGCGCGGGAACGCCCCGCGCTAGAGCGCCTCGATGTTGCACGGCCAGCAGGTCGCCCGGGTTGACCGACCCGACCAGCCGGTCAAGGTCGAGCAGCAGGGTCGTGGGGTCGCATCGGCCTCAGCTTCCCGCCCGGCCGGCGCGCCGCCGGGTGACGTAGCCGCCGGGCCAGCGGTGCCCGAACGCCTCGGGCCGGAGCTGCCGCTCGAGCTGCATCAGGCTCCAGACCTTGATGCCGTCCGCGCGGATGTAGGGTTCGACGTTGGCGGCTACGCGACGAATGGTGGCCAGGTCGACGCCGAGGATCTCCGCGCACCGGTCGAGGGGGGCGGCGATCGGCCGGTAGCGATCGGGGTCGTTGCGTTCCCAGGTTCGCATCGCTCTAGCCTAGTCGAACGTGTGTTCGATTTCGAATGCCGCCAGGGATTGCCTCGGCGATCGCCGTTCCTCTACTCGTCGGCGAACAGGCGCGCCGTGCCGATCCGCTCCCACGCCGAACGCTGGTAGCGCATCAGCCAGACCAGCGCGATGACGGCGACCAGGACCCCGGCCACCAGCGCCGCGACCAGGGAATGGCCCGAGACGACGGCCGCCAGCAGCCCGGCGGCCGAGCCGGCCAGCACGGCAGTGACCACGCCCACCATCCCCGCGACCGTCAGGAACCCCTGCCAGACCCCGCCCCGCAGCCCCTGCACCCGCAGCCGCTCCGCCGGCGGGACGCTGAGCAGGTGGTCGACCAGCTCGGGCGCGTACTGGAAGTAGTAGCCGCGCAGCCGAGCGATCCGCCGCGCGTAGCTGTGGTCCTCGATCCCGGACTGCAGCACCCGGTCGAACGTCACCAGCCCGACGAAGGCCAGTGTGGGCAGCAGGATGAGCCCGAAGGCGTAGAACGCCGCGCCGACGCCCCCGGCGGAGGCGATCAGTCCGAGGGCGACCAGCCCGCCGGAGACCGCGCCCAGGAACATGGTCGCCCGGCCGGTGGCCTCGGCGATCGTGGACGAGCGGGCGCCCTGGAGGGTGAAGTGCTCGGTGGTCACGAAGCTGACCGCCGCTGGGCGCGGGTCGGTGCCGGGCTGGTCGATGTCGTTGGGTTGCTCACGGTCCGTCATGGTGATGCCGCCCCCAATCGCGGGACAGGGTCTTGACAACCTGCGGTCACTCCAGCGTTCTGTTCTGTACATCGATGGAATGATCGAGCTACTGAGTATGGGGTGGACGCTTCTTGAACGGGACCGAGGGCCCGGCGCGTCGGCCACGCGTCGTCCTCGCTCCGGAGATCTCGGAGATCGCGGAGTCGGTGGCGGCAGGCCTCCCCGAGCTCGTCGACCGGGTCGTCAAGCGCATCCGGTCGGACCTCGGGTTCTACAGCGACCTCGATGTCGTGAGCCTGGAGGAACTTCGGTCCTCGGTCCACGACAACATCGAGTCCATGGTTCGCCAGCTCACCACGGACCAACCGCCGGACCTCTCCGCGCCGCGCGCGACCGGCCGGCAGCGCGCCCGGCAGGGCGCACCGCTGGCGGACATCCTGCATGCGTACCGGATCGGCTTCACCGAGTTCTGGGCCGCGATCGTCGACGAGGCTCGTCGCAGCCCGCACGCGCCGTGGGAGCTGCTGGTGGACGCGGCCAGCGGCGTGTGGTGGCTCATCGGCGACTATACCCAGGAGCTCACCGTCGCCTACCGCGAAACCGCCGCGGAGCTGCTGCTCGCCGGGGCACGGGAGCGCTCCGCCCTGGTGGAGGCCCTGTTCACCGGGGGCATCCCTGACCGGGACACGCTCTGGGAAGCGGCCAAGCTGCTCCGCTTGCCCTGGGAAGGCGTCTTCGTGGTGGTGCTCGTGGAGGCGCCGGGGCTTGCCCAAGAGGGGCTGCCGGACGCGGAGGCGCTGCTGGCCGGGCGTGGGATCGGGTCGGCCTGGCTGCTGCACCCAGAGTCGCAGACGGGTGTGGTCTCGCTGCGGCACCCCGACACGGCCGCCCTCCTGCTCGAGTTGCTCGGGCGCTCCGTGCGCGCCCGGGCCGGCGTCAGCCCGATCTACCGCTCGCTGGGTGACACGCCCCGCGCGCTGCACTACGCGCGACTGGTCCAGAGCAGCCTGCCGCCGGGGACCCGGGCGGTTGCGCAGTTCGAGGAGACGCCGCTGCGGGTGCTCGCGGCCGCGGCCCCGGACGCGGCCGGGGAGCTTGCGCGCGCGGTGCTGGGACCGGTCCTGGACCTGCCTGCCCAGGACCGCTCGACGCTGCTGACCACCTTGCGGGCGTGGTTCGACGCCGGCGGCTCCGCGAGCGAGACGGGCAGGCGGATCTATTGCCATCCGAACACGGTGCGGTACCGGCTGCGTCGTTTGCAGGAGCACACCGGCCGGTCCCTTGACGACCCGAGGGCCGCGGCCGAGCTGCTCGCGGCCCTCGAGGCGCTGCGCCTGGGGCAGCCGGCCTCCGCACCGCCACGGCGGTTGTAACCGGGAACACTTCTCCCGAGCATTCCTTGTCCCGCCGGCTATTGTCTTCGCGGCTCGCCAGTCGGACGCTTGCTGGCAGCAGCCGACGCCTGGAGGGGCGCGATGACGAACCTGGCAGTCAACCTGGTCGAAGCGACAGCCATGTACCCGGACAGGGCGGCGGTCCGCCTGGACGATCTTGCCCTGAGCTACCGCGAGTTGGACGAACGATCCGCGCGGGTTGCGGGCCTTTTGGCGGCACGAGGCGTGGAGCCCGGCGACCGTGTCGGACTGATGCTGCCGAACATCGCGGAGTTCCCGATGCTCTACTACGGGGTGCTGCGTGCGGGGGCGGTGGTCGTGCCGATGAACCCGCTGCTCAAGGCGCGCGAGGCGGAGTACTACCTGAGCGACTCCGGCGCCAGGCTGATCTTCGCCTGGCAGAGCGTCGCCAGCGAGGCGGCCAAGGGCGCCGAGGCGGCCGGGACCATCTTCGTCGGCGTCGCGCCAGCGGAGCTCGACCGGCTGCTGGGCGACCATGCTCCGGTGACGGCGGTGACCGGCCGCGCCGACGATGACACGGCGGTGATCCTGTACACGTCCGGAACGACCGGCACACCGAAGGGCGCCGAGCTCACGCACGCCAACCTGAGCCGGAACGCGGCGGTGTCGGCGACCACGCTGTTCCGCCTCGAACCCGACGACGTGGTGATGGGCTGCCTGCCCCTGTTCCACTCCTTTGGCCAGACCTGCGGGTTGAACGCCGCCGTCGCAAGCGGTGCCTGCCTCACGCTGCTGCCGCGATTCGATCCCGGCAAGGCGCTGGACCTTATCCAGCGGGACCGGGTCACCGTCTTCGAGGGCGTCCCGACGATGTACGTCGCGATGCTCAACCATCCGCGCCGAGGCGACGAGGACGCGAGCTCGCTGCGCGTGTGCGTGTCCGGAGGTGCCCCGCTGCCGGTGGAGGTCCTCCGTGGCTTCGAGAAACGGTTGGGCTGCATCATCCTGGAGGGCTACGGCCTCTCGGAGACCTCGCCGGTCGCCTCCTTCAACCACCCCGAGCGGCAACGCAAGCCCGGCTCGATCGGCACCCCGATCGACGGCGTCCAGATGCGGGTGCTCGACGCCCTTGGCAACGACGTGCCGGCGGGTGAGGTTGGCGAGATCGCGATTCGCGGGCACAACGTCATGAAGGGCTACTGGCGGCACGAGCAGGCCACTCGGGAGGCGATTCCCGACGGGTGGTTCCGCACCGGCGACTTGGCCCGCCAGGACGAGGACGGCTATTTCTTCATCGTGGACCGCAAGAAGGACCTGATCATCCGGGGCGGCTACAACGTCTATCCGCGGGAGATCGAAGAGGTGCTGTACGAGCACTCGGCGATCGCGGAAGCGGCCGTGGTGGGCATCCCCCACCCGAGCCATGGGGAGGAGGTCGGGGCTGCCGTGGTGCTCAAGCCAGGCGCCGAGGCCACCCCCGGCGAGCTGCGGGCCTTCGTCAAGGAGCGGGTCGCGGCGTACAAGTACCCCAGGCACGTCTGGTTCGAAGCGGCGCTGCCCAAGACGGCGACCGGGAAGCTCCTGCGCCGCGAGGTGCGGCCACCCGAGGAGCTGTCGCCGTGACCGCCGGGCCCGCGGGGACCCAGGCGTCGGCCACCGCACCCGCTGACGCCGCCACGGCGCTGGATCTGCTGCTGGCGGCCGCGGCGCTCGGACCGGTGCGCCGCGCCATGCCGGGTGGCGCCTGGGTCCGGCTCGCCGCCAGGCTCGCCCGCCGGCCCGACCAGCTCGCCCACAGGGCGACCTGGCTCATCGATGAGCTGGTCCGTGTCGGGCTCGGCAGGTCCACCTTGGCGCCCGCGCCCCGGGACCGCCGCTTCACCGACCCGGCGTGGACGTCGAACCCGGTGCTGCGCCGGCTCGTTCAGGCCTACCTGGCCGCCGGGGAGACCGCCGAGCGGCTGGTCGCTGACGCGGAGCTGGATTGGCGGGACGCCGAGCGGATGACGTTCGTGGTTGACAACCTGGTGCAGGCGCTCGCCCCGAGCAACAACCCGATCGTCAGCCCGGTCTTCTGGAAGGCCCTCGTCGACTCGGGTGGTGGCAGTGTCGTCCGGGGCGCCCGGCACCTGGCCGCCGACCTGGCCTCGCCGCCACGCGTGCCGTCCATGGTCGAGCCCGACGCGTTCGAGGTGGGCTCCGATCTGGCGACGACCAACGGTGCGGTGGTGCTGCGCACGCCAATGTTCGAGCTGCTCCAGTACCAGCCGCAGACGCCAAAGGTGCGTCGGGTCCCCCTGCTGATCGTGCCGCCGACGATCAACAAGTACTACATCCTGGATCTCGCCCCCGGGCGCAGCCTGGTGGAGTACCTGGTCTCAAGCGGCCAGCAGGTCTTCGTCATCGCTTGGCGCAACCCCGACGCCCGACACCGCGACTGGGGCGCCGACGCCTACGGGCAGGCGGTCCTGGAGGCGCAGGACGCCACCCGGCGGATCTGCCGCGCAGACCGCTCGCTGGTGTTGGGACTGTGCTCCGGCGGCATCCTGGCGGCGATGGTGCTGGCCCACCAGGCAGCCACCGGGCAGCGGGACAAGGTCGCCGGGTTCAGCCTGGCGGTGACGGTGCTCGATCAGGCACGGGCCGGGATGGCCGGTGCCGTCCTCGACGAGGCAACCGCACGGGCGGCCACCGCCGCCTCCGCGGCACGCGGGTTCCTGGACGGCCGCTCCCTGGCGGAGGTCTTCGCCTGGCTGCGCCCCGGCGACCTGATCTGGAACTACTGGGTCAACAACTACCTGCAAGGGCGCACGCCGCCGCCGTTCGACATCCTGTACTGGAATGCCGACACCACGCGGATGACCGCAAGCCTGCACCGCGACTTCGTCAGGCTCGCGGTCGACAACTCTCTCGCCCGCCCCGGCGCGGCCAGCATGCTCGGCTCGCCGGTGGACCTGGCCAAGCTCGATGTGGACGCCTACGTCGTCGCGGGCGTCGCCGACCATCTCTGCCCCTGGCAGTCGTGCTACCGGAGCACGCAGTTGCTTGGCGGCCGCTCGCGGTTCGTGCTGTCCACCAGTGGCCACATCGCTTCGATCGTCAACCCACCCGGGAACCAGAAGGCAACCTTCCAGACCGCCCCGGACACCCCGCCGGATCCCGCCGAGTGGCTGGGCCAGGCAACCACCGAACACGGCTCGTGGTGGCCCGACTACGTCCGCTGGCTCGAGGCGCATGGCGGCGGCGAGAAGGCCCGACCTCGCCGGCTCGGCGCCGCCGGGTTCCGCCCGATGGACCCCGCTCCCGGCACCTACGTCCTGGACCGCTGAGGCCAGCATGCCAAGGTCCGTGCGCATGGTCGGGGTAGGGGGCCAGCACCTACGGGTGGCCGTGCGCCCCGGTGACGGGACCCGCACCCCGCTGGTCCTCGCGAACGGCATCGGGGCCAGCCTGGAGCTGCTGCAACCGTTCGTCGACGCCCTCGACCCCTCGATCGAGGTGCTCCGCTTCGACGTGCCCGGCGTCGGCGGCTCCCCGCTGCCAAGGGCTCCCTACCGCCTGCCAGGGCTTGCGCGCCTGGTCGCTCGCCTCCTCGACCAGCTCGGCTACCCGACCGTCGACCTGCTGGGCGTCTCCTGGGGTGGTGGCCTGGCGCAGCAGTTCGCGCTCTCCCAGGGCGACCGCTGCCGGCGGCTGGTGCTGGTCGCCACCGGCACCGGCATGCTGATGGTGCCCGGCCGGCCGAGGGTCCTCGCGCACATGGCGACGCCGCGCCGCTACCTGGACCCAGACTACGCCGCGCGGATCGCCGCCGACCTCTACGGGGGATCGATACGATCCGACCCGGCGCGCGCCCGAGAGCTCCTCCACGGCAGGACCCGCGTCGGCCCACGGCGCGGCTACCTCTACCAGCTCGCCGCCGGTGCCGGCTGGAGCAGCATGCCGTTGCTGCCCTGGCTCCGGCAGCCAACGCTGCTGCTCGCCGGCGACGACGACCCCATCATCCCGCTGATCAACGCCCGCATCATGCGGCGCCTTCTGCCCAACGCCGAGCTGCACGTCTACCACGGCGGCCACCTCGGGCTGCTCACCGAGGCGGCCGAGCTCGCGCCCATCGTGGACCGGTTCCTGCGCCGTGCCACCCAGACCGCCAGAACGCCCGCCTGAGTGTGACGCCGAGGAGGTGCCAAATGCCCGCTCCCGCCGACTTCTACGCCCTGGAGCTGCTCCTCGACGACGAGGACCGAACCGTGCTGCACGGGGTCCGGAGTTTCATGGAGAAGGAGGTCCAGCCCCTCATCAACCGCTATTGGACCAGAGCGAAGTTCCCGCACGAGATCCTTCCCGGGCTGGCCGAGCTCGGCATCGCCGGGCTTCCCTACGCTGGCTTCGGCTGCCCCGGGAAGACCCCGCTGCTGGACGGGATGGTCGCGATGGAGCTTGCCCGCACGGACGCATCGATCGCGACCTTCAACGGCGTCCACAGCGGCCTGGCGATGGGCTCCATCTACCTGTGCGGCTCAGACGAGCAGAAGCGTCGGTGGCTGCCGGCCATGGCCCGCCTGGAGAAGATCGGCGCGTTCGGGCTCACCGAACCCGACGTCGGCTCCGGAGCCTCACGCGGCCTGGCCACCACCGCCCGCCGCGTCGGCGACGCCTGGGTGCTCGACGGGACCAAGAAATGGATCGGCAACGCCAGCTTCGCCGACCTCACCGTCATCTGGGCCAAGGACGTCGACGACGGCCAGGTCAAGGGCTTCGTCGTCGAGGCGGGCACGCCCGGGTTCGCCACCGAGGACCTGCAGGACAAGATCGCGCTGCGGATCGTGCAGAACGCCCGCATCACGCTGGACGGCGTCCGGGTCCCGGAGGCCAACCGGCTCCAGCGGGCCAGCTCCTTCCGCGACACCGCCGAAGTGCTGCGGATCACCAGGGCCGGCGTCGCCTGGATGGCCGTTGGGTGCGCGCGCGGCGCCTACGAGCACGCTCTGGAGTACGCCCGGCGGCGAGAGCAGTTCGGCCGACCCATCGGCGGCTTCCAGCTCGTCCAGGACCTGCTCGTCAAGATGCTGGGCAACATCACCGCGTCGGCCACGTTGTGCGCCCGGCTGTCGCAGCTTCAGGCCGCCGGCCTGGCCAGGGACGAGCATTCCTCGCTGGCCAAAGCGTTCTGTACCGTGCGCATGCGCGAGACGGTCGGCTACGCTCGTGAGCTGCTCGGCGGCAACGGCATCCTGCTGGAGCACCAGGTCGGCCGCTTCGTGGCCGACGCCGAGGCCATCTACTCCTACGAGGGCACCCGCGAGATGAACACGCTGATCGTCGGCCGCGCCATCACCGGCCTCAGCGCCTTCGTCTAACGGGCCCGGGAAGCTGCGCCACGCCGGCTGAGCGGTGCCAGGTCACCGCGGACTGGCGTCGTTGAGGGTGTCCGTGATGCCCTGTGCGTCCTGACGTTGACGGGGACCAGACCATAGGCAAGGTGGCCACGCCTGCAAGGAGGTCCGGTCCCCGTTGTCATCCTGCCCCGGGGGAACGGGTCGTCATCCTCCTAACGAGCGCGTCACCGTGATCAGCTGGTGACCGTGGCGAACGCCCGCCCTGCGGGGTGGTTCACGCCGGAAGGGTCGTGGTGGAGTTTGGGGCGACGGCGGAAAGGGCGACTGACCTGCCCACGTAGTCGGATCCCTCCACCGCCTGCACCAGGAACCGGCCGACGCAGCCGCGGGACACCTTCATGGCGTGAAGCTCGCCGGTCGGCGAGGCGAACGGCAGCCCTGCGTGCGGGTCGTCGGTCAGGTTGACCGGCTGGGCGATCACCCAGTCCAGACCGCTCGCGCGGACCGCACGCTCCTGACGTTCGGTGTCGGCGATCTGCGGTCGCAACACCAGCCAGAAGACCAGCCGTTGCAGCAGCGGCAGCTTGTCCCGGGTCGTGCCCACCCCGTAGGAGCTCTGCACCACCAGCTTGCCAACCCCGTGCTGGCGCATGGCCGTGATGACGTTGCGGGTTCCTCGAGAACGGATGTCCATCGGCGTGCTCTTAGGGCCGAGCAATCGGACCCGGAGGGCGTTCTCGCTGATCCCAAGGGTGACGATGACCGCCTGCTGCCCGCGGACCACACGGTCGAGGGCGGCCGGGTCGGTCGCATCCCCGTTGACCGCGCGCAGCTGGCCGGGCACCGCACCCAGCCTGGCGGCGTGCCGCGAGAACGCGGTCACCTCATGGCCCCGCAACAGCAGTTCGTCGACGGCGGCCCGTCCGGAGCCGCCGGTTGCTCCGACCACCAGCACCTTCATCGCTGTGCTCCCCTCTGCCCATGCGCCCGAGACGCCTGTGTTGTGGATTGCGTCCACGCTACCCAGCAGCTCTTGGACGGGCTATGCTTATGCGTCGCTGGTTCATGCGCATTCATCCACGAAGTGGGGACGATTGGCCTGCCATGACGCACGACTATCCCTGGACGCCGGTCGACCCGCTTGGGGAGGCGCTGCACCTGCTGCGGATGACCGGGGCCTTCTACTGCCTTACGGAGGCGACGGCGCCCTGGGCGCTGGAGATGCCCGCCTTCGCCGACTGCCTGAGCTTCCACGTCGTCACCGCCGGTGGGTGCTGGCTCGGCGTTGACGGCGCCGAGGCGCTGTACTTGCGAGCGGGGGAGCTGGCGCTGGTGCCGCATGGGCGTGGCCACCGGCTGTTCAGCCAGCCGGGGGTCACGCCCGCGGGACGCGTCGACCAGCTCCCCCAGCAGCTAATCAGCGAGCACTACTCGATCCTGCGCCACGGCGGTGGTGGGGCGCCGTCCACGCTGGTGTGCGGCATCGTCTCCTTCCACGACC
>WNGM01001805.1_pt1 | contig 18176 bp, 19 predicted proteins | sample 5400571 | NCBI WGS metagenome assembly WNGM01 (sample SAMN13153378, study PRJNA577476) | soil metagenome | isolation source: 100 cm soil or saprolite under Garry oak tree replicate 2 | place: USA:California | collected 2016-06-15 | reverse complement strand
CTCAACTGCCTGCTTGCTGGCTCGTTTCGACGAGCCAGAGCCATTTGTCGATGCCTCGGGCGATCTCGGTGAAGATAGCGGCAGTATCGGCGTCCTTCAGTTCGCTCGCCTGCGCGCTGGCGTAGCGTGCATGTTTGCCAAAGGCGGCGAGCGTCGTCGAAAGCGCATCGATGTGGCCGTTCCCATTTGCCGTCGCCAGCCGGTACTCGTCGAGCGAAGAACGCCTGGCGACGGCGTGCGCCGTTCCCTCAGCCGTACCGCCAAGCTGCACGATGTGCTCGGCAATCAGGCTCGTATACTCCTCCACTCCGTGAGCAACCTTGTCGAACAGCTCGCGCAGGGCCATGAAATGCGGCCCTTTGACGTTCCAGTAGGCCTGCCTACTTTGCAACTGCAGATCGATGGCGTCGGCTAAGCGGCGGTTCAACAGCTCGATGAGTTTAGCCTGCTGCTCTGCGGGCAGGACAGTGTTTTTCCTGGACATGGGAGCGCTCCTTCCACTCAAGTCGTGTTTTGTGCGATAATAGAGAGGCTATATGTAGTAGTTAACTTGAAACTCTCTGACATCCTTTTGTGCCTTTCTGTGAAGTCAATTCTCTTACCTGTAGCATCTCTGATCTCATGATAGCAGCAGAGCGTTATAAGGACCGTTAAATGGGCGACTTATGCTTGACATTACTGGGCACACCGAAAGTGCGCCATGGCGATCAGGTGCTGCTGTTCTCCATGCGCAAGGGCCTTGCGCCCGCGCATCGAGCGGGAGAATGCCCCAGACGACCTGCTTTCAGACCTAAAGACTATACCGAACTTCAACGCCTCATCAGTGTAGAGGCCACCTCTGAACACAAAGAATCAATCCACAATCTTGAAAATCTGGCCGCCAAACACGGGCTATTATTCATCTGGCGTAAGGATGAAAATCGATGGATATTAGAACCCATGTCAGAGAAAGAAAAGGCTATATTCAAGGCAGTTACCGAGGAGAAGCCAGGTCGCGGCGCATATCTCCACAATGGATGAGCAAGGCACGCCTGAAATGGAAGGGGCGGGCGGCTATCTTGTTTGCTTAGACATGCCGGGCGTCGGGGATATCCAACGGATTGTGGTTGTGCTCTATGACGATGGAACCGTAGAACGGGCTCACACCTATACTGATGACGCTGGGTGCTATGCGTGTCAATCTGGACATATGCGTGAATACATGCCTGATGAAGAAGACAACGATGAGGAAAGCAAGTAACCCTATGGCAACACAAGGAACATTCAACAAGGAACAGTCTCTCAAGGACTGGACGGAACTAAACCGGATCATCAGCGTAGGGGCCTATGACGAGCGTGATCACGAAGGCAACTATACTGAAGACGGTATTGAAGAGTCGATAGACAATCTTGAAACGCTGGGCGCGCAAAACGGCTTCGTATTCCACTGGCACCAGGATGAAAAGCGTTGGAGCCTTGAACCTCTGTCAAAGGATGAAAAGGTCGCATATCAGGCTGCATGGAGTGTGAGGAAGAAGACGATGAGTCTATTCCTGACCTGGTTGCAGAGCAGCATAACTATCTGGAAGCGCGTCATCTCGGTTTGCTGCCAGAAGAAGACGATGAAAAGCAATCATAAAATTCCACATGCAAAGGGATGATTGCATCGATAAAACAAGAAAGTGAGTAACCATCATGTCAACTTGGAACGAAATTGAAGCCAGACAAGCCCACAAAGAGCGTGAACAGCGAGCCGCATTATCGCTCTTCAACGCGCTTCCACTTCACCCAACCGAGCAGCAAGAGCAACGTGTGCTTTCCCTGTTCAACCAGTTTGGTGCGGAATGTGTGCAGATGGATCGGCAACAGCAAGAAGCCGATCTGCGTGAGAAGCTAGAGAAGCTCGGCATCAGCATCACCATCGCCCACTATACCGGTGATTCGTCCTATCCGACCGAATACACCCTCAGGCATGGGGAGATTCAGGCGAGGGGGTCGACGCTTGATTTGGCTCTTGTGGCGTTTTTAGAGCGTTTATTGCCAGGGAGAAAGTGAGTCACCATTATGACCACGAATGAAGAAGAGGATGCAACCAGCGAGACGCTCCTGAACAGTTAAAAAGCATGACATTCTTCTCTTGCTGGAGTCTATCATGCTCGCCAATGCCAATAGTAGTGAGCCTGCCTAGCGGTTTCTTGCTCACTCTCTTGTTCGCATGGTATAATACCCAAAACCTTACTGTCGTTCTACCTACACGATAGCTACAAGGAGCCTTTTATGAGCAACGCTGGAATGAGAGACTTTGTTAGAAGAAGAAGAAAAACGGGATGTGGAGTGACATCCTGATGTAACTGTGTCTCAAGAACATCCACAGAGCAGGAGAAAAATCATGGCTCTCGGCACACCTCTTGGCCTCGCCTTTGCCTCTGGCATAAATGCTTACTTGCCACTTCTCTCATTTGCCATCTCTGCACGCTTCTTTCACCTGTACACAGTGAATCCCAACGTCGCATTCATCACCCAAAGTTGGTTTATGATCGCGCTCGTTCTTCTGACACTAGCAGACTTCGTAGCAGATAAATTTCCGATCATCGATCATACCTGGGATGCTGTTCATACCGTGATACGTCCTCTCATGGGAGCGCTTGTTGCGGCTGCAAGCAGTGGACAGTTTCATCTACCAGGAATGAGTCTCAGCGTAGCCAGCAGTCATTCTCTGTTGGGAACTGTTGTCGCTACCACGAACGGTCTTCCCGTTGTCGGGCTTGGACTGCTTGTGATCCTTCTTCTCGGTGGTGCACTAGCTGCCATGAGTCATACAGCCAAAGCAACGACGCGCCTGGTTTCGACGCTCACAACTGCCGGTTTTTTCAATGTGGTACTGAGCGTAGCAGAGGATGTGCTAGTGTGTATTGTCATTCTCCTGTCCCTGCTTGTTCCTCTCATGATGCTCATTCTGCTCGGATTATTCCTTCTCGTCTTTGGTCCACGGCTCTTTCGTGCCTGGAGCAGACGGCAGCATACCCGGCCCTGCCAACGGCAATAATCAATTTCTTCACTTGGGCAGGCAACGTTGCTACATTGAGTTGCGCCTGAAACTTGGCGGCGTATGCCGTGTAGAAGAGGTAGCAAGCGACACCAAGAACAAGAAGTCCAACGATGATCACCAGGGCAGGGCCAAAGGGTTGCTTGAGGAGAAGGGCAGTTCCATCCTGGGTGGAGGCGTTGGACCCCTTTCCGCCACTGCCCGAACCCACCACTAACTGGAAGGCACCGAAGGCGAGTGCAGCGTACGAGAGACCAATAGCCGCATACCCGATCCGTGCGAGCAGGCCTTTTGCTGTGGTCCCTTTGCCTTCTGTGTCAAACACCGCCTGAATAAAGCACCATAACGCAAAGCCAAAAAGACCAACAGCGGTGATGCCGAGCAAAAAGTGTCCGGATGGCTGTGCGATAATGGTGTGGAGTACTCCCTTCTGGTCAGTCACCGCACCACCAGCACCAATCGCTACCTATGCTGCTATTCCCCCAATGATGAGGTAGACCACGCCTTTGGTGGCATAGCCGCAACGTGCCAACACCGTCATCCACGGACCAGTCGCGGCGTTGCGCGCCCCACGTTCTGCTTGCCTGAGAGGAGTTACTCTCTTCACTTATATCAGAACAACGCTTGCATGATGCTGGTCCTCACAGAGGAACTCTAACTTGGTCTGTATCTCGGCTCCGCCTGCAGGCGGTCGAGAAACCGACGAACAGTATACTGGTCAACACCCTTACCAACACGTAGATGTGGAACTGGTGCACCCAATTCGCTATAATAGAACAATGGGAAGTCGGTACAGGCCAGTTGATCGCGACAAGCGCTTCCAATGAATGAGGAAGTACAACCAAGCTCTAGAATGAGCCACGTGAGGATAGCACAACGGGACGAAAACACCTCTGCTGCTACTCTCTCCTGTGGAGGATACACCGGTCGGATTATTTCGCCGTGTGTTTTAAAGAATCGCTCGTTATGAAACAGGAAGCCACGCCGCAAAAAGCATCGCTTCAAATGCGAGGGAAAGAACGGAGTCATGATGGGAGCCGACTTGGCCCCCTCCTCTGCTGGGCAGTCGTGTTTGCCGACGTTGGGACCTCGATTTACTATGTTCCAGGCATCTTGTATGGAAACGTCGGGAACCTGGCAGGCTTCTTTGTGATGCTGACGATGTCTGTTTTCGTGCTCCTCACGCTGAAGTATGCAGAGGTCACCCATCGTTTCCCCCAGGGAGGTGGCGTGGTCACAGTGGCTGCCCAGGCCATCAATCACTGGGTGGGTGCCCTCGGTGGTATGTTCATTCTGGTCGATTACTTCCTCACGGCCGCGATCAGTTGCCTCTCGGGCATGCTGTATCTGAGCGTGGTCGTGCCTGCCCTGGTCCCTTTTACACTAGAGATGTCCATCGGCGTTCTGCTCCTGCTCGGGCTGCTCAATTGGTTCGGAGTGAGCGAGAGTGCGAAAGTGAGCCTAGTAGGGGCCCTGATCGCATTTCTGAGCGATATCGCTCTTCTCGTCACCGTCTTTATGCACCTCTCTCTCTCACAGTTCCTCGCGCTGTTCCCGTACATGTTTGCGCATCAGAAACTGACTCTCCCTGCTCTTCTGGTCGGCTTTGCTGGCTCATTTCTTGCCTTCTCGGGCCTGGAGAGTATTTCACAGTTATCGCCGGTCATGAAGACGCCCCGCAAGAAGGTCGCTGGCATTGCCTTGTTGCTGGTTGTGTTAACGATCGGTTTGACCAGTCCGCTGCTGACCATGTTCGCGACACTCTTGCTCCCAGCGCAGGTGGTGGGGGACCGGGTACTCTCTGGGCAGGTCATCTCGCTGCTTGGTGGGCATTGGGGCAATATCGTCTTGCAGATCGAGGTGGCCATCAGCGCCAGTGCGCTACTGATCTTTGCCGGGAACACGGCCATTATTGGCTCCTATCATGTCTTCCTGGCGCTTTCACGCATGGAGTTCTTCCCGCAGTTTATCCAGCGACGCAATACGCTGCGGGGAACGCCGCATTTCTCTATTCTCCTCGCCATTGCTATTCCCATCTGCGTGCTCATCGTGGTGCAGGGCAATATAACGGTTCTGGGAGACCTATATCCCACATTCCGCAGTTTAATTGACAGAATTGGCGAAAATTGATAGCGTAGAGTCCACCAAAGAGGAGGACTCGAGATGCAAAGAACCGAGGAATACATCAATGAACGGCTGGATCACCTGGGAATCGTAGCAGGCGTGTGCCAAGAGATCGGACTGGCAGCGTGGCTAGATGCTCAAGAACCGGAGAAGCGACAGCAGGTGAGTGTGGGAACAGCCACAGTCGCGATGGTGCTCAATGGGTTAGGCTTTAGCAATCGGCAGTTGTATTTGGTGCCGCAGTTCTTTGCCAACAAACCCGTTGAACACCTGCTGGGGTCAGGCATCAGCGCCGAGATGCTCAACGATGACTGTTTAGGGCGCACGCTGGACTGGTTGTATGAGCACGATCTGACCAAGCTGTTTGCGGGCATAGCTAGCCGCGCTCGTCAGATCTTTGGGGTCAAGGCCGAGCAGATGCATGTCGATACGACCTCGTTCGCGGTGAGTGGCGAGTATAGCAGACAAGCCGACGAGGCGTCCGACGCCCAAGCAGCCGTTATTGCTATCACCTATGGCTACTCGCGCGACCATCGTCACGATCTCAAGCAGTGGATGTTGGCCTTGGCGACCACCCATGAGGGAGATATTCCCCTCTTCATGCAACCGCTCGATGGCAACAGCAGTGACAAGGTGAGCTTGCTGGCTGCCATTACCGCCATCCAGGCGCAATTGCGGGAAACGGATGGGGAGGCGAGTGTCTATGTGGCCGATAACGGGGTGTACAGCGAGGCGAATATGCGGCAGTTGAACCTGGCCGGAGTGAAGTGGATCAGCCGCGTCTCGGAAACGCTGGCGCAGGCCAAAGCACTGCTCTCGGAAGGCAGCGAGAACTGGCAACAGTCGGAGGATGGCACAACGTACTGGTTCAGCCGCCAGATGACCTTGCCGCAGGGCGGTGAACGGTGGGTGGTGGTCTATAGTCAGGCATCAGTGGAGCGCGTTCGGCAGACAATGCAACGGCAAGTAAGCAAAGCACAGACCAAGTGGGAGCAAACGTGCTGGCATTTCTCCCACCGCCGCTTTGCCTGTGAAGCCGATGCACATGCGGCTTTGGAACGCGAACTGAAAGGCAAGCCCAGCTGGCTCGCTGTGCATAGTGAAGTCATAGCTCATCCGCAGTACGCAGGCAAGGGACGTCCGCGCAAAGATGCCAGCCCGACAAGCTACCAGTGGCAGCTGGTGGCAAGCGTGAACGTCAACTATCTCCAGGTCGCGCAGGAAGTTTTTCGCAAAGCGTGCTGGATTGTCGGCACCAACATGCTTGAGCCAGCAAGCCTCTCCGACGAAGCTCTCATCGGCACGTACAAAGACCAGGGCGGCGTGGAGCGCGGCTTTCGCTTTCTCAAAGATCCCCTCTTTCTCGCGTCCTCCGTCTTTGTCAAGAAACCGGAGCGCATCATGGCCCTCAGCTTCATCATGGTGCTCTGCCTGCTTGTGTACCGCTTGGCGGAGTTCCGGTTGCGCTCCCGGCTGAGCGAGACCCAGCAAACCATTCCCGATCAAGTCCACAAACCCACGGCACGACCCACCATGCGATGGGTCTTTCAATGTTTTGAAGGCATTGAGTTGCTTCATGTGCAGACTCCTGCCTCTTCGCTCGTCCTCATCTTACGCCTGCAGCCCGTCCATCGGCTGATTGTCCATCTCTTAGGGCCGCTCTACGAAAAAATCTATCATCCTTCTGGCTGAACTGCGGAATGTGGGGTAGATCAACCATATTTCCTTGCGCTCAGCATGATGTTGCGCCAGCCACTCGCGCCACTCCTGGGGCGAAGTGACGAGGAGGGTTTCGGTGATTTGCATGAAGTAGCCATTCTCTGGTTAATCGCTTGTAGTTAGATTTTCCTGGGCATGTTTGGCTCGTATTGCCCTGGCCCGTTCTAATAGCTTTGTTGCTTCGTCCTCGCGGTTTGTTTTTTTCAAAAGCTTGACGTACTTTTCCAGGATTGTAGCTACATCAGGATGTTGTGGTCCAAATACTTTCTCACGGATCGCTAATGCTCTCTGGTAGAGAGATTCTGCTTCTGCATACCTACGTTGATAACTGTAGAAATCTGCTAAGTTGTTGAGGCTATTTGCTAGGGAAGGGTGATATAATCCAAGAGCTTTCTCTTTGATTGCTACTGCTCTTTTGAGGAGGGGTTCTACTTGAGAGTACTTACCCTGCGCGCGATAAATTGTAGCTAAATTGTTAAGGCTAATTGCCACATCAGGATGTTCTGGCTCCAGCACTTTTTCCAGTATAGCTAGTGCTTGTTCGAAGAGTGATTCCGCTTGGGAATACCTACCTTGTTTACGGTAGAGCGTCGCCAAGTTGGTGAGACTAGTCGCTACCCACCGATGCTCTAGCCCAAAAGCTTTTTCATAGATCGCTGGTACTCGATGAAGCAGTTGTTCAGCTTGATAGTACTTATCTTGCTTCAAATAAAGGCGTGCCAAATTATTAAGACTAGTTGCCACAGTAGGATGCTCCGGTCCTAATAACTGTTCCCTAATTACTAGGGCTTGCCGAAAGAGTTGCTCAGCTTGAGAATATTTACCTTGTTCCTCGTAAACTGTTGCTAGGTTATTGAGACTGCTTGCTACATCAAGATGTTCTAGCCCAAACAAATTCTCTCTGAGTAGGAGTGCTTTCTTATAAAGCGGCTCAGCTTCTGTAAACTGTGCTCGTTGCCATAAGTAGACTGCTATGTGATTAAGGAATTCAGCTGCTTCTGCAGACATCATATCCCATTGCTCGGTTAGTTCAACACACATTCGTGCGTGTGGAAGCAAACGCTCACATTCAGGCCATGTTTTGTACTCAGCATCTGGAAAAGCACTGTTTACAGCTCGCATAGCAAGTTCTGCCCACTGCCGTTGTATCTCTTCATCCATCTCATCCTTGAGCACCGCCTGTACCAACCCGTGAATATGAAGCACATGACCATCGGGATCGCGCTTCAGCAGCGAATACTTGCGTAACTCTTTGATGGCAGCATCCAGCTTTACCTCATCCGAGGCTACAGCCTGAAGATCTGGTCTAAGCTCATCTGCACCCTCGGTAATAATCTCTTCAGGAATAGCATCCGGAGCCAGGAACGCACACAGGCGTAATAAGTCGGCCGCCGCCGCATTAGCTTCTTCGACTCTCTGGAAAGAGAGTTTCCAGGTGGTAGCAACCGGTTCGGGGTGTTCGGAGATGAAATCGCCACGATATTGTAAGAGGAAGTTGCGCTGCGTCTGGTAGCGTTGCAGATAGCCAGTCAGGCCACATTCGTTCTCCTCAATGTAAGCGGCAGCTTGCTCAAGGGCGAGTGGTAGACCATCAAGGACTTGCACGATTTCTTTGGCTTGAGCAACATCGTCAGGAGATACCGTGTCGAGCAAGGCATCGGCATCGATGAAGTTGGCACGATGGAGCAAAAAGCGTGCGCCTTCTTCCAAGTCCATCTTCTCAATTTCGACCTTCTGGGCCAGACGGCCTACTACTTGGGCGCGAGTTGTCAAAATGATATGTCCCTTGCTCCGTGAAGGAATGAAGTCTTTGGCCATCTGTAAGTCGTCTGCGTTGTCGAGGATGAGCAGCCAACCGGTATGATCGTCTAGCCACTCTTTAACGGCTTCGACGATGCGCGGTTGCTCCTGAACATCCTTCACCGGCAGATTCAGCGGAGTGGCAAGAGCAGCAAGGTCTGAATTGAGGTTCTCACGTTTCTCTGCGCGTAACCAGAAGATATGTGAGTAGTCGTCCTGGTGACGGTAGGCATATTCGACGGCGGTCTGGGTTTTGCCGATGCCGCCCAAACCAGCGATGGCCTGAGTGAGAGCGGCTGTTTTGTTGTTGTTGAGGGCGTTGTGTAGTTGATTGAGAATGTCTTCGCGACCTGTGAAGTAGGGGTTCTGGGCGAAAGGGATGGTGAAGATTTTTTGGGAAGGATTCGGGACGTCTGATTGCTGTTGTGTCTGTGATGCAGATAGTAGCATTGCAGAGATAGCCTGTCGAAGACCGTGTGCAACGTTCAAGAATGCACTATCACGATTAGGCCATTCAGTAACAGATTTGTTGTTGTCGGGCAGTGACCGTAGCTTGCCGAAGGGGTAGTTTTGCCAATCGCATGGGCGTAAGATGATGGGAATAATTAGGACCTGCCCAGTATTGTATCTTTCAATAACGCGATCCAGGAGCGCACTTTCACAAAAATCGGAAGCGAGGAAGCTGGCACTGATGAGGAGCAGAATAACTTGGGCAGAGTTGAGATGGGTAGTGATTTCCTCTTGCCAGTTGGAGCCAGCACTGATGGAGCCTTTGTGCCAGGGAGCAATAAGCCCTTCTCGCTTGAGGGAAGTGAGGTGATTTTCAAGTTCCTGACGGAGAGCTTCGTCTGCCTCTGCATAGGCGTAGAAGAGGTTGACGGGAGTTCTATCTGCACTCGTAGCTTCTATGGGCATGGTTCGTTCCTCTGCTCTTTGTATTGTACTTTAGAGGAAGTATAACGCTTTTTGTAGTGTGTATCAAGCAATTGATGTGATTGTGATTTTTGTGGAGACAGGGCAGGCATGCCTGCCCTGTCTCCACAAAAATCACAATCACATTCACCCTTTTTTCGTGATACAATTCTCTCACACTATTTCTCTGATAGGAGGCTATGGATATGCCAATCGCCATTATTGTTCATGGTGGAGCGGGACATATCTCTGCTGAACGAGCCGATGAGTATAAAGCAGGCTGTAAAGAAGCTGCCATGGTCGGGTGGCGCATTTTACAAGAAGGTGGAGCGGCCCTCGACGCCGTTGAAGCAGCTGTACGTACACTAGAAGATAACCCTATTTACAACGCAGGCACAGGGTCTGGCCTCACCAATGAGGGCAATATTGAGATGGATGCGGGCATCATGGAAGGCAAGACACTCCAGGTAGGAGCCGTAGCGGGTGTTGAACTGATCAAGAATCCAATTTCGCTGGCACGTAAAGTCATGCATAGTCCCCATGTATTGCTGGTGGGCAAGGGCGCACAGAATTTTGCGCTTGAGCAAGGTATGTCGCTCTGCACATTCGAGGATTTGTTGACTGAGCAGCGCTACCAACAATGGAAAGAGCGCCAAGCCACGCAGACAATGGCGGAAGCAGATAGGGAGGAAGAGCAACGCTACCACCAGGACGAAGCCAGCTCGCTCGCTGCACATGAGCAAGAAAAACACGGTACAGTTGGAGCAGTCGCCCACGATGCATCAGGTGTCCTGGCAGCCGCGACTTCAACCGGTGGCACGCTCAATAAGTATCCAGGGCGTGTCGGCGACTCTCCCCTGATCGGCTGTGGCTTCTATGCCGACGAACATGCAGCTATCTCCTGCACCGGCTATGGCGAAGACTTCATGCGCCTCTTGATCGCCAAGCGTGCCGCCGACATTGTTGCCTGTGGTGTCGCCGCCCAGGACGCCGCCAAAGCCACCATTGCCATATTGAAGGCCAAGGCGACAGGAACCGGTGGCTTGATTATTGTTGACTACCTCGGCAACGTCGGCTATGCCTGGAACAGCGAGGGCATGTCTTATGCCTATATGCATGAACATCTGGAAGAACCTATGGCTGGAATATAAAACATGCACACACTACGCGACATACAACAAGAAATAGATACCCTCATCAAAGATGAATGGCAGAGCAATTACTGGCACCCGCTCTCCAGCCTGGCCCGCCTGACTGAGGAGGTGGGTGAGCTGGCCCGTGAAATTAATCATGCCTATGGCGAAAAGCCTAAGAAGGCCAGTGAAGAGCAGGGCGATATTGCTGCAGAGCTCGGTGATATTGTGTACATTGTGGCTTCACTAGCTAATTCTCTTGACATTGATCTTGATACAGCCTTTGAAGGGGTAATGGCAAAATATCGCCAACGGGATGCCCAACGGTGGAAACAAGAAAAGGCATAGGAAATATTGGCTAGCCAATATTTCCTATGCCTTTTCTTGCTCTTCAAAACCTCAATGTGGAATGAATAGATGCCCGGCAAAGAAACCCACCACAAAAAACAGGGCGAAGATGATCAGACCGATTAGAAGGAGCCAGAGCAGGGAAGAACCTTGTCTCCTCTCCAGTGGCATCTCTGCCCGAGCATAGCCTGCTGGCACAGGACGACGTCTGGTGATAGGTCGTATAGGAACGGCTGACTCAGCAACAGTAAGGGAAGAGTGCGCTTCATCTGTGGCCATAGCAGCCATCTGGAAGTTGTTATCGTTGCGGTAAGCAGAGGCAATCCCAACTGATTGCCCATCGGGGAGGAGATTACCCACTATGCCAACATCAGGAGATGGCATGGGTCGCACAACTTCTGTCTCTTGTAGTGGTACAGCTTGGCTACTCACCAGCACGGGCACAGCTAGTTGCAATACCTCTCTCAGAGCCTTTAATTCTTCGTAGAGAACACTGACAGTAGAGATGTGCTGTGGATGATGGCGTACGATAGTGCGTGCCACAACATCACAGAGTTCGGCTGGCACCGTGCGTGGAAAACGCAGACGACCATCAGAAGGCGGCTCAACAACGGTGGCACCAGGAGCATGATTGGTGAGCAATTGATAAAGGAGCAGACCAATGGCACGTGTATCATCAGCCTGCCGCCCAGGACTGATCACACCCCATGACTGGTCTTTATCGGCAAGCGGCTCCCCCTCATCGCCACTTATAACGTTCCACGTGGCAAAGTAAGTAAGGTCGCTCGGTAGGGCAAAGTTGTTGACGCGAATGCGTCCGCTGGAATCGCGCAAAATGGCACCGGGAGTTAGATCACCATGACAGACTTTGCGTGAGGCACTGCTGGCATAGATTAAGGCAGAGCAGATTTGCTGGCCCATATGGGCTATTTCGTAGGGCTGCAAGGGAGTTTGCAGCAAGGTGGCGAAGTCATCTCCCTCAACATATTCCTGAATAACGTACAGCTTATCGCCTTTGACCACCAGATCGTAGAGAACAACAATATGAGGATGCGAAAACTGTGCTGTTAGCCGCACTGCCGCTCGATATGCTGGTATGTGGACTGCTGAAACTGCTTTCACAGCTACCATACGTTGAAATAGCTGATCTACCCCCTGGTACACTGTGCTGTATGGTCCCTGTTTTATCAAACGTTGGAGCAGGTAATGCCCACCAATGACCAGACCTGTTTCCACAATATGCCTCTTACTTTACCTTAGAAAACCTACTTTTCATCCTTGAAAGCCTGGGCCAGCCCTGCCCCTACCATATACGATCTTTCAGGGCCATACCTTGCATAGTAGGGGCAGGGCTGGCCCCCATAGGCGTTCACTTAAGCCTGTCATCCTGAGCGCGAGCTTTGGATCTCTGGCTGGGCCCAACGCCGATCCAAAGCTCGCGCTCAGGATGACAGGCGTGCTTAAGTGAACGCCTATGGGGCTGGCCCCTGCCCACGCCTTGACACTCCCATTAAACATCTTGTAGGGCCAGAGTGACTGCCCCTACGATATTGGCCTCTGAACCATGCTTGCTCTGTACAACTTGCACCGCTTGCCCGGTGGCTGGTAAGCACAAGGCCCGTATGCGCTCCTGTAAGGGTGCTATCAGCAGCTCCCCGGCCAGGGCGACTTGCCCACCAACGATAATCTTGCCTGGGTTCATAAGCTGCGCTATGTTCGCCAGGGCTATACTGAGATAGGTCAGCACCTCACCGACGATCCGTTGTGCCACGGCATCGCCTTCAGCCGCGAGGTGAAAAACCTGCTCTGCTGTGATACGCTCAGCTCGCGCTCCCGTGACCCGCCGGATCGCTGCCTCTGTCTCAGGATGTTCAACCGAGAGACCGATCATGGTACGGGCAATGGCCTGGGATGAGGCAATCGCTTCCAGGTGGCCGAACCTACCACACGAACACCGGGGACCATTCTCCTTGACCAGTATGTGACCTATCTCACCGGCCATACAGGTCGCTCCGTGATAAATCTTGCCGTTAACAATCAGCCCACCACCGATGCCACGTCCCAGCCCAACATAGAGAGCGATGCGTTCCCCGGCACCTGCCCCATAGCGCACTTCGGCCAGGGCCGCTGCATTTGCATTGTTATCAATTATACAAGGTATATCAAGCTTTTGTTCCAGATAATCCTGCAAGGGAAAGTTATCCCACCCATGGGCACGATGCAGGCTACGTACAATCCCATGTCCTGCATCGACCAGACCACCAACCGCTACACCTACACGCAATACACGCCCATCTCTTACGCGTTCCGGAACCATCACCTCAGCAAGCATTTCATCTAGCAGTCGCAAGACCGTTTCCGTATCAGCTACATGCTCTAACGGACGACGCAGTCGGTACAAAATATTTCCATTCAGATCGGCCAGGGCCACTGTTTGACGTGAGCCGCTACCGCTTATCTCAACTCCTATCACATAGCCCTGAGTCGCGAGCAAATTGCCCGTTATCCTCCGTTGTCCCGGCTGCCCTGAGAGATCAGAGGAATGTGTGAGATGTCCTGAAATATACGGTGTTGACACGTTTTTACTCCCATATAAGACCATAGTCTTCCGCTCCTCTAGCATGAGGCCCAACTGAGACAGCGCACCTAGTATACCATATATGCGTAGTGACGCAAAGTGTTGCAATACCCGCTCTATCTTGCTACAATACCCTTGCAATAACATATCGCAAGCATTTCTCCTGGGAGCAGGTAAACGCATGGCAGCATCAGCGGCGCACGGACAGGTCTTTGTAGGACCCGGCCTGAGTCCTTTCAAACGTATCATGACCATAATTGGCGTGGTCGGCGTCATCGTTTTGGTCTTATGGATCGCCATTCATCAGGGAGCCTCAGCCATCGGAAGTACTATTGTCGCCGTTCTCTTTATTCTGGGTTTTGTGATCTATCTACGCATCGTGGCACCGGTTCCCTTCACTATCGAACTGGAGCCAGAGGCATTGATTAAACGTAGTCGCAACGGGGAAGTGATCGAGGTGCGCTGGGAGCAGATGACACGCATCAAAGAAGAATTTTTCCCCAATGGCAAACGCATCGGCCTTACTGTCTATCGTAAACCGTCTACACCCCAGGAAAAAACCAAAGCCTGGGCGGTATACCGCGACGACGTAACCGACATTGATAGCCTCGCCGAAACACTCAAACAGGCCATCCCAGAGACGTGTACATGGCAGAGCGAAACAGTGCATGAATAATGCACTTGAAGAAAACGCTTTGGGTCTGATGGAAGCCTTTACTCAGCACCAGAGGTATTCATGTATACGCCCGTGCTTCAGTCGCCTTAAAGGCGGCATAGATCTTTTTCCCTTCACTCAACTCCATACGGCTAGCTGATGCCTCAGTAATTTCAGCGGTGAGTGGCGGCAATGCCGCATCGAGCACTAGACTGACGCGTACGCTGCCATCGTTCCCATTGCCTGTGTTTGAGTCCCTTAGGCGCAATATTTGCACAATCTCTCCGTAGAAAACGTTGCGAGCTGAGCTATCAGGCGACGCTGCATAGAGCGTAATACTGCGTGGATCAACCACCACGTAGGCTTCCTCGCCTATGTTTGGTCTTCCGGTAGCAGAGCTGGCTTCTTCAAATGCAGCCATCACTTGGAGAGGTGGTCCGCTCTGTGTACCGTTCTCAACGCAGATGGTACATAACCTTTTCGCTTCGCAACTCAGCACACGCCCACGGAAGAAATTCATACCCACCAGTTCCGCTACATAGGCCGATCGCGGATGCTCTAGCAGGTCGCGCTGGCTACCCTGCTGGATCACCTGCCCATGATCAAGTACCAGGATCGAATACCCGAAGAGCAGGGCTTCCAGATAGTCGTGAGTAACTAAGACGGTGGTGATACCCACATCCGCCAGGATATGGCGCAACTCCTGACGCACCTCGCGTCGCGTCTGCACATCTAAAGCCGAGAGTGGTTCGTCTAAAAGCAAGAGTTGTGGTTGTAGTGCCAAGGCACGAGCAATAGCCACACGCTGTTGCTGCCCCCCCGAAAGCTGTGTCGGACGTCGCCCATTCAAGCCGCTTAAATGTACCTGTTCTAGAGCTTTGCCCACACGTTGCTGGACAAGGGAGCGAGGCAAATGCTGCGCACGTAATCCAAAGGCCACATTTTCAAAAACGCTCAAATGCGGAAATAACACGTAGTCCTGAAAGACATAGCCAAAGGGCCGCTCCTGTGGCGGCACAACAATACACCGTTCACTATCAAAATAGGTAGTATCATTAAGCGAGATATGCCCTTGTTGCGGGCTCAACAACCCCGCCAGCAAGCGCAAAACCGTGCTTTTACCAGCACCACTCTCACCAAGCAGAACAGTCGTTTTGCCAGTCTCCGCAGAAAACGCCAGATTTAGATGAAAGCTATTGAGATGAGTATCAAGTACGGCCTGGAGCATGTACCTTTCGCCAACAGTATCGATTTTTGCACAGTACGCAGCATGGTGAGCATGATGTTCCCCCTCCACCCCATGATGACCTTGGCAGTCATCATAGCGCGAGGAAGCTATCATGCCACCGTTGGAAGCAAGAGCGCACGCACTCCATCCTCCGTGGTTTGAGCCGAAATCTGCTCAAAGAGAAAGTTCAGCGCATCAATCTTGTCAAGATGAGCGACCTTTTGCTGAGCCATTTGGATGAGAGCCGGATAGCGTACTCGCACAAGAGTGACAATGGCATGTTGTAATCCATGGACTTCACCCTCAGTTTCAAGCTGAGCTCTTCCCTTCTCAAGCTGTGCCCTCTCTGCCTCAAGCTGAGCCTCAAGCTGAACTCTTCCCTTCTCAAGCTGTGCCTCAAGCTGAACTCTTCCCTTCTCAAGCTGTGCCCTCTCTGCCTCAATCTGAGCTTTTCCCTTCTCAACCTGCGCCCTCTCTGCCTCAAGCTGCGCTCTTCCCTTCTTAAACTGCGCCTCAAGCTGCGCCTTACTTGCGGCAACCTCGGCCCGTATCTGCTTGACTCTGGGATGATTTTCCCATAAGGAATCGTACACCTGTAATTCCCTCCTGATGCGTTCTTTTTCACGCGCCGCAATCGTTTCCGTGCGCTCTAATAAGATTTCCATCCAGACAAACTGCTCGGCAAACCTCTCTTCACGTCCCCGACAGAACTCAAACAACTCATCCATAGCCGTCCGCATCAGCACGTGATCCACCCCCTGCATGGTCGGCAACACGGGATACATTGCGATGATATGTTCTTTGACGTAATAGGCCCCATCCTCTTGAAAGAGGGCAATTTCCAGAAAATCAAAGGTCACAATAGGTCGTTTTCCACTGCTGATAACCAGCGGTGAGCCAACTTCAGCCACCCGCCGCAAAATTCACCTGCCAATCTCCGCCATGCCACGCGGCATGTAGCATATAACATCCAGCAGCAGGGAGAAACATAATAACATTCCAGGCATCTCTCAACTTGTTCCCATCTATATGTATAGGTGACACTGCAGGATATCGAGTATCCAGGGGGAAAGAGGCAGTTGGATTGTCAAACGGGTCATGAGCAAAGAGTAACGGTATGCCATTGCCCAGACCCCTACCACTGAGCGTGACTGGCCCTTTGTAATTCGACTGCACCTGTAACGAGAGGGTTACCATCCAACCGTAGCCATTGGGAAAAGCTTCCACTGGAACAGGTCCAGGCAACAGGTACATCGTGGCATATGGCCCGTTGAAATCTCCCACCCACACAGGTGCATATCCCACCTCCTGGCTCCCATCCACCTGTGGGCGAACCGGACACCTCGCTCCTTGTGGAGCTGACCCCAGCACGTTATTGTTCACCTTAATAAAAGAACCCTGCGAGGTGCCATCCTGTCTCCAGACAGTGATGCTGGCAAAGGAGTCAACACTGTTGCCCTCCACTAGCGGCGTGGGCATCGGCGTCGGAGCCATAAATAGGCTGCTTATCATGGTTCGCAACGGAGAAAAACTTTGCAAAATAAATGAGCAGATCAGCAGCAACGTACAGCCTACCAATACCAGCCGCCAGAGACGTTTTTTCGGAAAATGTGTCCATCTGCCAAAGCTACGCGCTATGCTCTGCCTGTCATTTGCTTCATCAGAAGGCAGATCGCTGATCTCTAATTCAAAATCACCCGTGGCGTCATGTTGAACCAGCTTGTTTTTAGATACGTCCGCCAACAACCATGTCCGCATATGAGATGAAAGGAGCAAATGTCGAGTAGATACTATGAAGAGTACAGCATGCAATTTCGTCCACAGCCATGACCTCTGAACTGTTAACTTCCCTGAGATACTACGCATTTCATCATCATCCATCGGCAAATCGGAAAATTCTATCTCGAAATCGTTATCGCTCAGGTTTTCTTCTTCGATGTCGTGCATATGTACCTCGACTGTTACCTTTCAGGGTAAGCATGCCTTAAAGAATTCACATCCTCAACAATACCTCCCACTTTGACACACCATAACAATCATACCTTATGCATAGTTCTTATCACAAGTGAGCCTGACCCCCTTGTGGGGGTCAGGCTCACAAAAATATGAACCGCACCTAATTGCTGCTCTACAGACTAAACCCCACACTTTTTTCTCTGAACTCGGAAACCTTCCCACTCCCATCTTCGTCCTTACTATACATCGCCTCCAAATTCCGCCACGTTTCGCTACCACCAAGGTGATAAAGCGTGATGCCCGCCAGTCGTAGAGGCGAGGGCGTATCACTGGCAAAGAGGATGCTGACAGCGTGGCCAGCTTGCTTAATACGGGCCAGGGTATCTAACAGTCGCTCTGTCATAGTACTGGTGATCACAACAACAGTGGCTCCAGCAGGGAGACGAGTACGCTCGGTCTGGATAATGTCCTCCAGTGAACCACCAAAAGAGGGCAGAATGCGTGCCAGCATTTCCATGATACGTTTGCGTTGCTCTTCGCTGCTTGAGGGAGGTAAATGAATGCGTCGTCGCTTCAACTGAGCAGCTATGGTCGCATCCAGATTGGGCACCTCTTCGCCTTGCTGTTCAGCCTCAAACTGCACTTGCTCCTCAGGTAGAAACATAAGCGTGTTGGCGTACAGTCCTACGGCATATCCT
>WNGM01007283.1_pt1 | contig 18200 bp, 24 predicted proteins | sample 5400571 | NCBI WGS metagenome assembly WNGM01 (sample SAMN13153378, study PRJNA577476) | soil metagenome | isolation source: 100 cm soil or saprolite under Garry oak tree replicate 2 | place: USA:California | collected 2016-06-15 | reverse complement strand
CGCCGGGTACGTCGAGAAGGCGGGCCTCGACCCGGTCGCTGCAGTCGGGCGGTAGGAAGTCACGAATCTGCAGGACGAGTTTGCCCGCCTCGGATCGCGCGACCATTGGCATTTGCTTCGCGTGGCCGTGATGTTCCATGCAACCTGCCGAAGCTGGGCAAAGGGCCGACAGCCCATGAAACCGATGGGCGTATCGATCCCAGATGGCCAGTCCATCGAGGGACCAGCCCCAAGCACATCCGTCCGAAACTTTACGATTCATCGAAAGGTCACACGAATCGGAACTGACCCGAGTAGGCCGCCTTGCACATGTCGGTAGAAACTTTCCACTGGCATATCTCTTGATGGGCCAGCCAGGTTTGCTTGCCAATGTACCGACTTCCCGCCGGGAGCATCCTAACATTAGGTCGATTTTCTGGTAGCAGGTCCTTGTTGTCCGCCGGAGCAACCTAACATTAGGTCCTTTTTCCGGTAGCAGATGATTCCTGTCTCCCCCTTTCCCAGTTCGTTCTCTCAGGACAGCCCAGGTCCGATGGCGCAGGCATGCATGCGTAGCTGCTGCCCACAAAAGTGGGACTGCCCCCAGGTCCTCCTAAGTAGGGCGAGGAAACCCGGACTCTTCCCCGACACGTTTGCCTTGCCCCAGAGCCGTGTTGGAAACGGTACGAACCCCCGGTCTCAGATATCCGTTTGTGGTCCAAATCGATTCTAGGGCATCTCGGAGCCTTACGGAGCGTTTTAGAGGGCGTTCTTCCGCGTCAAAGAGCGTTGTCGAACCTCCACAGCAAAGGGGGAAAGACGCGCGCCGAGCGGCACGGAGTGACGGACGGAGACGAAGAGCGACGAGGCGAATCTCGGAGCCAAATCCATTTTGGCCCCGAAATTGCAGGCCAAAAGACTTTGGTCCACTGAATTTGCAGGCCAGCGCGTTACGGCATGACGGGTTCGCTGAGGGCCTGTTGCGGGCCCAAGAGCGCTGCGCTGGAGCCTATGTCACGGTCACGCGAGTCGCTTTTCAAGCCGCTCGAACTCGAGCGGGCCCCGGAGGAATCGTTGGCCCGGAGGGGAATGGAAAGGCACGATGTCGCCGGTCCGCCGGTAACCGCGGCGCTCGTACCAAGCTAGTAGTTCGCGCCGCACCGTTAGGACGTACATCGCGATGACGCGCGCGCCAAGTTCGCGCCGCGCGTAGTCCTCGGCCGCCGCGACGAGCGCGCGCCCGAGCCCCGAGCCTTGTTCGGTAACGCGGACGGAGAGCAGGCCGAGGAAGGCCACCCCGTCCTCGCTGCCCTCGAGGTGGACGCAGCCGACAATGTCGCCATCGCGCAGCTAGCGAGGAGCGCAAGGAACCCCGCCTCGTCGATGCGCGGGCCGGCGATGAAATCCGCCTCGCTTGTCCAGCCGCGGCCCGTGGCGTCGCCACGATAGGCGCCGTTCACGATGGCGGCGACGACCTGTGCGTCCGAGGGGACGGCAGGGCGGAAGGTGATACTCTCGGCCTCGGCCATGGTGGGACATGCGACGCAACGTCGTTTGGGCAAAAAAGCCGATGGGCGTTCCCTCGTGCAGCCGGCGACCTGACCTGCGCTTGCAGAACTTGCGGGAGAACAACCTAGCGTTAGGCGGCACCCCGCCGGGAGCATTACACCCATAGGCGATGGCCCCATTTCGGGGTTTCTGGCAAGGCTCCTACTCGGGCGGCTCGACTCTTCGCTGGTGCAGCCATTGGGCACCTCTCGTTAGGATTGCCGCACCAGCCTAAAAAGAAGGGGCCCACGGCGTTCCCACATCAACCATCCCTCCATTCCAGCCCAGCAACCGATCCCCGGTGCACCCGGGAGGAGTCCCACGCCGGCTCATTTCCCCCCTCTCAGATGGGGTTTACTGACAAGTAGAGTTCGAAGAGCTTTGACAAAACGGTCTGCCGTTCCGCTTCGTTGTCCTTCAAATTGGACAGAATTTGAAAGCACGTCTCAATTACATAGAACTCGGAAGCTCCGGTCGAATTCGCGCACCGGAAGGCCGGGTGAAGTTCGTTAATCATGATTGCTTGTTCAGCAAAATCCATCCAGGCCGCCTCCCTTCTGCCGGGAAACGGGACTACGACGACCCTCACCCCGGTCCGAATGATCCGTTCCTGCTCGCTCACTTTGGTTGTGCCTTGCTCGGCTCGTAGGACAGAAGTTCCAGCTTCATCGCCCAGCACCGGCACACGGTGGCCTTCCTCGCGCCCTCTCATAGTCCCTTCCACAAGCTGCTGCCCGAGGATCTCTGTTCCGAACTGGTCACTCTGGGGATCCGGGACAGCGGTCCGATGCCGGGCGGTGGACTGAAAGGGATCGACCTCGAGCTTCCGAACCTCCGGGAGGTCGAATATTTTGTTTAGGTTGCTTTGAACGCGCTTTACGAGTGCTTCGTGATGACCTGCTGGGCCGGGGGTTTGAAGTTGTCCAATCTCTCTGAGCCAATCAGAGAATGCCCTGCCCACCTTAGCGTCGAAGTCTTTCCATTGAGTGGTCTTTCGGTTGAATCCGTCCTTGGACGTCGTGACGATTTTGATCAACGAGTCGCATAGTACGTAGCCGGAAATGCGCTCCGGCTCTTTGATGCGGGCCCCTTGGTGGAAGTCGTAGGGATCGCCGATGGTCTTTCCGTGCACGATGAGTGAAACAAAGCTGAAGGTCTCGGGGGCGGCGGCAGCGAGTAGACAAAAAAAGGTTTTGACGGTCGAACCATTTCGGAGCCGGATTTCGTAGTCCCTTTGAGATTCCGCGGCGATCGTGGGATCAAACGGATCAAGGCGCCCTCCATTAAGCCTGAGGAGGACTCGGCCGTGGGGCTGCAATGCATAATTGAAGTGAGCGAAGACGACCTCCCTTGCCCCTTCCACAGAGATCTTCCTGCACTCCTTTCGGTCTGACACCAGAATTTCGACGGCTGTTCCGTGATCCCCAGTAAGTAGCCTCCTGGGGGGAACCTCGTCCCAGACTGGCCCTCTTGGTCCCCGCGGAAGGAACCATTTGCTCGCACCATCAAAGGCCGCTGAGCGCGTCTCGGTGTAAATTGACGCGCTCCGATCCAGGTAGAGCTTCGCACCCACCCCTGCCCACCCGATGCCGACTCCCCGTTCCTTCGTCAGCGACCCCAGATTGTGATACTGACCAAATTCGGAGTTGCTCATTCCTTTGCCGTTATCGGTAACCCGGAGGACCTTGGGCACACTTCCATCGATGGCTAGGTCGATTTCAGTGGCGCCAGCGTCAATAGAATTCGCGATTAGCTCGATTAGTACGATTTCCCATGCATCGCGAAGCTGATACGCCGAGCGGAAATCGTCGATGATTTTCCGCCAGTTCACCTGAGAGAAGTGTCGGCGAGCAGTCATCCCGACTCCACCTCTGCGCGACCTGACAAGAGCTCGGGCGTATGCGGAAGAAAGCCGTGGCAGTGGAGTTGGGGCAGGATAGTGATTCCCAGGAAGCCGTTTCCGTGGCGCTTCAGGACAAGACGCCCGACGCCGCCGACATCGAGGTAGCACCAATCAGGATTTCGAGTCTCGACCAAGACACCGGAGACGCGGAATTTGATGGTAGGATTGACCTCCGGCACAAGATCGCCCAGCCGCTCAGTGAAGCGGCGAGTGAAATGTCGAGTTGGACGGACCTCCACCGTGATTGAGCCCATGACTCGTCTTTCCCGTCGCCGGTCCCGGAACGTGTTCGGTTCTACCATCGCGCTCTTCATGAACACGCGAAATCCATTGTGGCGATTTATATTCCGAGTAAAATAAAATCCGTATTTGTGATTAGTACTTGACATACTACAGTACTCAAGTATTCCAAATTCAGTTGGCGAAGAAGATGGAAGGAATCTCGAAGAGCGTCGCCTTCACGGACCCGATCTCTGCGGTGTTCGAACTCAATGAAGACTTCATGAAGCGGCTTACCCGGGTAACGTACCTACTCGAATACGCCCACACGGGTGGTTTGATCGTGACGATAATCTCTATTCCGTTTCTTCTCGCCGGAATCCTAATCCCATGGCCACTCGAGAACCTTGGTATCTTGAGTCTCATTTTCTTGGCGTCCTTCCTCGCTTGGTGGTATGGCCGGCAAGAGCTCCGGTTCCTTGAGGAATACAGGATTCGGTCGGCGGCCGTCTCCCGAGCCAAGAACTGGGATCCTCACCCGAAAATACCAGATGCGGGTACTCCGCTGGACCGACTCACAAGGTATCTTGAAGACCAGGACGAACGCTTCGCCTACGTGTACCAAAGACGGCCCGACAAGCTAGAAAAGGATGCGGTGGTCCAAGGCAAATCCCGGAGAGATCATCACTTCGACGGATATTTTGACGGTCGACTATTCACTTGGCGCCGTACCCCCGGTCCGCTTCAGATCTTCATACGCGTGGCCCCAGTCGTGCGCCGCACCGACCTCGAACGAATGAACCAGTCGGTAGTGGATGTTCTCAAAGGGAGCGACTATACCGGCCCGATCCGGGCCATCCTTCTCCAGACGAATTCCGGAGAAATCTCCGACGAGGTCATCATGTACGCGAATCAGCATCCTCTTGAATATGAGAGAGACGTGGGGGAAAAGACCACGGACTGGGCCTCCCCCATTGAGGTCGTCGCAGAGGACCCTTCTGGAGTCTATAACATTGGCAGCTTCTACTTCGGGTAGTCGATGGCCTCCCCGAGGCGTCTTCGGAAGAGACCTATCTCGTCGGCATGAAGGGGTTCCAGGACTCTCCTTAGGTCCATCAGATACGCCCGGCCGCTCGCAGTGATGGCGTATTGTCTGTGGTCCGCATCCACAGTCACCCACGCCTTCGAAATCGCGAAATCAACGAGTTCCTTTGTCGCAGGCCAATTGCTCCTCAGGTACAATTGCAAATCGAACATGAGCCGATGGTCTGGTGTCCGATCGAGGTAGTGGAGTAAGGCCCACACCCGCACCGGCAACGGGTTCCTCTTTGAGGGCGTCCTGCGCCTCCAGCAGCCCGAACGACCTCTAGGATGAAAAGACGCATGGGCCCCTCGGTATTTGCCTGGGTAGCCCAGCTCACGAACCTTGGCCCAGCTGTTTCGCGGACCCGTCCTATCGAGAGAACGACCCGTCCCACGAAAACTACTCTTCATGCGAGACGAGAAGACGATCCTACAGCGACTCAAACACCTACCTGGTCAGTTTCTGCAGAGGGCACGCCGGAACTCCTCGTATTCGTGACCACGAAGGAGGAGCTCCGCGGCTGGATTCGGGCGCAGGAGTCTATCCTTGGCGGAGTGTGCGGGGATACGAACCGGCTTGACCCGCGCTCCTCCGCCAAGGGGCACTAACGATTCTTGGTAAGCTTCATCTATGGCCGACTTACATCCTAGGCTGCGCGATGCCTCACAAACTCAAGATCACCTTGTCGATCGAGCCGCAGGTGGCAGAAGAGGTTAGGCCGTTCTTGGAGAGCGGACTTACCGAGTTGGACGCGATCCGGGGCGTTGCCTGCAAGCTCATCTTGACCATTAGGAACATTTCTGAAAGCCCGTTTCCAGGTGGCAGGCTAACCAACATGGGCGTCACATTCGGGCCTGCGTACCAGCAGATGACTGTAGAGCCCCCCGTAATCCCACTTGCTTCAGGAGAAACTGCCCCTCGGACCGAGGTCGTAGTGGTACCCGTGAATCCGGGTATGGGTATCGTCCGGTTCAACGTGGTCGCAAGTGATCCGCAACCGGTGGTGTGCTACCAGAGGGACGACAGCACCCCTGTAGGAACAGGTGCTTGGCTCGATGTGTTTTACGTTGTCGACCGGGAGACACTTAACATGATTCTACTCCTTTCGAGACTAGCATCCAAACCGTAGCGATTCTGCCATGCCAGCCACATACAACTTGACAATTGCCAGCGGCGTGCAAAGTGTAACGTTACGCAACGTGCCGCCGGGCCCCGGGGGACAATGGGAGCCTGGACAACTCAACACAGCCAAGGGGCATTTCATCCGATCCCAACGGGTTCAAAGGGGCTGGCGCTCATTGTTCGCGCTCCCTGAAATAAAACGGCTCTACGCAGTCGTTGCGCTCGGGGTAGCTATGCTGATCGGCGCGGCCCTAACGAAAGGCGGCTTTTCCCTGGTTCTTCAGGGCTTGTCGATTCTCGTCCTGGTGTCATCGGTCTCTGTATTCCTAGTCTTGGCCGTCTTCTTCGTCTACCTCACGAAACGCATTCAAATCGGGTCGGCCTCAGGTTTCGTGGGACTTGAGAGCCTCGCGAAGGATTATTTCGAACTGGTCAGAGTGGTCTCGGCCGAGTTCCCGGCAGGGCCAAGCCTGCTGAAGCACGGACTTCTCGTGGAGTTCGCCCACGCGGCCGGGCGAGACGGACGTCCCTTGGCAAATGGCATTGCGGAGGGCTCCCCCCTGCGCCGCCAAGACCTTACACCGTCGAACACATATCCCTCCTCTGATGTCCACAGGAGCGGCGCCTAGGATTTGAATCGATGGCGAGGCCACCGGCAACAGTCCAGGCTGCACTAATCGGCGTTTGCGGTAGCATCCTTGTCGCCGTCGATGGCGCGTTGGATCCACTGATCGCGGTTGGCTTGGACCGGAACTCCGTTGTGCTCGAACTCGTTGTTGCGATTGGAGTCAAGGTTTTCTTGATCCTCGGGGTAGTTTGGCCCATTTCGCGAAGGGTCCAGTAACCAATCCGAACAGAAGGCGCTTACGGCAGCGCTCCTTGAACGCAAAGGGCCAGGCGCCTAAGGCCCGGCATGATGGGGACACGACCACGGACAGGGAAGGCTCGCCACAAAGGGAGTCCGCTCCTCCATAAGAGCGAATCCCGACCGGGGCGCTCCTAGCCCTTTCGAGGGAGTAGGCCGTCCAAACGCGCCCCTCTGTTCGCTGCCAAGGTCCGAAACCTTGATGCGGCAAGGACTCGCTCGCTGCGGTGCATGGTGATCTCGGAACCCGACCCCCTCAAGTTTCTCACGGCTTCTCACGAGCTTGCCAAGTGGATGATTCAACTCGCGGACACGAAGGCGAGTATCCTCATGACGGCGAGCGCGATTCGCCGGCGCTGTAAGGAGAAAGCTCGAGAGCGCAGGAGGATGGCTCGTGGCAGAAATTGATGTTGTGCTGGCAGTCATGGCATCGACGACCACCCTGTACGGGTTCAGCATCGCATACTACGCCTTTGCCCGAAGCCTGCAACACGAAGAGGAAGTGCGAGTGTGGGACTCGGAGAGGAGCCCGCAGGTGTGGACCACGCGGGAGGAAACGCGCGCTCACTTGCAAGGCATTTGGAAGCGACGGCTCCGGCTGAACGCGTTCCTAATCGTGGCCACGTTTGTCTTCGCAATTTCATTGCTTCTCATCGTACCCTATACGGTTGGCCAATTAGGGGCCGGGCCCGTCCAAGATGCCGTCCTATCCTTCGGGGCGCTCGCTGCGGCTGTCGTTCTGTTCCTTCTATATGTCGCGGTCGACAATGGGCTGTCAACGCTACGGGAGATCTGTAGCCCAACGAGCTTGGAATCATTGAACGCATGGCAAGAGCTAACCTTCCAGAGCCTTGCAAAGGATGGTCGTCCGGCTTTGGAGATCGCTAAGGAAATCGGCAGGTCGGTCAACGAGGTCAGGGAGAGACTTGGCCCCAAAGAGGAAAGGGCCGGGCCGCGAGACCCGACATGATGGGGACAAGGCTCGGAGATTCACCCGCTTGGAGCGCGATGTGGCCTGCCAGAACCCCGTCAGGGCGCATGCTCTATGGGTAAGACGAATCCCGCCGGGAGCATTCGACCGATAGGCGGTGTCCCCTTCGCGGCCGCTACGCCACGCACCTCGTTTCTGTCTCACTTCAGCTCTTGGCGTCGCCAGAGGCGATCGATCCGACCCGGCAGGATGAAGAACACGGGATAGAGCACGTAGGCCCCGAGGCTCAAAATGGAGTTGAGGAAGGAGACCAGGATTGCCGCCGAGGAGAGGCCTGGTCCCATGAGCATGCGTCGGCGGGCCATCCAGATGAAACGGTCGTTGAGGCCCGCGTCCACCAGATGGTGATGGAACGTGGCGTACCAGAACGTCAGGTACATGGAAATTTGGGCGGCCAGGAGATTGAGCCCGTAAGCCACGATGGTCACTTGCTCGAATGGGTGATGGCCGAGGAGGGCCGTCGTGAGCGGGAGCAGGCCGACGAACAGAAGGAAAACGTTGTTCAGCCAGATGAAGGTCCGATCCGTGCGCTTGACGACTTGGAATCCGACGTGATGGCCGACCCAGAACACACCGAGGGTGACGAAGCTGAGCGCGTAGGTAAGGACTCCCGTCAAGACGTCTGCGAAAGCCGGGAGCGCTTGCTGGGCCGGTCCCGTGATGTACGGGATCGTCAGGCTGAGCCCGAGGACCGTCATCACGGCTCCGAAGATGCCGTCCGTCAAGGCCTCCACCCTCGTCTTCCCGAGTCCCGCGACGGAGTCGCTTCGTGCGCTCATGGAGCTTGCCGCGCCATCGTGGCGGTGGGCTATAAGTTCGGCCCACCGTGAGGAAGCCTGCGCGCCGACCTTGGTGTGACGCCCGATTCGTGTGTTGCGAGAGCTTCGAGGACGGATGCGGACGGCACGAAGAAGAGGCTTCCGGTAACCGCGCGGCTAAAATCGAGGAGTCGGTCGTAATTGCCAGGTGGCCGGCCGATAAACATGTTCTCCAGCATCTGTTCGATTGTGCGAGGCGAACGGCTGTAACCGATGAAGTAGGTACCGAACTCGCCTTGCGCTGCATGGCCGAAGGGCATGTTGTCCCGCAGGATCTTGGTCTCCCTGCCTCCCTCCACGATCTTCGTGAGCGCATTGTGGGCAAAGTCCGGCTTGACGGAGTCGTCCAGCTCGATGTCGGTTAGCTTCCTCCGGCCAACGATGCGCTCTTGCTCTTCGGTAGGGAGCGCATTCCAAGCGGCTAGATCATGGAGATACTTCTGGACGATGACGTAACTGCCTCCGGCAAATGCGGGGTCCTCTTCTCCGATGAGCGTGGCTTCGATCGCCTCCTGCCCCTTGGGATTCTCCGTCCCATCGACGAAGCCGATGAGGTCGCGACTATCGAAGTAGCGGAACCCATGCACCTCGTCCACGGGGGTGACGGCGGCTCCAAGGCGGGCCATGATGTGCGTCGCAAGCTCGAAGCACAGGTCCATTCGCTGCGCTCGGATGTGGAAGAGGAGGTCGCCTGGCGTAGAAACGGCGTGCCTTTTTCCCGCGTGAATCTCCCGAAACGATCGCAACTCCAAGGGCTTCGGCGGTCCGAAGAGGTTGTCCCAGGCATCGGTCCCAAACGCTATGACGCAGGAAAGGCTGCCGTCAAGCTCGCGAAATCCCGCCGAGCGGACGAGCCCGCTCAGGTCTCTACAGAAATGTCGGATTGTCGACCGATTCTTCACGCCTGGATGGACCGTAACCACGAGGAAGATTGCCGCGCGGGTCAATGGGGAGGCGACGGGCTGGGGAATCGCCTCCTCGTTGGGCATTCTCTCCCCCCGCGGTCGATATCGTAATTGAGGGTAATATGATACCGCTCAGGAGAGAGCCCCCTCGAAATTGAGCCCGGGAACGATCCGCTTCGCCGGAAAGCCTGTGAATGCAAAGAAACGGGCAGCTAGCTCGGGCTCAGTCCGATGAATGGCCAGCCACGACCAATGAAATCTCAACGAGTCCCTCCGCGTCGTCGTGAAATCCGCATTCGGCGGCCTTGGTGGCGCCGGTAGTCTACGATTAGTCTGCGGCCATCGGGCACGTGCGGAACGTAGAGTAGCTGAACCTAGGGTTAGTTGGCACCCTGCCGGGAGCGTACCTACGCGCGCTCGCAGATCATCCATCGGGATTCGAAACCTCGAGCCGTCGTCTATATAGACCCTGTCGGTCTCAGATTTATAGACGCGATCCAATCGGGCCTTCCGAGGGCTTTCTATGAACGCCTCGCTCGCTCGACACGCCCGAAGCGAAGTTCGCGGGTCGACAAGGCCTCGGTTGCTTTGGCTAGTAATGTTGATCGCGGCGGTACTGATCGTTTCCGTCCTGCCGGCGACGGCGCGCGCGGACGACTCCGAAAGGCCCACGATTGTCCTCGTCCACGGTGCTTGGGCCTCGGCGCCGGGCTGGGACATGGTCGTCGCAGGGCTCCAGAAGGACGGGTACACGACCGTGACCCCGACGCTCGGCCTGCTTTCGATCGCCGGAGACGTCGGGATCGTCCGTGCGACGCTTGACGGCATCTCAGGCCCGAAGATCCTCGTTGGGCACTCGTACGGTGGGATTGTAATCTCGAACGCGGCGTACGGCCGGTCCGACGTGCTCGGCCTCGTCTTCACTGCGGCGTTCGTGCCCGACGAGGGGGACTCGATTTTCAGCCTCAGCGCGGGCTACCACACATCCGAGGCGTTCAGCCATTTCATCTGGACGGGCCCGCCATTCGACTCCCCCGCGTTCATCGATCCGGCGTTCTTCCCGCAGTTCTTCTGCCAGGACCTGAATCCGAACCTTGCTGCGACCCTGAACGCGGAACAGATCCCGCTCAACTTCTCCATCGCCCTGACGCCGTCCGGGCCGGTCGCGTGGCACACGCTGCCGTCGTGGTACGCCATCTCCGGGAAGGACTTGATGGTCGATCCGGCGGAGGAACTCTTTATGGCGCAGCGGGCCGGCGCGACGACCATCGTTTTGCCTGCGGCGAGCCACGCGGGAGGAATCACCCACTATGCGACCGGATTCGTGAAACTCATCGAGGAGGCCGTACAGGAGACGGCGGATTGAAGGGGCCGGGTTCGACCAAAACCCTTTACGTCGGCGAAGATGTTAAGGAGTCGAGCAAGAGCACGATCGACAACTCCTTAGCGGTCGGCGATGAAGGTCAAACGTTGAGATGAAAGAGTTCCAGACGAAAAACCAAAAAGTCTCGCCGTTGAAGCCCGGCACCAAGGCGCCAAGCTTCACCCTCAAGACGACGCCGGACCAGCATGTCTCTCTCCGAGATTTTCTCGGCAGGCCGGTGGTGCTGTGCTTCTATCCTGCGGACTGGAGCCCCGTCTGCAGCGACCAACTCGGACTCTATGCGCAGCTGATGCCGGAATTCAGGAAGTTCGACGCGGAACTCCTCGGAGTCTCCGTGGACGGAGTCTGGAGTCACCTGGCATTTTCGAAAGATCGCAGCCTGAACTTCCCGCTTCTCTCCGACTTCGACCCCAAGGGAGCTATCTCCCGGATGTACTGGGTCTTCACCGAACGCAACGGCGAATCGGCGCGGGCGCTCTTCGTCATTGATCTGAAGGGAATCATCCGGTGGAGCTACCTCTCGCCGGACGGGGTCAATCCGGGGGCTGACGGAATCCTTTCCGCGCTGGAGAATCTCAAATCACACGACTGAGGCGAGTGATCATTACGCCCCAGAATTACCAACCGCCCCGACTGACCCTGTCCGTCGGAGAACGGGACCACGTGGAGGGACCGTCCAATGCTCGAATGGTGCTCGTCGAGTACGGGGACTACCAGTGTCCCTACTGTGGGGCGGCCTACCCGATCGTGAAGAAGGTTCAGAAGGAACTCGGAACGAGGCTCCGGTTCGTTTTCCGAAACTTCCCCATTACCACCTCCCACCCGCAAGCGGAGTGGGCCGCGGAAACCGCCGAGGCGGCCGCCGTCCAAGGGAGGTTCTGGGAGATGCATGATTTTCTTTACGAGAACCAGGCATCCCTATCCGACCATGAATTCTTCGCCAACTATGCGAAGAAACTCAAGCTGGACGTGAAGAGGCTAGAGCAAGAGGTTGCTCAGCATGTCCATCTGGGGAGAGTTCGAGAAGACTTCATGGGTGGCGTCAAGAGCGGTGTCAACGGGACGCCGACGTTCTTCATTGGTGGCGCGAGATACGATGGTTATCCCGGGTTTGGTCCTTTGATCGCGGCGCTCGAAACGGCCGAGAAGGGCTGACCGCAACTCGGCCGATAGCTAGTCGAGTGTCAGTCGGCACCCCGGTTCGTGCACTTGCCCTCATTGCAAAGCCATAAATCCAGCCCTCACTTGGTGCTTAGCTATGCCCATGATTGACGTGTATGCACCGGCAGACCTTTTCCCGGCCGGGACCGAGGGTCTGCTTGGCAAGGAGCTTACGATGGCCGTTCTCCGCGCGGAAGGTGTGGCAACTCCCGGCCCCTTCCACCTGAACAACACCGCCGCGTTCATCCACCGAATGGACCCCCGCGCGGTTCACACCGCAGCGACCAACTCTGCACGGACTGTCCGTGTCCAGGTCATCACGCCTCCGGCGGCGTTGACCGCGAAGGTCAGAAGCAACTCGTCAAAGAGATCACCGAGATCGTGACCAAGGTCTCCAGCGACCCGACCCAAGCCAGCCGCACTTGGGTGATCCTCACCGAGGCAGCCGAGGGCGGTTGGGGGCTCGCGGGCACGGCCTTTGGCCGCGAGGAGTTCGCGGCGCTCGCCGCCAAGGCGGCCGCGGCGCGAGCGAAGTAGGAGTCCAATCAGCGTACGAGTCCAACTTCTCCAATCCCGCCATCGTTCTCTCGCTGGAGATGCCTGAGCTTGAATGTGTGCTCGGGCCGACGCGGTCTTCAATGCCGGGGATCCAGACTTCCGAACCGAGTCGCCGGTGGCGGCCGGAAGTGTGGTCGATTTCCTTGTCGATTTCGTGGCCGCGGCGGAGACGCCAGCGACGGTCTATGATCTGAGGAGAACGGGACCCGCTCAGCGGGCGGTCGATCCGCCGTCCACGGAGAGGGCCGCGCCCGTCATGAAGGAGGATTCGTCGCTCGCGAGGAATAGGATCGACCGCGCGATCTCATCCGGATTCGCGGCACGCCCCATCGGGATTCGAGCGGAGAGTCGCCGATAGTATTCGCCGAAGCGGAGGCCCAGCCGGCGCGCGTCCGCCTCCATCATCGGGGTACGGACCTCCCCGGGACAGATCGCGTTGACCCGGATCCCATCCCGCGCATGTTCGAGGGCCATGCACTTCGTCATCAACAGAAGCCCGGCTTTCGAGGCGCCATAAACAGCCGAACCCGGGGCTCCCAAGAACGCCGAGTCCGACGAGACGTTCACGATGATCCCACGCCCTCGCTTCACCATGCCGGGGAGCACGTACTTCGAGCAGAGGAAGGCGCCCTTCAGATTGATGTCCATGACCCGGTCCCATTCCGTTTCCGTGAAGGCCTCGAGGTACTTTTCAATCCAGATGCCCGCGTTGTTCACGAGCACGTCGATCGGCCCGAGCCTCCGTTCCGTTTCCGTGGCGAACCGCCGGGCGTCGGTGGCCTTCGACACATCGCCGCGGATCGGCAGCACCTCGCCCATGGCTCGCAGGCTCCGGGTCGCCGCCCGCAGCCGTGGCAGGTTCCGTGCCGAGATCGCGACCTTCGCGCCTTCGGTGAGGAACGCCTTTGCGGTCGCTAGTCCGATGCCCGATGACCCGCCCGTGACGAGGACGACCTGCTTCCCGAACCGAGGCATGGCGCGGGAATCGTCGGCGGGAATATAGCTTCCCGCAAACCTGGAAATTCTCGGCGGTTCCGGAGAGCGTCAGGTTGAGTAGCGCCCCGAGCGAAGGGTGTCACCTCAAGAACCGAAGCGCCACCTCGGGGGCTTCGAGGAACCGCGACAGCTCGTGGGCTTCCTCCTCGATTTTCGGTCGCAACTCCTTGGCTGATGAGGTGAACAACTTCACCTCGACCTCGAGCTTGCGAGCGGCGCGCTCATACGACCAGGTCCCGGCGACACGACCGTCCACCAAGACGACCGGCGCGAGCCACCCTGCGGCCTTGTAGACGCGCGCGTAGTGGACCGGGTCGACTAGATGGCTCCGTTCGTCATGGCCCAACAGGAACGGATCGAAACTCGGGAGCAGTCGCACGGTCTCGTGATCGCCTCGCTCCCGTCCCAGGTCCGAGAGGTCCTTCGCCAACAGGAATCCGCGACGGCCGTCCCGGTCCACCTCGACGAGCTCGTCCCCGAGGCGTTCCATCGTCGCCCGAATGGGTCGCATGTGGATCCCGGACCACATCCGGAGGTCGTGCGCATCCGCCGGGCCGAACGATCGGAGGTACCGTCGGACGAGCGCCTCCTCTGCTTGCTCCGGGGGGATCGACGGCGAATCGTGGAGCCATCGATCGACTCTCGCGAACGTGATCTCCTGTCCGGCATTCGGACCGAAGCACACGAGGCCTCGGACGACCGCGGGCCTCACGAGATGCCACGAGAGACTCGATCCCTCGGTCTTCCGCCCCCACCCTCCATCGGTCCACTCTTCCCATTTCGCGGCGAGCCGCTTCGCCAGAAATTCGGCGAGCTGATTTCGGGTGAGCGGTCCGTCCTCGAGGGCCTTGAGCACGAGCGTGGTGGTCTCCTCTTCCTTCAGGCCGAGGCCTCGGATCCATCGCTGGTGGTGGGCCAGCCTCGTCGGCATGAGCCCGGCGAGGACGAGGAGGAGCTCCTTCGACGGATGAAGATGCAATGCGCCCCGCAGGGACCACGTCTTGACGATCGTCCGCCGCTGCACGAGCGCCCGCTGGACGTCGTCGATCGTCAGCGGGCGAATGCGGGCCCAGAGGGCAATCCGGGCCATGGCGGCGACTTGGGCCTGCACTCCGCAGACGTCCCCAACGACGTCGGCGAGCTGGCCTCGGGGCGACCGACGATCCAGATGGTGCCGCCGCACCTGGAACGCGGCGACCTGGGCGGCGGAGAACGAGGGGCGATCACGTCGGTCCGTCACGCGAATCCGACCCCGACGAACCGGGCCCGAGGTCGTAAACGTTTGGACGCCCGCAGCGCGTCGTGCGGCAACGGTCGTGACTCGCGGCTTACAGAGGAGTGGGTGGCGTGGGGGGGACGTAGTAAGGGGCGTTGGAATACGCCGCACCGGGCGGGATGACGACAAGCTCGCCTCGCCGGAGCCGATCAAGAGTCCGTCGATACATGATCAGCCACAGTACGATGGAGGCTCCGCCGAGGACGTCTCCGGAGATCTCTGCCATCGCGAACGCGAACGGGATTTCCGTTGGCTGGGAAGGGAGGGGAGTGAGCGCAAGGAATGTAAGCCCTATCACCGAGACGGCGACCGCGCTTCCGACGCCGAGAGCGAACGCGCGAATGGCCCATGTTCGGGTGGGACGGTCGAGCAGTCGTTCGACGATCCAGAATACGGCGAATCCCGCCAGCACCGCCAAGACGACGTTCACGAACGTGAACGCCGCGTAGCGCGCCGGATTTATGGAGAACGTATACCCCAGCCATGGGAGGAATGTGCCGGAGGTCGCTGCGACGCCCACGTTCCCCAAGAACGCGACGACGACGTAAACGATCATCGCGGTTTGGCTCTGACCGATGCGCGTCGAATGTTCGGGTCCTAGCTCGGACCGACCCGCGCGGAGGCTCCGGAAACCGATGACTACCAGGATCGCGTCGATGAACAAGAACACCGCCAGGGTTCCGCCGGCGGCCACGAGGCCCGCGGGCCCTGGGCCGTTCCCCGTTACCCTCTCCGGGTCGATCGGCGCGAAGATCGCAATCGCGGGCCAGAACGCAACCACGATCGCGACTCTCAGGATTCGCTCCACTACGGCCAGGCCCATTGCCACGGTGAAGAAACCCAGTGCCGTCGCGGTCCTCACTCCCTCCACCCATCCGCAGCAACGCTCCTGCAAACTTAAAAGTGGTGGCGATTCAGGGACTCTAGGGACCGGTTCGCTTAATGGAGCGGCACGCCGCGTATCAAGGCCGATAATTACCAGCAACGGATTTATCGAACCCCGCGCGCGTGGGTCAACCATCGTATGGGGAGCAGCGTGCCTTTCGTAGCATCAGCGATGCTGACGGCCGCCGTTTCGGCCGCGTCGGAGAAACCGAAGAAGCCCGGGGACGCCCTGAGGTCGACCCCCAAACCTCCGGGCGCCTCGCGGCCCGAACCCCGCGAGCTCGTGGCGTTCCTGCAGATGAACCCCGAGGAGAAGTTCGACATCGAGGCGATCAACGCGATCGACGCGCCGGCCTTGGTCGGGGAGACCCACGGCGACAAACGAGTCCTGCGCGAAGTCCTCCGGACGGCCGAAGCGCTGTTGCCCCGGGTCCGCGCCGAGACGGAGGACCCGCTCCTGGTCAGCGCGATCCTGCGCGCGAAGACCTTCGACTGGTATCAGCGCAGTCCCTCGGATCCGAGTTGGGTCGGGTCGATGCCGCTTCGGTGGGGCGGGATCTTCTACGAGTCCCGAGTCCCCGGCGGCCGACTGAGCCGGAAGCTCTCCGTCCGGCTGACCCTCCTGATCAATCAGTGCGTCGAGGCGAGTGGCGCCGTCGCCTTCCTTCGTGCCGGGGTCGCGGGGATATTTCGCGGCTCCGCGATGATGGCGAAGATGGTCACGTTCACCCTCGGTTCGAAGCGGCCGCGGCTCACGCAACAGGTGGCGCAGGCGTACCTCGACGACCTGGCGTCGACCGCGCGCCGCGGAGACGCATTCCTCCCGCTGGAACGGCTCAGCGACCTCGCCCGACGGAACGGATCGTCCGAGGTCAGCATGACCCTCGCCGACCTCTTCACTCACGATGCCGTCAACGTCCTGACGGTCCTGGATCCCCGCTTCCATCCGGGGATGAGCGCCTTGACGATCCGCGTGGTCCCTCCCAAGAACCCCGACGACGCCGCGACGTACGACCTCGTGCAGGCGGGTGGAGGTCCCGCGAGGGAGACGAGAACCGCGGAGACCGCGACGACCGAGCCGGTCCCTTCGTCCCCGTGGGAGCGGACGGAGATGACGAGGAAGGACTGGCTCGCCGTGCTGAAGGGCCTCGAGAAGCGGAAGGCGAGGCTCGAGGCGCCTCCCCGCGAGAATCCGCGCGATCGCGAATCGTACCTCGGCCTGAGGGAACTCCTCCTCACGGACGCCTCCGGTCGCAAAGCGTTCATGGCGGTCCACTGGAAAGGGAAACCGAGCGGCCTGACGCTACTCTGTCAGCTCCTCTCCGACGGCAACCTCGTGCCCGAGGCCGACACCGACGGAGACTATCTCGAGGCGGAGCTCGATCATCCCGACAAGGGCCATCCGGACCACCGCGCGAAGGACGGCCAATGGAACATCGGCCACGGGTGGACCGTCGTGCGCGAACGGGCGGACGGCGGCGTGAGGACTTATCGGGCCGAGAGCAAGTCGGCGGACTGACGGACCGTCGCCGTCAACACTTGGTATACGTCGTCGTGATCGAGGACTCGCGGGAGTACGGGCTGGGCGAGCGCGCTCTCCAGGATCGCCCACGTCGAGTCGGCCCGGACGCCTCTCGGTGCGATGACCAGGTTGAAGAAGTTCAACGCGGAGGCCCGCGGAGCCTCGCTGATCGCCGTGGGGATCGGGAGGCCGCACGCCCACACCAGGAGCTCGAAGATCAGGTTCAGGGTCGTGTTGCGCGCGTCCGGCGTCGTGTTGCGGCACAGGAGCAGCGTGCGGCTGGTCGGGTCCGTCATGATGCGGGTCGCGAGGGTCTCGATGGCGGGGAACGTCAGATGTTTGTGGATCCCGCTGCCGAAGGGCATGCGGCTCTCCTCCTCGGACCGGGGCGGCACCTGGAGGAGGGCCATCTCGCCGGCGACCTGGGGGTCCCGGCGATCGAACTCGTTCATCGCGCGAAAGACCGCGTCCAGGTTGATCCGACCGGATCGGAGCACGTCGGTCCGCGCGACCGCGGTGTGATTCGCGAACGTCGGTCTCCCCGCTTCGTCGGGCGGGCCCCGCGTGATCCCGGACAGCAGGACCTCTCGGCCGCCGCGCACCGGGTGCATCATGTGCAGATCGATTGGGTCGTCAGGCGACTGGGCGATCGCGCCGCGGATCGGTGTGTAGTGCCCACGGAGGTACGGGTCGTACAGGCCCGCGTCGAGGCCCTTCGAGACGCCCCTCGTGGTGTAGCCGACCCCGGGCAGCGCCCCGTAGATCCAGTGGTCGAACTCCACGACGCCTCCGTCTGTCGTGCCCTGACTGGAATCTGCGCTGCCCATGGTGAAGCCTGCTACGCCGACCGAGCGAGAGCCTGAGCCTGGAACTTCTCCGCCTCGAGGATTTCGTCGGGGATCTTGTGCGCGATGTCTCGGAAGTGTTCGATGAACTCCACGTACTCGTCGTACGCGAAGTCCGGTTCCCCGCCGCCTTCGGGTG
>WNGM01002551.1_pt1 | contig 18209 bp, 21 predicted proteins | sample 5400571 | NCBI WGS metagenome assembly WNGM01 (sample SAMN13153378, study PRJNA577476) | soil metagenome | isolation source: 100 cm soil or saprolite under Garry oak tree replicate 2 | place: USA:California | collected 2016-06-15 | reverse complement strand
GCCGAGCAATGGTTCCGGCATCAGGCCGAAGAAGTGGCCGATACCCATGGCAGGCTCCAGGACCTCGACCGCTCCAGCGACGCCGAGCGTTTGCAGCCCGTTCCAGATCGCTTGTATAACGAGGGGTGACGTATAGTGCGCGTTGGGAGTAGAACTGCGGGCTGAATCATATTCTTGCTCAGTGAGCAGCTCCCGGACTTCAGCCGCGACAGGCCGCCATTCTTCCCGTATGCGGGAGGGGCGTTCAAAGACTTGCGCCAAGGCTCCCCAACCGGCATAGCGGACTAATACTGCTTGCTCTGCCTCGGTTGCCTCGCGGTTCTGCGCTTCAAACATTTTGAGCAACCGGATTGCTTCGATATTGGCCCTGGCTTTTTCATGCAAACCGCCCTGGCCAACGCCGTGTGCTTCGGTTATGCGGAAGTCTCTGGAGGGTTGTCTGGCTGGCGCTGGTTCGTCGGGCCTGACTCGTCCTCCGCTTCCGGCATGAAGTAATGGTAATTCTGCCAGTGCCGCAGAAGCTTGGTGCGAAGTATCGGGTTCATGCTGGTCATCGGAGTGTTGCCTTGCTACGCTCCCGTTGGCTGCCTCCTCCTGGTGAGGTTGTGCAAACAGCGCGTCAAGCGTGGACTGGAAGCCCCCTGGCATGAGGACGTACTTGCAGCTCGTCCCGCTAAACGGCTGGACAGCAGGGGGTTGAACTGCTACGCCGTTTCGTTCGGTGCCGTTTTCTGTCTGTGTATCAGCGGCGACGGCTGCCAGAGCGTCAAAATCAAGTTGCATAACCTGACTTGATCTGTTTTCCGCTCCTGGCATATGTCCTGCACCTCGGCTAGCGGTCAGGATTTATATAAACAGTTCGGTCTATCGCCTGTAGCATCGGTAGATCGGCAAGAGGCGCAAGGATTGGTAACACTGGCTGGGGTACGGTTCGCCGCTTCTGTAGGAGCGGATGTTGTCGCCAGTCCATGCGGTGAAGCTTGAAGGGCGGTAGTGCCCTATGGAAGCCAATGACCTCATGGTCTTGGTAACGGAGGAACTCGTGGGCGCTCAGCAGCGGTATGGCCTGCTCTGAGCGGCCTTCGCTGGTATGACCGTTATGTTGTTCAGTCGTCGTATGGGCATAGGCGGATTGTCTGCCGCACCGTGCTTCAACGTAGTGGGCGGTGGCTATATCGGTCGGGCGGTAGTAAAGCTGGCTCTCCATGTTGTCCCGCAGCACCTGGGCGCGGGCTTTGCCGTACACTACCTCAAGCTGTGACAGCGATTGCACCGCGAGCCATATGCTAATGCCTCGGCCTACTACCGTCGTGGCGTGGTCGGCCAACGAGGGTATGGCGGTTCGTCCGGCTTCGTCAATCAAGAGCATAACTGGCTGGCAACCGTTCCCGGCTCGGCGGTCATAGGTCGCTACCAGTTCGTCTATCAGGCTGCCCCATAAGAGCCGTACTAATGGCGACAGGGCTAATAAGTCTTGCTCTTTCCAGCGCATATACACCGTAACCGGCCTGGAGCTGGTGATGATCTCCTCGGGTGTGAAGTCGGAATGAGCCAGCGAGCGTGCTACTGTTTCTGTCAGTAGCGGGCGCATCCGGGCGGTGAGCGTGCCCCATGCCGACAGTAAAAAGCGGTCGGTCAGGTTGGCGTTTTCCACGCTCACATCTAAAAACACGGTGGCAAGCTCCGGGGCTACCGTCTGCAACCGTTCCACGCAACCGGCCAAGCCCGCACGTAGCGTTGTGCGGGCATAGAGCAAAGCTGGTGCCTCTTCCTGCTTCGCTGCCGCAAAAATACACGCTAGCATTGTTGTCGCCCGCTGGGTAAAGATTTTGTCCTTTTCCTCGGCCTGGTGGAGCAGGTGCGCGGCGCTTGAGTACAGGGCGTCTTCGGTTGCCTTGTTCTGTAGCGGGTCGTAGGCGTGCCCTATGCCGGTGGGGTCCAGCACATATACCGGACCTAACAGGCTCCGAAAGCCTGCGGTTTGGCTGAAGAGATCGCCCTTGATGTCATTGACGATCACGCTATGATGCCACGTGAGTAGCTGACTGACGGCTAAGAGTCCCTTCCCTGATCTGGTCGGGGCGACAATGAGAAGATTGCCTAGCTCTGGCCGCAGGTTGGTTTTCCGAACAGTTACCAACCGCTTACTGAGCAAAAAGCGCCTGGTGCCGAGTAGCACACCATCATGGGCAAACGATGAAGACAATAGCGGCCATACTTCAGACGTGTGGGCAAACCGCGCCCGGTGTAGTGCCTGCCCTACCATGACAAGCCTAGCCCTTCGCTTTGCTGCTGGCTCAGTTCCCGTTGCTCGCGGGCTAGCTCAAGCTGGCGGAGCTGCGCTCGGGCTTCCCCGGTGGCGGCGCTTCTCATGCGCTGGAAGTCCTGCACGTTTAAGCGTTCCGGTACGATGGCGATAGCGTGGATGTGCCGATTATCAGTGTGATCGGCGTGTACGGCTGCTACCCATTGCAGGGGCTGTTGCAAACGGTCTTCGAGACTCTGGATGGTGCGTTCGGTGATTTCCCGGAGCGAGAGGTTTTTGGCCCTATCCTCAAGCTTCGGGTCGGGGCTGATGACCAGGCGGAAGAAGTAGCTGGTTTTGTCGGCCTGGTCAATCATCGTGTATACTGCTCCCCGCTCTACTATTCCATCAGCAGTAAACAGGGTACGTACTGTGCGCACGCCGTCTTTGCCTGGGCGGTTTTCGATGTAGCGGACTGACGCCTTGGCAGTTCCCCCTTTGCGCGTGTAAGTGGCTTTCACAATCATTCACCCTCAGTCGGTCGGGCCTCGCCTTGCAGTAACCACTGCTCAATCTCAGTGATAAGCCCTTCCAGTTGGGGCGTGACGCGGGTGATATTCCGTTTGGCAACGTCCCGGGAATAGTCCAGGATATGGTCTAACGTCTCCTTGGTGACGCCAGGCTGCCTGCCCAGCATGTTCGCGACAAGCGTTCTGGTCTGCCCGGCCTCGAACATGCTGCGGACCAGCAACAGCACGAGCCGGCTGCTGTAAGCGCGCATCTCTTTGGCAATGGCATGTTCAATCATCGGCTGGAAAATGCCTCGGTGCTGGATGTGTGACTGGTGGGCGACCCATTGCTCTAGGGCGGCGGCGCCGGTGCGTGACACGGTTAAGCCCTCGGCCTCTGCGATGCGCTGAAACTCGTGCTTCACAGCAGGCTTGACCCAGATGGTGAGTTTGACGGTCTGGCGTTTGGCAGGCGCTCGCATAAACCGCTAGTGTAAATAACTGGCTGGATGCGCGCGCCCGGATATTTCATTGGCGCGCACAGGTAACGGCGGTAACTTGGGGCGGGGGCGCGCAGCCTGTTGCGCGCTTATCTTGCCGTACACTCCGCAGAGTCGTTGCCTACCCCCGTTGCACGTGCGTACTGTAAATTTTTACGCGCAACCTTCGACGATCTGCCAGGTGCTTTTTCAAGCAACATGGCAATGTTTACCAGGGGACTGAACAAATGAGAGGAAAATTGACAGTCTGAGCATTATTATCGGTGGTTTTTGGCACTACTCGAAGGTACAACAACGGCTGCTTGGGCAACCGTAACGTGTGCTGTAACGGTAGCGGAATGGGCTTCTCGCCGGAGCGGTAGCGGAGGGTCTTGACCGTTCGGCTACGCTCGGAGCAGAGAAACGACAAGCCAGGGATGGCTGGCATCGGAGTGTATCGGGCTTGTCGTTTCGGCGCGCAGTGCTGAGCCGGATGAGTCAAGACAAGCCCATGGAGCGGGCACGAAGTTATGAACGTGTAGCGATGCACTAACTTTCTTCTGTTACTCTAATCAACATGAAAAATCTCTGCTGAAATTAGCTTATAATCAGCAAGAAGCTCTACTCAGCCCTGACCTTGGCAACGTAATCAGAAAAAAAGAAACATAAGGTGTACAGCTAAAACGCAAACTATGCCTTGTTCCCTTCCGGTGTATAATCCCCAATCAGCTATGAGAGTACTGGCCGGTAGGCCTTTCCACTCCCAGGCTTATGAACACAATTCGTGATCGAGGCTAAGCTGCCACCGCTTCAACGAGATGTTTATCGTTGTTACGGGTCGAGTTTACGTCTTCGCTCACTGTATACATTTCAAGTCCATTATCCTCGTACGGAACGAGCAGATCAGCCAGTTGGCTCCGTTCGCTGTACTGAGGGTCTAACCAGATCGCTTCCTGGTCTGGATGCAATATCACTGGCATACGGTCATGGATTGGCTCCATCTGGTTGTTGGGTGTAGTCGTCATAATCGAGAACGTCATTAGGGGTAACCCCTCAACATCCTTCCAGATACTGTAGATACCGGCAAACGAGAACAGGCCCATGCGTTTCGGATGGATGAAATACGGCATTTTGCGCTCTACCTTCCCATTGTCTCCATAGAACTTTTGCCACTCGTAAAAGCCCCTGGTCGGCACCAAACAGCGGTGATGCTTCACCGCTTCCCGCCACATCGGCTTGTCGAACGCGGTCTCGCTCATCGTGTTAATCGGTCGGAAACTCTTAGCAGGGTCTTTGGCGAAAAACGGCAGGAACCCCCACTGCATCAGTTCGGCGACCCTGCCCTTCTCCGGGTCCTGGTAGATGACTGGTAATCGGTGCCTTGGAGCGACGTTGTAATTGTCTGTGGATACGAACGTCGGCTGTGAAGCCAGGTTGAACCGGGGGCCTAAGTCTTTCGTCTCGTAGAGCGCGTATCTGCCGCACATACTTTAATTTTACTCTTACTGAAAGGACTAGCTATATGCGTGAGAAGATCAACGAAGAAGTCAGCGTCGTCTGGTACTACAACGCCAAACAGCGGGTGGCGCTGCCGTATCTCATTAGCTGGCAGAACCGGGAATACGTTGTCGGCAAGATCGGCTATCACCATACCGTCAGAGATGGGGCTACGCTGCACCACATCTTTGAGCTTGTGGATAGAGAGCAAGCCCTGTGGTTCCGGCTCAATCTGGATACCTCTAACCTGCACTGGACGTTGGAGGCGGTCAGCGATGGACTTGCCGCTTAACTACAACCCGCCGCGCATTATGCACGTCGATTTAAACTCCTGCTTTGCCATCATTGAGCAGCAAGCCAACCCGCTCATCCGCCATAAGCCCGTCGCCATTGCCGCGTATGACACACCACGAGGCGCTGTAATCGCGTCTAGCTACGAAGCCAAGGCTTTGGGCATTAAGTTGGGCGTCAACGTGCGCGAGGCCCGTCTATTGTGCCGTGACGTGATTGTGCTAACGCCCGACCCGGACAAGTATTTTGACGCCCACAAACGCTTCAAGCAGGTGCTCCTGAACTATACCGATACGGTCACGCCCAAGTCAGTCGATGAATTTGTGATCGACTTTAGCGGCTCACTGGCGGTGCAACGCGGCAAACGCTTGGAAGAGGTGGGGTATGAGATCAAAGCGGCGGTCAAAGCGGCGCTGGGGGAGTATGTCACCGTGAATATTGGCATCGGGCCGAATAGGTTTCTGGCGAAGGTGGCGGCTGGGCTGCATAAGCCGGATGGCTTGGACGTGATTACGGGCGAAACCATCCGGGAAGTCTACGAACAGTTAGACCTTATCGACCTGCCTGGCATCAACACCCGCTTCAAAGCTCGGCTGAATATTGCCGGTATCTACACGCCGCTGCGATTTTTGGACGCTCCCCTGCTGCTGCTGAAAAAGCAGGTGTTCAAGAGCATCAACGGCTACTACTGGTACTTACGGTTGCGTGGGCATGAGATCGACGGGGTGGACTTTGGCCGCAAAAGCTATGGTCAGCAGTACGCGCTGGGGGATAAGACGGCTGACCGAGCAAAACTATCCCGGCTGCTCATGAAGCTGTGCGAGAAAACCGGGCGGCGCTTACGCGGGAATGGGTACATTGCCGAGGGTATTTACTTGTGGCTCAGCTTCGAGGATAGAACGTATTGGGCCAAGGGCAAAGATACTAAATCAGATATTTACGCCACGCAGGATATTCACCTGCATGCCCAACGCCTGCTCAACCAGGCGCTGATTCCGGCCAGAGTGACGAATATAGGGGTTACCGTCTACAAACTGAAACCTTCCAGCCCTGAGCAATTAGGCTTGTTTGACGGCACCCGCCTGGACACCAAGTCGTTAGCGAGAGCTGCCGATCTGGTCAATGACAAGTATGGCGAATTTACGGTTGTCCCGGCCACGATGGCGAATATGCAGGACGTGATACTGAAACGGGTAGCGTTCGGCAGTGTGCGGGACCTCTAGGCTGGCGGTAGGCCCTGCTCTGCCCGGACTTTGGCAATATACTCGTCTATCGCTTCGCGTACGACCCGTACGGGGCGGACAGGTAGTCCGGGGGTATAATACCGGCCTGGTCAGTCGCTGGTATTGCTACTACATAATTGCCTCAACAAACGGTAGTGTTACGTGTACGTACACGTGTACGTACACGTATACATTCATTATTCAGTTTTTGATTGCCGCGTATAAGGTTTGCGCTCTTGTTTGTGTAGGAGTGCCATAATCGCTTCGTCAAGCAATGCCGACTTGGAAACCTTTCGTTCGGCGGCCAGGTCGTCAAATTGCTTCTTGAGTTTTTTATCAACCCAGCTCGTAAAGCGCTGGTGGGTTTCCTCAAACACCACTTCCCTGCTCTTGGCCCGCTTCGGTTTGTTGATAGCTGCGGCGGTATCAACTTGAGTGCTGCGCTGTGTATCAATCTCTATCGGCACATAGAGTTCAGCGTCGCTTGATCTGGTGAGGGGGTTAACGAATGGTTTCTTACCGGCCATGCTGCACGCGTTCCAATATCTCGTCCGTTAGGCTGTTGTAGGCTTCAGCACCCTTGCTGTTCGGCTGGTACTCAAATATTGATGAGGTCTGATTGTGCGCCTCTTCCAGCGCGATATTGCGCGGAATGACCGATTTAAACACCTTTTCTTTGAACCGCACCGTTATGGAGTGCAGCACGTTGCGGTTGATTACCGTGTGGTCGTCAAGACAGGCGAAAACCCCTAGAATGGGCAGCTTGAGATCGAGGTTATCTCGTAACTCCTGCATCGTCTTCTCTAGTATGCTGACACCAATTAAGGCGTAGGTTGTCAGGGAGAACGGTATCAGGACATCGGTGCAAGCCACTAGAGCGTTAATGGTCAATACGCCTAATTGCGGCGGCGTGTCGATCACCACAAAATCATAAAAGTCTTTAACCGGTTCCAATGCCCGCTCTAGCCGTCGTTCCCTGCCATGCGCTGATGCAAGCATTAAATCAGCCGCGCTCAAGTTAATGGAGCACGGCACGACGAACAAGTTTTTGTGTTTGGTTGGAATAGTTGCCTGCTCTATCGGCTCATGGTCGATAAGCACGTCGTATAATGTTTTGGCGTTTTCCAAGTTGCCGAGCAGCGAGTATGTCGTATTGCATTGGGGGTCGGTGTCAATAACGAGCACCTTATGCCCCTTGTCCGCCAGCGCGTAGCTCAAATTGACCGTGCTGGTCGTCTTCGCGACGCCCCCCTTGTTGTTCGTGATGCAAAAAATATTCATTATTTATCCATTAGCATTACGTTTACGTATACGTGTACGTTCCATACTATATCTATAGCTCATCAGAAATGCAATCACGTGTACGTGTACGTAGCTGTGTACGTAAACGTTTACGTACACGTATACGTTTTATATAAAAACTACTCCTTGTATTTGGCCGATTGTGGATAATTTTTAACGATTTTTATTGCAATTGCCGACAATGGGGGTTATGCTTAAGGTGACTTGGTGCGTCAGATCCGACGTCAAATCGCCAATTTGCGTATCGGAGGACCGCCCGGTCAACAGTAGGGGTAAAACTGACGCTCACGGTGTTGACATACGTGGGTCGTTGCTCTAATATGGTCTTAGGCGATTTGACATCGGAGAAGACACATGGACCCCAACAGGGGTCCTTTCTCATTTTTACCCCCTTAGAAAACGGCACGAAACAACACCAATAAGGGGAAACCGTTATGAACACTCCGTCAGCGGGTAGCATACTCGCGCAAAGGCTCGCGCAATATAAACACAATCAAGAGGAACAGAGAGGGAAGTATAGTAATGCTGGTATTATCATCCCAGAGGTTCAGCCTATTATCGTCAAGCCGTCAATGCCATCGTGGGACGATCTGCAAGCGAAGCTAGAACATGTCATCAATCTGCCTGGCCTCTGGATAACCATCCGGGAGCGGTACGATCAGGGCTACGGCGCTGAGCTGGAAACAGCCGCCGAGATCGCGCTAGCCACAGCCAAGAAGAGCCCGTATCACCTCTTCGCCACCATGACGAGCAAGAAAGCAGGGAAGTGGGCCACTGTCACCCTGACGATGGTGCATGAGACGTGGCAGGTGCGCCGCAACGCGCTTCAGGTCATCGAACGGCTCAAACTCCAGGTCGGGAGCATGAAAGCGGTTCTAGCCCTCTCCTGGAGGCTCAGGGGCTCTATTATGCGGTTCCTGGGCATCGCGACGGAGCAGGGAACCGGCATCAGAAATCCGGCTGGGGTATTCTTCGCGCTGACGAAGCGCCAGCCACAAACGTCCTAGGCAGTAACCAATCGTTTTGTAGCCAGCCCGCGAGCTGGCAGTTTCAGGTTGGACGTGATAGAGTTGGGACGCAATATATCAGCGGTACTTGCAAGAAAGATGGTCGCAACGCGCAAAGCAAAGCAGCAGGGCGGGGCGGTATACCATTCAAGCGAGATGTTTGCGGGTTTTGCTGTAGGGAACCACACGCAAAATATCAGATAGAGCTGCAAGAATTAATTGTAAGAGTTCATTGCAGAGAATTATTTGTTTAAGAACTGCTGGGGTTTACACAATTTGCTTGGCTATAAACGTTTCCTGGAGCTTGACTAATCTGTATCTTTGTCCGTTTCCAGCTCGCTCAAAAACCTGTCCAGCTCCGACTGCCGTATCCGCAGGTAGCGGCCTAGACGTAGGGCTTTCAGCTTATGTTCACGGATATACCGTTCGATCGTACGGAAATGCACCTGTAGCTTCTGTGCTACCTGTCTTACTGTTAACAATTCATCATCCACGTGTGCCTCCTCCTCTTAAGTATTAATCGCGGACTTTGTAAATTACCTTAGGGGTTATTACCCGTCAACCTGTTGCTACCTCCTTTACTTTACTCTCGCGCTTAATACGCTCTTCGGCTATACGCGCATACGTGGGGTCTATTTCAATCCCGATGTAGCGGCGGTCTAAAGCGCGGGTAGCAATAGCTGTTGTTCCTGACCCGCTAAAAGGGTCTAGGACAATATCACCCTTGCGTGAAAAGGCCATAATGACAGGCAAGAATGCCATGACCGGCTTTTGTGTGGGGTGAAGATCATCGCCGGTATATTTCCAGTCCAGCACATCGCGCAATACAACCTGTGGCTGCGCCGGATTACCTTTAGCCAACAGGTATGCTGACTCATGGCTGTATCGTACAAACCGTTCGTTGGAATGGTAATCTTTCGTCCAGACGAGATGTCCCACCGGTCGGAAGCCTGCCGCTTTCCATGCAGCAAAGAAGTGGTCAACCTTGTTCCAGCCATAGAAACTGAGCAGGAAGCGGTCATATTTAAGCACTCGATACATCTCGGCAAATGCAGGGGCTAACCATTCGTTCGTATCGTCATTGGCTATGCTCCTGCCGTCGTGGGACTGGTAATTGACAAGATACGGTGGGTCAGTGGCAATAAAGTCAATACTTGCAGTCGGCAGCTCTTTCATTACCTTGACGCAATCGCCGGTAATTATCTGGTTTACAAACTCTTGAATGATTTTCATACCCTTCCTTAAAAGCCTGCTGTTAGACGCGCTACGACAAGCACCACGGCTAGAGCAACCACAGAGATAACGTCCACTGTTGGGTTAGTCAGGTGTTTCTGCTTTACGTAGTAGACTTGGTGTGGTGGCTTATACGACTCGGGGACGATGTGGTAGTGCTTCATGTTTATTCCTCCTTATGTATGTAACCTAATGTATCATAGTGTTACATAATACATCAATACATTACATATGTGATCGCCGATTGCGGTTACTGCCGCGCGGTGCTGGCCGCGAAACGAAGTGATAGCGGCCAGCACCAGCAAGCGGATAGAGAGCGGCACACGGGTATGCATTACTTGGTAATTACGCGAACTTTGCAAAACACAGAAAAAGGCTGGCTGGCAAGTTAATGACTAGACTTAGCAAGAAAATAGAGATAAAGTGGGGGGCTACGGTGCTTCGTCCGGGCCGGTGAGGCCGATGCGTTGCATTAGACGGTGGTAGAATTGTAGCTTATGAATGGCGACGGCTTCGTCTGGGGAAACATCAATGCCTTGCTCGGCTAGGTCTTGCTGTAACCCGTGTTTGGCATCGGATATGATCTTTTGTACGAATAGTTTTAGGGCTTCTTCGGGTGTGACGTAGAGACCTTGCTCGGCTAGCTGCTGCTGCATCCATTGCAGTGAAGCCTGGCCTGGAACATACTCGGCGGGGTTGGAGTTCGGCTGGTTAGGAGTGTTCTCTAGCATAGAGTGGCTGCTTGCATAACTGGCATAGTAAAACATAGGTGGTTAGTTATGTAAAGTTAGATCGTCACGTTAAGATATATTCTCGGAGGTGGTTAACAGGGGTCGCTTACTGCGAGGCGCTGGGCCTATTTAGCGTCATACAAGCTGCAAATAGATTTTGAGCAAACTTTAAGTCAATTTAGAAATGGCCGGTGAGCTATAGATGCATTAGTAGATCGCATGGAGATAAGTAACGATCAGCGACTGGTAGTGGTTGAGGAGGGTGTGACGCGGCTTGATTGATACAATGTTTCTGCTTGCTCATGCCTGCCTTGCTCATGGTAGAGACACGCCAGGCTGTCGAGAGTCACAGTAGTACTAGGATGTTCAGCTCCAAAGTGTTGCTTGCGAATTGCGAGAGCCTTTTGAAACAAAGGTTCCGCCTGGCTGTAGTTGCCTTGCCAAGAATAAAGAACCGCCAGATTGTGCAGGCTCTTGGCAATATCAGGGTGCTCGGCTCCCAATTGTGTCTTCTGAATGGAGAGTGCCCTTACTAGAAGCGGTTCAGCCTTCTCGTATTCGCCTTGCCCTAAGTAAATGCATCCCAGATTGTGCAGGCACTTGGCAGTGAATGGGTGCTCGGCATCCAATTGCTCCCCCAGAATTGTGAGGCCTTGCAGATACTCAGGATCCAACTGTTCGGTCTTGCCTTGCACAATTTTGAGAACTGCCAGATTAGTCAGTGCATACACGGTATTAGGGTGCTTAGCGCCTAAGTGGCCGAAATAGATCGAGACTACTGCCTCTAAAATGAGTTCTGCTACTGAATGCTGTCCTCGTGCACGCAGGGAAAGGCCTGCCAAATGTAATAAATCCGCTTCTCCTATTGTTAGGGTTAACACGTCCTTCGCCCACATTTCCCAGAACGAGAAATACGGCAGCAAATGCAACAGCCTCGAATTACTGTACTCAAAATCTGGAAAGGCAGCATTGAGTGTTCGCACCAAACGCTCTCGCCATTGATTTTGAACATCGGGAGGCATGTCATCGATAAGCACAGCCTGCACCAGACGATGTATTGATAATGTCTGCTCTTGCGTGTTGCGCTTAATCAGGGAATAACGGTGTAAAGCTGCAATGCCACCATTGAATGCAAATGTATCGAGCTTGAAGCTATCGTCATGCTGAAACAGTTCCTCCGGTATGGCGTCGGGTTGGAGGAACGCGCAGAAGTGCAATATATCTTTAGCCAGCGGATGAAGCTCACGAGCCTTTGTAAAGCACAGTCCAAAGGTCACAATGACGCTTTCTGGATGGTCACTATACTTGCCTTCATTTTTGTCTTTTAGTGGTCCCCAACTGCTTAACAAGCGGCTACGCGCCTCACGGTAGAGGTCTATGTAACCTGCAAATGATACACGCGTTTCCTCGATATACGCTCCGGCCTGATCGAGTGCCAAGGGTAGCCCGTCCAGCAGTTTCACTAGCTCAAGTGCGGTTTCATCCTCTAACATACGTGTACGCTTCAGTAAGAAAAGCCGCCCTACCTCTGGCTCCATCTTGTCAATTTCGAGCGGTCTTGCGCCAATTTCGCCGGCAAATGGCGAGCGGGTGGTCAGCAATATATGCCCATGTTTACATTCTGGAAAAAAGGAACGAGCAAGTTGCAGATCGTCGGCATTGTCCATAATGAGCAGCCAGTTTGTGTGTTCTTTTAGCCAAAGCTTGACTGCTTGAATGCGCGTTTTTACCTCTTGCTCGTACCGCCCTGGTAATTTCAGCCTGTGTGCCAATTCGTCATAACCTGCCTGAAGCGCCTGCTCATCTGCCGCGCTCACCCACAGCACCGTCCGGTACACTTCCGGGTACCAACGATAGGCATACTCAAGGGCCAGTTGTGTTTTCCCAATACCGCCTAAGCCGCTTACGCTGACGGGTTGGGTGAGTGCGACACTGCCGGTTACTTGTAGGTATTGTCTTAACTGTTCAAGCTGCGCTTCGCGGCCTGTAAAAAAGGGGTTGCGGGGGAACGGCAAGTTCAAGTTGTCTATCTCTGACGGCACTTGCGCATTCGCACGATACAGCGCAGTCTCCTCCTTTTCGTCAAGGCCAAAATCAGAGACGATGTTTTTCAGATCGTCACGAGATAGATCCGCCGTCCCGTTTTCCAAATAGTTGTAGGTAGCACGAGACATACCGAGCCTGTTGGCTACTCCTTGCTGAGTCCAATCCATCCCCCATTTGCGTTGCTTTTTTCGTTTCTCGCGTAAGGACTTGAGCAGAATACCAAATTCGTTCTCATTTTCCTCAGACATTATCACCCTCAGCAAACGCTTGACATTTGTAAGCGATTTTTGACATCCACCACTATATGCTTGCGATAGAAAGTCGTAAGCAACAGAGCGGGTATTACCCCTAGAAAAAGAATGCGCCTGACGCGCATCTAGATTACCGCTATTATAACGCGATTCTCAGGGAAATACCAGACGAGCTTACGATTTTAGGTGCAATTATCAGCACCTATGTTGGCCGTCCGTTGGCGGCTGCTGTTATTGAGTGGTTTCGCATCAAGAGCGTAACCACGTACAGAAAGGAGTTTCCTAGTTGATCGACAGGTATGCAGTGGATTTCGAGAAAACATTCGGCGGGGCAATGCTGCTCGGCGTGGAGCAGAAAATGCAAAGATCGGACAAGTCGGACAAGCAAAGTCCGCAGGAGCAAGCCAAGGATAAAAATGGCGTGCTGAAGTGGACGGTGACGCTGGCGGTGCAAACGAAGTCCTTTGAAAACACGAAGTTTGAGACTATCCCGATCACGGTAATCAGTCCGAGCAAGCCGTATGGGGCTATTCCGCCGGGTAGTCCGGTGACCGTTGAGGGGCTAGAACTGGGCATTATGCCGCAAACGCGGGGTGGTTTCTCTGTCTTCTACTCGGCTGAGACTATCCGGGCGCTACAACCGGCGCGCGTGGCGTCAGCCCATTAAGCAAGTAAAGGAGGTAACTATTGTATCAAGCGTATGGGAATACAAGGGTCGCCCGACGACTGCTGTGGGTCGCGGGCATTGTTGACGCTTGGGTGTTGTTCGCGGCGTGCTGTGCGGCGGCGTCCGGGCTGGCGAACCTAGCCTGGCTGGTCGGGGTGCTGGTTGTAGTTAATGCGGCGGCGCTGTGGTATGCCTACAACGAGGGCGCGATATTCGAGCTATTGCTAGAACGGACATGGAAGGCGGTGTGCGGGGGGATTGGCTTTGTGGGAGAGAAGGCGGTGCTGGCCGGAAATCCATTTTGGGTGTTTCGCGGCCCGCTCGTGAGGCAGTCCGAGAAAAAGATATATCCCAAGCTGCGCGACGTGCGCGGCGACCGGCAAGGTTGGACAGGCATTGTAACGCCGTTCGCGGGTCAAACGATTGAGGACTACAGCCAGCAAGCGGATGCGTTCGCCTTGGCCTTCCACGTCCCGTTCGTGCATTTTGATCTTGCCGAGAACGGCCTCATTCGCGTTCGCTGTGGCGCGGTACAGGTGCCAGCCACGTATGAGTATTCGGAGCTAACGCAGAGGCTTGATGAAGGCGCTTCTGGTGTGCCGGTGCGGCCGTCGCCATTGCCGCCAAGTCTTGATGATAGGGCGCGGGCGTCGTTGCTAGCGTTGCCGATGGCGCTGGACATTGACGGCAATGTATGGAGTATGCCCATAGAAGGCCAGCATTTGCTCGTCGCAGGCACTACAGGCACGGGCAAGAGTAATTTTGAATGGTCCTTAGTGTTTGGCCTGGAAAACGCGCGTAGGGCAGGCTTGGTGCGTCTGTACGGCTGCGATCCCAAGAGGGTCGAGTTGGCGCTGGGACGTGATCGTGATTGGTTTGACGAGTACGCGGATACTGTTGAGGACATTGTTGAACTGCTGGAAAAGGCGATAGGTGAGATGTTTGAGCGCGCGATGCAGTTAAAGGGCAAGGCGCGCAAGTTCACCCCGTCGCCTGAGACGCCGCTGGTGGTGATTATCATTGACGAGCTCGGGTATGTGTCAGCGATGGTGACGGATAAAAAGCTGAAAGAGCGTGCTGAGAAGGCCATAGCGACCATTCTGGCGCTTGGCCGGGCGGTTGGTTACTCACTGGTGGGCGCTGCGCAGGACCCCAGGAAAGAGACTGTAGGCTTTCGGGATTTGTTTCCGATCCGGGTGGCATTGAGGCTGCCCGCGCCGATGGTGGATTTAGTGCTGGGTGATGGCATGCATGAAGCCGGGGCGCTCTGCGAGCAGATACCGTTAGGGCAGGCGGGCGCGGGCTGCGGGTATGTTATCAGCGAGGAGAACGCCAAGCCTATGCTCATACGCTGTGCCTGGTGCAGTGATGAAGCGATCAAAGGCAAGCTGGACGTGCCGTCTGATGCGCTGGTTGAGGTGCCGGGTATAGGCTACCCGGAGTACGAGCGGGGGTATGTGCCACAGTTGGACTTTGACGGTAAACCGCTCGGTCAATTCCGGTTCCGAGTCGAGTAAATAGCGCGGGGGCTGCCTGCTAACACTGGCGTTATCCCAGGTACGCCCCCAAACATGAAAGGGTGGGCTATCTATGGATAGTCTAACGTATGGCAAAACCGTGGCAAGCGGTATGGTGGCCGACATTGCGGAGTATGTGCCAATGGCGGCGGTTGTGTCGGGTATGCAACGTAGAGACGCGAGATACATGCTACGCTCGGCGCTGAGGCGGGTGACGAGTCTCCCGCGCGTTCGATCGTGCGGGCTGACGCTTGGGACGGATATTCTCGTCCGGCGCAAAGATGGGGTGCATCACTTCGCAAGTGTGCGCCGCAAAAAAGATGATGAGCAGCACTACCCAGGTATGTCAACCTGCGGTTATAGCTGGGTCTGTCCAGTCTGCGCGGCCAAGGTGAGAGCTCATCGTGCGAATGAAGTCAGCCGGGCAGTGGTGTCAGCGCTTGCTCAGGGCTTCGACGCCATTTTCGTCACCCAGACGATACCACACTCTGCCCACGATAAACTAGGCGTCACGCTCAATTTGCTGGGCGAGGGTCGGCGCTATGTGGCCAATGCCCGGTTCGTCAAAGCCCTGCGCCGTGGTGCAGGCTACCTCGGTAGTGTAACTGCAAAGGAAATCAATTACGGACAACATGGCTGGCATCCCCATGCCCACTCGATCGAGTTTTACGAGCGCCCGGTGTCGTTGCAGAATTTTAGCAACCTCAGCCTGGTGTATTACGAATACCTGGATTGGTTTTACAGCCAGCATGGGTTTGACGGCTTGTCGCGGGTGAATGGTGTGCGCCTTGATCAGGTGCAGCTCGGCGGTGAGGCGCTTGCGAGATATGTCACAAAACTCCGAGATGGGTCGGCTTTACGACTACATACCGCGCATGAAGTAACACGCTTCGATCTCAAGCAGGGCAGGGCCGGTTCGCTGACGCCCTTTGACGTAATCTGTGAATTCCTGGTGACGGGTGATACGGCATTGCTTGATCTTTGGCATGAGTTTGAGAGGGAAGTCAAGGGCAAGAACGCCATTAGATTTACAGAAGGCCTGCGGGAGCGGCTGCTGCCTGATGAGGCCGATAAAACCGATCCGGCATTAGCGGCACTGAAAGTAGGGGGCGTCGATGTGGTGCGGATTGCCGGCTGGTTTTATCGAAAGATTGCGCGGGTGCCAGGGCTGGAGGGCAAGATATTAACGGCGCTTGATACCGGCGGCTTTCCAGCTTTAGTAGAGCTGTTGACGGTGTACCGTCTTGACGACCCGGACAAGTACCAGTGGCTTGAGGATGAAGCCCTGGACGATGCGGGCGGATATTATTCGATTAAAGAAAGCGAGGGTTAACAATGGCTGGAATGATTGATCGAGACGAGATAGTACGCGGGCTACTGCGGGCTGGTATTGAGCCACCTGACTGGTTGGATGAGTTTCTGGCAGATAATGAGCAAGGGCTGCCTGACCCATTTGTCTTCATACCATCGCCACAAGGGTGGTGCCGGTTATATTCTGGACGGACAGCCTAAACAATGCGGTTATCCAAGCAATGAAAGGAATTGAGGACTATGGCGGAAATCGTAGACCAATGGACGACCAGGGCGGGTATTATGAGATTGTCGAGGGTAACGACGGGTGAAAGGAGTGTACCGTGAGTGTCAGGCGCATTGAGCATCAGGACAGGCAGGTCACGTACTACCTGCACACGGAGTACGGCTATGGCGATACGATGGAAGTTACGCCAAAGGACATGATGGCGCTGGGCGCGTGGCTGCTTGAGCATGAGCAGGTGGTGGTCGAGGATGCCATAAGAAACGACGTGCTGCAAGCGCAGCAAGAGATAGAGTCTGCTGTTGACGGCATGATGGATTATGGCGCTGGCCGCTACCAGATCGCGGGCGGGCCGGATGACGGTTACCAATTCCACGCGGGCGACAGCCTGGAAGTCTGCTACAAAGGGCGGTGGGTGCCTGCACGCATAGAAGCGGATAACGGGAGATGGCTCTTACTCTGGCCGTTAGATGCGACTGCGCCGAGTGATGTCTACGGGCTGCCGGTACGCCGGGCTGCCGGGTAGTCAATGGGGTATCGAAGAATTACTGTCTTATCAGAGCACTGAAAGGTACTTCTCACATGGCAACATATACCAGCAAACCGATAAATCTTGCCGAGAGCGGCGTACTGATCGCGGTGCGATTGTGTGCACCAACGGTAGTGTCGGCACCGCCGCCGCCGATTGACACCGTGGCGGAAGTCAACACGGCGGCCATGTATACCTACATCCAGGAAGGCGTCGCGACCAGTCTCGGGTTGACACCGATGGGGCCGGTAACAATCACGGCGGCAACCAGATTAGTGTATGAGGGCTATATGTACCGTATCCGTTTGGTATTCCCCGAGGGCGGCGCGGTTGAGGTCAACGCGGTGGAAGTACCCTACATGATACGCCCCTCCAAGCGCATCAAGTGCATGATCGGGCGCGACATCCTGCAACTCTGTGTCCTGACGTATGACGGACGGGCCAATGCTGCCACCTTAGACCTACCATTTGGGAGCTGAGCTATGGATGACAAGACAACCGTTCGTCCTGATGCTCCGCCTGAACCGGATTACGAACGGTTAAACTGCCAGTATGCCTACCCCTACCGGGCTATCGGCTTCCTGGAACTGCTTGAGCGGTCTAACCCTGAAGCTCCTTCGTATCTTCTTACAGCAACAGAAATGATTGTGAGTTTTGCGAAGGGGCACATTTCCTACGAGGAGTACCGTGAAACATTGGACGCCTGGTGGGAGCAAAATAAAGAGGCCTGGCAGGAACAAGATTTATCGCGCCTGTTCCGGCTTATATGCCTCACAAACTAACATGCTTCCTCTGGCCGTGGGGCAAATTGACAGCCAAAGATGGCGATAGCAACATGCACCTCCCTGGAAAGTAGACCCCTTACACACCTTCAAGAATTTCATGCAGTTTTTTGTTAAAGTCGAGACAGTCCTGAAAAGTGATGGTTGTTCTTCGACATCTTCGATATTACCGTATCGTTTATTCAGACCTGTCTTCAGACCGTGCCTGGCTGTACCCCGCCGACGGCGGCCAACTACCTTGGTCTTCCTGTCGAACTGAACCTGGCGGGCTATGTCGTTGGAGCACTGATCCTGGCCCCTCTCGCGGACAGATTCGGCAGAAGAGAGATGCTCCTGTTTACCTTGCTCCTGACGGGCATCGGCTCA
>WNGM01013316.1_pt1 | contig 18218 bp, 15 predicted proteins | sample 5400571 | NCBI WGS metagenome assembly WNGM01 (sample SAMN13153378, study PRJNA577476) | soil metagenome | isolation source: 100 cm soil or saprolite under Garry oak tree replicate 2 | place: USA:California | collected 2016-06-15 | reverse complement strand
CGAGCTTTTGTAGCTTGGAAATATCGGAGACGGTGTGCCGAGTATCCCCGATACGAAATTCTCCCGAGAGCAGAGGCTCTAAATCGCTACCGAATGCACTCAGCATCATGTGGGCGACCTGGTTCACGGTCACCGCCCGGCCTCCGCCCACGTTGAATACCTGAAAATCGGCTTCCGGCCGCTCCAGAACCAGCAGGTTGGCCCGGGCAACATCGCGCAAGTTGACATAGTCACGCAGTTGTCCTCCATCTTCATAAACGATTGGCGGCAACTTCTGCAGGATACGAAGGGCGAAACGGCGCGCCACGCCAGAGTAAGCGTTGTAGAAAGAATTGCGCGGACCCTGCACCTACGTGTAGCGCAAGCAAACCGTGGGAATGTCATAGCGGCGTCCGACCCTCTCCGCCAGCAACTCGATGGCGAATTTGGAAACTGCGTATGCAGTGTGCGGAGAAGCCGTGCTCTCTTCGATCAATAGCGGCTGCATGTTTCGCCGGCGGACGAGGCCCTACCAGGCCCATGTCTCCCTTTAACACGCTATAAAGCTGGGGTAATTCATCCAGGCTGTATTTGCGGAGGAAGCTCCCCAGGGGAGTGACGCGCGGGTCGTTGCGCATCTTGAAAACGGGGCCCTGCATCTCGTTGTGCTGCAGCAGTTGTTCTTTCAATTGTTCGGCGTTCGGCACCATGGTGCGAAATTTGTATCCCACGAAAGGGTTCCGGTTTTGTCCCAATACTTTCCAGGGTCAGCGGACGATTCGGCACCAGGTTGGCTTGCTCGGTCGGTTGCGGTCTCTCCGGAAAATCCATGACCGATCTGCTCCTCGTCATCCGTTCCACTTGTGCGGGAGAGCGGGAGGCAGGCGACTCGGATTCGCGCAGTTGCGGGGAGGACGGTGACACAATGCTCAGCAGGCCAGCCAATTCTTCGGGATGAATCCGAGCCATGCGGCTGGCATCGCTTCCCATATTTTCGAAAATATTGGGATTCTGTTCCAGTTCAGCGCGATCCACGGCGCGAGCGGGATTTCTTGGCACAGAAATCTCCGGATCGCGATCCGGTCGTAGCGGAGACTCAACACCTGGTCTCGACCTTCTGTGATTCTCGGTATTGCGCTGTTGTTCGGACCAATCATCATCTTCTCGGCCATGCGCTCTTTGGACTTGATCCGATGTAGGAGATGTCTGCGTGGGTCGGCCTGGTTCAGGTCCCTGACTTTGGTCGTCCACCTCAGGTCGCTTGCCTTCAATTTCTTGCCGCGCGGGCTTTGCCCGGACGTAGAAACGATTTTCGACTACGCGAGTTGCCAGGGCCCGGACGACTTCGTCCTCGCGCAATAGGCGGAAAAGTGCCTCGTCGGTCAGATCCGAGGACTCGAGGATGCGACCCTGCTCATAGGCCTTCTGGATCAACATTCTTTTCACCTGCAGCAGTTGGCCCGGATCCTGTCGCAGGATCTCGATGATCTTGTCGGCTGACGAAACCTTCTGGTCCGCTTCTTGTTGTGCCTCGGATGTGGTGATAGCAACTCGGGACCAACCACTGGCTCTGGGTCGCAACGGCGCAAGAAAAAGTTGCAACCAGCGTGAGCCGGACTACAAAGATTCGATATAGTCGCCGCATACTTGCCTCTATTAATGACGAAAGCTTGGAGAACCGCGAAAAGCCGCGGGCGTCAGGCCGGCTGCACATCGGCGGCGTCAACTTCCACCGCAATGGAACGCATGATTGCCTCAAGAGAAATCACTAGGCGAAATTTATCTTTTTTCGCACTAGTATGCCTTCCGTACCAGCCATGGGCTCATGCAACACGCGTACCCTTCGGCCCACGTGCAAATAAGGATGAGGTTCGGCGTAGATCTGCAGGTCCAAACCTTTTCGTAACGTCTCGATCTCGTATACGTAGCCGGGGAAGAGAGGCAATTCAATTTGCGTGCGACGGTCTTTCCATCGTCGCAGACTTCGATACAGCGGCAGGAAAGTATCGATACACCTTTCGTCCAATTGCCTGGCCACATACTTTTCATGGCGAGGACAGGTATACGCTGCGTACCATCGTGAGACAGGTTGTTCCGACTTTGGGTACCCCGCGGAAGATCGCTCTGCCAACTTGCTGACTTCAACATTCAAATCGCACTCCAGAGGAAGTGTCATTTTTCTTGAACCAGGTACAGCTTCGCCCCCTCACTTACATTTGAAACTAGGGTTCTGTTACCCGTTGTTTATCGGCGCTCAGTGAAGGAACTTCAGACGAAAATTCAAATTCACCAGTTCGTCCCAGCCAGAATGTAGGCGCAAAAGCAGAATTCCAGCGGGTACTCAGGAAAGGTATGTGCACACCATATTGTCTGTCTGTGACGGCTGTCACCAACCATGTCTTTTCTTTGCACCCGCTAACGAATTCAGCCGGCGCGTTCCCGGATTCGTGGTTTAGGCTCCCAACTTCTTCCAAACATGATGTGGACGGTTCAGCGGGAGAGCGGCAAGCGGCAACGGCGAGCAGCACTTCCAAGGATTGGAACCGTGGGTTGTGACGGATGTACTATGCTTTCGCCGTGCAGATTCCCATCAGTCGTGCTCTCTACACAATGTTAGCCTGCGTCGCGATGCTCTCGGCGAAGTGGGAAGACAATCCAGCGGTGCCGGAAACGCAGGATTGGCCGGTTTATGGCGGAAGGTCAGAAAATATCCACTATTCTCCATTAGCGCAGATCAATCGCAAGAACGTTAAGCAACTCGAGGTGGCCTGGAGTTTTGACACCGGCGAACGCGGCGGCCTGCAGACCAGCCCCATCATTGTTGACGGAATACTTTACGGGATCACACCCACACAGAAAATCTTCGCTTTGGACGCGGCAACGGGCAATCTTTTGTGGAAATTCGATTCCGGCACAAAAGGTACGCAACCGGATCGCGGCTTGGCATATTGGTCCAGCAAGCAGGACAAACGAATCCTGGTCGGTGTCATGAACTTCGTCTACGCTCTGGATGCCGCGACCGGCAAGCCGATTCCTGTGTTTGGAAACAATGGACGGATTGATTTGCGAGATGGTCTTGGGCGCAATCCTGAATTGCAGTCGGTTGCGTTGACCAGTCCAGCAAGCGTCTATAAAGACCTGATCATCGTTGGCGGCCGCCTGCCTGAAACCCTGCCAGCGCCTCCGGGTGATATCCGCGCCTATGACGTTCGCAGCGGCCAGCTGCGCTGGTCCTTCCACACCATTCCGCACCCGGGGGAGTTTGGTTACGACACGTGGCCTAAGGACGCCTGGAAGTACACCGGTGGGGCCAACAACTGGACGGGCATGGCAGTGGACTTGAAGCGAGGCATCGTCTATGTTCCCACCGGTTCGGCCGCATTCGATTTCTACGGTGCTGATCGATTAGGCGACAATCTATTTGCCGACAGCCTCATCGCCCTGAACGCCGAGACTGGTGAGAGGCTTTGGCACTTCCAGGCTGTAAAACACGATTTATGGGACCGGGATTTCCCCTCACCGCCGACACTTGTAACTGTGAAACGTGACGGCAAGGACGTTGAAGCGGTTGCGCAGACGACCAAACAAGGGTTCGTCTATTTGTTCGAACGCACGACTGGCAAGCCGCTCTTTCCCATCGAATATCGCAAGTATCCTCCCAGCACGGTGCAGGGCGAAATTGCTGCCGCCGAACAGCCTCTTCCATCCGCGCCCACGGCATTTGCGCGTCAAGATCTCACGGAAAACATGCTGACCAGCCGCAGCCTCGAGGTTCATCAATGGGCGCTCGAACATTTCCGAAAGTTTCGTAATCAGGGACAATTTGTTCCGTTCAGCGTCGGACAGGATACCTTGGTGTTACCCGGATTCGACGGCGGAGCTGAGTGGGGTGGATCTGCCTTCGACCCTGAAACAGGAATTCTCTACGTCAATGCCAACGATATCGCGTGGACGGGAGCCTTGGCAGAGAATACCGGTGCTGAACCAAGTGGCCGAGGTTTCTATTTGGGCCAATGCAGTGTGTGTCATCGCGACAATATGGCGGGTTCGCCACCGGAATTTCCTTCACTCATAGGCGTGGCTGACCGTCTCAGCCGCGCAGAGATCACCGCCGTCATCCGGCGGGGCAAGGGGAGGATGCCCGGCTTTCCCAGCCTGGCGGAAGATCAACTCTCCGCTGTCATCGAATACTTAACCACGGGTGAAAACAAAGAGCTCCCGGCGTCCCAACCAGCGCCCCAACAGATGAAGTATCGTTTTACCGGCTATCACAAGTTTCTAGACCCGGAAGGATATCCTGCGGTTGTTCCTCCGTGGGGCACGCTGAATGCAATTAATCTGAACACGGGTGAGTATGCCTGGAAGATTCCTCTGGGGGAGTATCCGGAGCTTGCGGCCAAGGGCATGACGAAAACTGGCACTGAGAACTACGGCGGTGCCATCGTAACCGCAGGTGGCCTGGTCTTTATCGCAGCGACAAACTTCGACAAGAAATTTCGGGCATTCGACAAATCTAGCGGCGAGTTGTTGTGGGAGACCACATTGCCCTTTGCCGGCAATGCCACTCCTGCTACTTATGCTGTGAAGGGACTCCAGTTCGTGGTGATTGCGGCGGGCGGGGGGAAGGATCCGAAGTCGCTTTCAGGGGGAGTTTATCGCGCTTTCGCGCTTCCGAAGCGGATTCAGCCGTAGCGAGTTAGCTTGAGTTTCACACATCCTCTTGGCGCCACTCCTTCCCAGATGCCGGTCCAGGCGTTAACATAGGCGATTCCACTTCTTCTCTGGAGAGAACCAAATGCATCGCACCATACGGGCGGTACGCGGAACGGCGTGGCTGGTCATGCCGATGTTCTTGTGCGCGATGGGTCTCCGTTTCGACCAGAGCAAGACAGAACGAGAGAGGAAACCTACCGAACAGGTGTCGCCCGCTCCAAACGCCGCCACGCAGAACATCGCTGCACCCGCCAAAAAGGAAGATCCTGTCTTCAAGGGATTGAAATACCGCCCCATCGGTCCCTTCCGCGGAGGGCGATCACTGACAGCGTCCGGCATCCCCGGGGATCTAAACACCTATTATTTCGGCTCGACGGGCGGTGGAGTTTGGAAATCGACCGACGGCGCCATGACTTGGACCTCTCTCTTTGACAAGGAAGCTGTTGGGAGCATTGGCAGCCTGGCTGTATCGCCCTCGGAGCCCAACATCGTCTATGTCGGCACGGGGGAGGCTTGCATTCGTGGCAACATTTCGCATGGTGATGGGGTTTACAAGACTCTCGACGGTGGCAAGACGTGGAAGAACGTCGGCCTGCGGAATACGCGCGCCATCGGAAAACTGATTGTTCATCCCAGAAATCCAGACATCGTCTATGTGGCGGCGTTAGGTCATCCGTTCGGGCCCAATGCAGAGCGCGGCATCTTTCGCACCATGGATGGTGGCAAGACTTGGGAGAAAGTGCTTTATAAAGACGAGAACACCGGCGGAATTGATATCGCCTTCGATCCGCATAATCCAAATATCCTTTTCGCTTCCTTGTGGCAGACCCGACGCACGCCCTGGAGTCTTTCCAGTGGAGGGCCGGGAAGCGGTCTCTATCGCTCCAACGATGGTGGCACTACCTGGAAACGGCTTGAAGAGCATGGGCTGCCCAAAGAACCCTACGGCCGCATCGGGGTTGCGGCAGCAGCCAATTCTGATCGCGTGTATGCGCTGATTGAAGCTCATGAAGGCGGCCTCTATCGCTCCGATGACGGAGGCGAGACCTGGCAAGCGGTGAATGAGGGCCGTTCCATCCAGCAGCGTGCCTGGTACTACATGCACATCGTTGCTGATCCGCAGGAAGCGGACACTGTCTACATAATGAATGTGGATTTCTACAAGTCCACTGACGGTGGACGCGACTTCAACAAAGTCAAAGTGCCGCATGGCGACAATCACGGCTTGTGGATTGATCCGAGAAATTCGCGGCGCATGATTGCCTCCAATGATGGCGGAGCAACCGTGAGCCTAGATGGCGGAAAGACTTGGACCCGGGAGGACAATCAACCAACCGCGCAGTTCTATCACGTCATTACCGATACTCGAACTCCGTACTACGTCTATGGAGCGCAGCAAGACAACAGTACCATCGCGATTGCCAGCCGCAGCGACAATGGCGCAATCGATCACTCCAACTGGTATCCGGTTGGCGGCGGGGAAGCTGGCTACATTGCACCTTATCCTCCAGATCCAAATATTGTGTATGCCGGAGACTATGAAGGCGTCATTACGCGCTACGACAAGCGCAATGGCCAGCTCAAAAACATTACGATTACACCGGATTTGAGTGACGGCGCAGGCGCTGCCAACCTCGAACACCGGTTTCAGTGGACGGCCCCAATCCTGATCTCACCACACGATCCAAACACGCTTTATCACGCCGGGGAACGCTTGTTTAAGACCACGGATGGAGGGATGCACTGGGCGGCGTGGGCAGGCACCGACGATGGTCTGATTCACGTTACGCGGGATGGCGGCAAGAACTGGGCCAATGTCACGCCAAAGGACTTGCCGGAGTGGAGTCGCGTCAGCCTGATCGACGCTTCACCGCATGATGCCGGGACCGCATATGTCGCAATAGACCGACATCAACTCGACGACTATCGTCCGTATATCTACAAGACTGGAGACTATGGCAAGAGTTGGACAAAAATCACGAAAGGTATTCCGGAAACTACGTTCGTGCGTGCTGTCCGGGAAGATCCCAAAAAACGCGGCATGCTCTACGCCGGCACTGAAACTGGAGTTTATGTCTCTTTCAACGATGGGACAGATTGGCGTTCATTGCAGCTCAATCTTCCGACCACACCAATCCATGACCTGGTGGTCAAAAATGACGATCTCGTGCTCGCCACGCATGGACGGTCGTTCTGGATCCTTGATGATGTTTCGCCGCTGCGACAATTCGGCGATGAGTTTCCCAAGCAAGATGCCCATCTTTACACGCCATCCACTGCTTATCGCATGCACAACGTGGAGGATCCACCCAAGCCCGTGCTGGTGGGGCAGAATCCGCCACCCGGCGCGGTGATCTACTACTCTCTTAAGGAAGCACCCAAAGGAGAAACCGTCGTTGAGATCCTCGACGCCGCCGGAAATGTGGTGCGCAAATATTCCAGCAACAAAACTCAAGACTTGGACGAACCCTTGGACCCCGAGGACAAGAAGCCCGAGAAAGAGATCAAGCCAGAAGCCGGATTGAATCGCTTCGTCTGGGATTTGCGCTATCAGGGCGCCAGTCGCGTGCCTGACTACTACTTGTTCGAATACAGAGACGGCAGCCGTGGGCCAATGGCCATGCCCGGAAAATATCAGGTACGTTTTACCGTCGACGGCAAGAGCCAGACAGTTCGCATGGAACTGAAACTTGATCCGCGGGTGAACGTTTCGCAGGCAGATTTGCAAAAAGAGTTCGATCTTTTAATACAGATTCGTGACCAGCTCAGCCGGGTTTATGACACAGTCAACCAGGTTGAGGATGTTCGTCTCCAGGTGAATGGATTAAAGAAGCGTTTGCCTGACAACGCCAATACCAAACCAGTTGTGGCATCAGCGTCTGCATTGGATCAAAAGCTGGCTTCCCTTCGTGACGATTTGATTCAGGTCAAGATCAAGGCGAACGAAGATTCACTCGCCTATCCGCAAAAGGTGGACAGCAAGCTGGCATTTCTCGCTCTGGCCGTCGGTGACGGAAGCGATTCTGCTCCCACCGAGGCTGCGTATCGAATATTTGACAAACTGAAAAAGCAATCTGAGGCTAGCCTCGCCCGATGGACGGATATACAGAAGAACGACTTAGCGGCGTTTCAGAAAATGGTTGCCGGACAGAACATCCAGGCGATCGTGGTGCCAGTCACGGAAAGTACTGGGGCGGGGGGAGCAGGGCCTCGCTAGGATCTAAGTGAAAGTGGCGGCTTGAATCGCGGACATTCCGGAACGAGCCCCACATGCAGCGGTACTGCTGCATCTAACTGGCAAGGAACTGTGAATCATTGCCTCCGACAACCGAAATGGTTGGCTTGGCTGTGCCTTGCCATCTTGGTGATGGCTACCATTGCCCAGGCGACCCACCTCTGCGGTTCTCACCTAGATACCAGGAACTCAGTGGAGTCTCGTTCGGATTCTTCCAGTGCGACACTTTGCCTAACTTGCCTGATGGCTCAGCCAGCCACAGCGGCGGTGCTGTTTGCCGCATGTTTTTCCAATCTGCGGGTTAGATCGCGCGTAAGATTTCGTTGGATGAAACCTCGTCTCCTACTGGCATCCTTCCAGTTGTACGTTCGTCCCCCTCCAACCTATTAGTCATCTTCAATCACTTTTACATTTTTTCGGGCGCGTAAGCAGTCGGTTTGTACTGTCGCAAGATGGAACCTCAAGATACCCGTGATTTCCCCGGGTCGAGGAGTATGGAATGAAAAACTTAATCACCTGGGCCGGCGTGGCGATGCTGTTCACGATTCCACTCGTCGCTCAGCCGAGCAACACTCCATCACCACAAAATCCACCAGACTCATCTGCGATGGAGCAGCGGATCAAAGATTTGGAAGAGCGCATCATCGCGCTGGAAGGCCAAGTGCGCATGTTAAAGGCCACGCCAGGGGCCGCTCCCGCCCAACCTGCTGCAGTTTCGGGTCCGACAGCGGCCCAAGCGCAGGTGGCCGTACCACCGCCAGCCCCCACGCCCGCGGAAGCGCCTCCCGTCGCCCCCGGGGCTTTACCGGTTTACGGTGGCGCCTCTGCCTCGGCGAAGGCCCTGAACCCCGACATCAGCGTGATTGGAGATTTCATCGGCAAGGCTGGCGGCAATTCGGTGCAACCAACTCCGTCGCTCGAGATGCATGAATCCGAGGTCGGATTTCAGGCCATCATCGATCCGTACGCACGTGGCGACTTTTTCATTTCTTTCGGTGAGTCGGGCGTGAACCTCGAAGAGGGCTACATCACATTCACCGCATTGCCGGCCGGCATCGTGGCCAAAGTGGGGAAAATGCGTTCTGCTTTTGGCAAGGTCAATATGATGCACAATCATGTCCTGCCTTGGGTAGATAGACCGCTAGTCACGAATAATTTGGTCGGTGGGGAAGACGGTATCGACGATGCCGGCGTTTCAATTTCGCGCATTATTCCAGCTCCCAAAGGCTTATTCCTTGAGGCGACTGGCCAGGTTTTTCGCGGAGATTCCGGAACCGATGACAGCCCCGTGTTTCACGCCTCACGTGATAGTGACGTCAGCGCCGTGGCCCACTTGCGGAGCTACGCAGACATCAACGAATCAACCAACATCGATATTGGCCTTTCTTATGCGCGCGGACACAATGAACTTGGCACCGATTTCCTGACTCAGCTTTACGGGATAGACGCTACCCTGCGATGGAAGCCGCTAAGACGCTCCATCTATCATTCCTTTGTTGGCCGCGGCGAGTTTATCTGGAGCCAGCGACAGCAGGTTCCAACTGAGCAACGAGCGTTCGGTTTTTATACTTCAGCCGACTATCAGCTGGGACGACGGTGGTTCCTGGGGGGACGCTATGATCTATCCGACCGCAGCCGGTTTGCCAACCTTACGGATAAGGGAGGTTCGCTGGTACTGACTTATTGGCCCAGCGAGTTCAGTCAGATTCGCGGCCAATACCGCCACACCAGCTACGCGGATAACATCAGTGCCAATGAATTGTTTATGCAGGTAATTTTCTCGTTAGGGGCGCACGGAGCCCATCCTTTCTAGGAGAATGAAGAATATGCGAATCAGATTCGGCTTCGTGGTTTTACTGGCGCTCGGAGCCATTTTTTCGACTGCGCCAGCGCAGGCAAAAAAGCTGAACGTCGTAACCTCGACCACCGACATGGCTGCGCTGACCCAGGAGGTTGGTGGCGACCGAGTCACGGTGGAGTCGATCGCCAAGGGTTACCAAGATCCTCACTTCGTCGAGGCCAAGCCAAGCTTCCTGCTGAAATTACGCCAGGCTGATCTGCTGGTCACCGTCGGATTGCAATTAGAAATCGGCTGGCTGCCGCCACTGATTACGCAGAGCGGCAATCCCAGAATTCAGGTAGGCGCGAACGGCTATCTGGACGCTTCCCAGTTCGCTGAGATTCTCGATATCCCAACCGGGCCGGTTACCCGTGCTATGGGAGACGTTCATCCTCTGGGAAATCCGCACTATTGGCTCGATCCGGAAAATGGACGCCGCGTAGCTAAGGGTATAGCCGGCAAACTCGGTGAGCTGGATCCCGCGGACGCCGGTTATTTCCAGGAAAAATTTCAGGATTTCGATAAGCGTCTAACTACGGCCGAGCAAAAATGGGATGCCGACATGAAGCCGTACCACGGGCGCAAAGTCGTCACCTATCACAATTCGCTTCCCAACTTTGCCAAGCACTTCGGACTGAACGTAATCGGCTACGTCGAGCCACGCCCCGGCATTCCTCCTACGCCCAGCCACACAATTGAACTCATCGGATTGATGAAGCGCGAGAATTGCAAGATCGTCATGGTGGAGCCCTACTTCGATCTGAAGACGCCGAACAGCATTGCCGCTCAAACCGGAGCCCAAGTGGTGAAGTATTTGCCATCCGTAGGTGGAGAGAAGGATGTGACCGACTACTTCAAACTTTTTGATTACGATATTGCTTTGCTGACCAAGGCTTTCCAGGCGACTCACTAGATAAAGGAGCGACATGGAGATTCTTCCATTTTTAGTTTGGCCATTTGTGGCCAGCCTGATTCTGACCGGAATCCACGCCTACTTGGGCGTGCACGTGGTGGAGCGCGGCGTAATCTTCGTTGATCTGGCGCTGGCTCAGATTGCGGCATTGGGCGCCACCATCGCGATCCTCATCGGCATGGATCCCCACGGACAGGGGGCCTATTGGCTTAGCTTGGCCTTCACCTTCATTGGGGCGGCTATTTTCGCGTTCGCGCGTACTCGCAGGGGACATATTCCGCAGGAAGCTTTCATCGGTATTGCCTACGCTGTAGCGTCGGCTGCTGCCATCTTGGCCATGAGCAAAGCCACGGGGGAAACTGAGCACCTCAAAGACATGCTGGTCGGCAACATTCTCGCCGTGGATAGGCACGAGGTGATCAAGACTGCCATTCTGTACGGTGCTATTGGCATTTTCCATTACATCTTCCGTCACAAGTTTCTGCTGATTTCTACCAACCCCGCCGAAGCCGAGGCCAGAGGCATGAGTATTCGCTTCTGGGATTTTCTGTTCTATGCCTCATTTGGCTTCGTAGTCACGTCATCGGTGGCAATTGCCGGCGTGCTTCTGGTCTTCTGTTACCTCATCGTGCCCTCAGTGGGCGCCATGCTTTTTGCCGATCGTGTGGGACGCCGCCTGGCGATTGGCTGGACCATGGGCACTCTGGTGTCTGCTCTGGGGGTCTATTTCTCGGTCTTGATGGACCTGCCGACGGGGGCTGCAATTGTCTGCACATTTGGCGCTGTGCTGGTTGTGATGTTCTTCATTCATTTGCTCTTCTTCCATGGCCATAAGTCCTCCGCCCCCGGAGGTGCGAGTTCAGTGCCGGAGCCAAAGGACACCCTGGTCCCGGGCTCCCGCTAGAAGGCCGTGACTGGCTATTACCTCAGTGCTATTTGGATAGCACCTTAGTGCATTGACCTACTGGTGTGCGCTTGATACGTTGAGCGGGTAGATTGGCCCTTTGGCCTCCCCTAGGGTGTGAACGCATCTAACAACATGGGGTGGGCTATGAAGATGCTTCATCTGTGCTATGCAGCGTTGGGCTTCGCGGTGGCCCGCTGGATCTTCAGGCGGGAAGCAATGCTGATAGCTGATCCGGTCAACCGTTTCCGTTCGTCAGGCCTTCTATAAGGAAAGTGGACTAGCTGGGCGTGCGGAATCCCGTTGCGTGCCGCTCCGTCTCCGCGTGCCCAGGTTCACTCGAATTCATTGCTTGGGTTCAGTTACCAACGTTTGTGCTGCCCGGCACATTCTCGTCTTCGCGGTGATTACAATTCTTACAGAATCCTCGGTAGCGCCAGCGTCCCCGCCGGCAATTGGGCGGCTATGTCCCAGCCAACAGCCGGCGGGGACGCCGGCGCTACCCAGTGATTAAGTGAATGCTTGTCGATTAGATGAGTATGCCTGTCGCGCCGCTTGCGGCAGAATGGTGTGGCGCCCTAACTTCAAAATGAACTGCAAGCTCTATTCACCATTGTGTGTTTTATTGGTCGGACTATCGCTTCCCCTCGGGGTCGCCGCTCAGTCTGATGGCAACGATGTCTCGCTCGGGGACCTGGCACGTTCCTACCGGAAAAGCCAGGGTGCTCCGGCCCGAACTCTGATTGACAACGACAATCTGTTGCAAGTCATGGACGAGGTGCAGGCACGGAAACTCGCCGGCGGCTTGCTATTTTCATTCGACAGCTCGGGGAAGAGCTTTCAGGTGTCTTCGCCAGACGGGACGTGCAGTCTTTCTTTCAGCGCACAAGCTACTTCGTTAGTGTCCGCTCCGTTCGCTGCGCGCGATGACCTCCGAGAAATCACCGTAGCCCTTACGATTTTGCGCCCACGCGACTTGACCACCGCCGACGTCGGTCCGGCAAAGCTGGTTCCGGCTGCCGGAGAAGGTATCGTGTCCCCGGAGAAGCGGCCGGATGTAACCGTGCTCTACCACTTGAAAGCTGCGGCAGCACCGCTTACCACCACAGTGTTCCAGGGAAGTTTGGATACAGCTCCGAGCGCTGATCAGGAGTGGCACTGGGCTATCGTGCAGGCAAGAGGAATTGCGCCCACTACTCCAGCACAAGGAATGGTCGGCGGTGAGGAGAGAAAGATAAACTCGCTTCTGACCACTGATCACTGACCACTAACTACTGACCTCACTTCTTCCATCTTGCCACTCTGTAAGCTGCGATAGGCCGCGTCCAGAATGATCTGGTTCTGCCAACCTTCCTCGCCGGGAACGGGGAATTCCGACTTGCCTTCGACGGCTGCAGCAAACTCATCTACCTGTCGCGCATAGGCTAACCGATTAGACAATGTTTCTGTTTCGACAACCGCGCCAGCGCGCAGCAGTTCGACATTGATCAGTTTCTCAACGTTAAGAGCGTCATCTGCCCGCAGCACGCCAGTTTCTCCCACTACTTCGATTGGGGTTCGATATTCCGCACGAAAAGAGACCATCACCGATGCCAGAGTTCCCCTTGAGAACTCCAGCGTCAAAGTGGCCGCGGCTTCCATCTCGCCGGAGTTATTGTCAAACAGTCCGCGCCCGCTGACGCGTACGACTTCGTCCTGCAAGATGTAACGTAGAGTATCGATACAATGCACACCAACGTCGGCGATGGGTCCACCACCAGCCACGGAGAGATCATTGATCCATTTGCGGGCATGGCCTTGTGCGGCGGGGAACGAAAACTCCGAGCGCGCGAAAATGGGTTTGCCGATTTGTCCCGCGGCTACTCGTTCCATAAACCGTGCGGTACTGTTCTCGAAGCGGAACACCTGAGCCACTCCGGCGTTCATTGCCATAGGTTTTTCGCACAGCACAGGTTTGCCACATTCGATGGCTAAGAAAACATCCTGTAGATGACAGGAATTTGGGGTGCTGACAAACACTGCGTCCACTTCGGGCGAACGGCATAAAGCTTCGGCTGAATCGAAGGCGAACGGGATCTTCCATTCCTGCGCGGATTCCTGGGCCTTCCCCTGACTACGTCGGGAAAGCGCTGTCACACGGCAGTTCTGCGCCAGCGCGAATCCCGGCATCAGTCGCTTGGCCGCGTGTAGGCCGAAACCAAGAATTCCAAAGCGAATCATGGGTTAGAAGAAAGAGTTGCAGCGTAGCAGAAAGCCTCAGGCAATGCATCAACCTGAGACTGAAAGAATCGACTGAGAATCAGGAACTATTTCTCGGCCATCGCGCCCACTAACGATTCAAAAATCTTGAAACCTTCGGTACCGCCCAGTTCCGACTCGCTGGCGCGCTCTGGATGAGGCATCATGCCCAACACATTTCGGCCGAGGTTACAGATGCCGGCGATATTGTCGAGCGATCCATTGGGATTGGCCTCGGGCGTGATTTCTCCGGAAGCGGTTGAATACCGAAACACAATTCGTCGGTCGCGCCGCAATTCGTCGAGAGTCGTCTCATCGCAGAAATAATTGCCCTCCATGTGGCCGATGGGAATGGTTAAAACTTCCCCTTCGCGACAGCCACTGGTAAAAGGTGTGCTGGCATTTTCCACACGTACGTGGACTGGCTTGCAGACGTACTTAAGGCTCACGTTGCGCATGAGTGCGCCTGGCAGCAGTCCTGACTCACATAGAATCTGGAAACCATTACAGATCCCCAGAACCAGTCCGCCACTGGCGGCGAATTTTCCGACTGACTCCATCATCGGAGAGAATTTGGCAATTGCGCCTGTCCGCAAATAGTCGCCAAAGGCAAAGCCTCCGGGAATGATGATCGCGTCGCAGTTTTCCAGGTCATGGGATTCGTGCCACAGAAACGTGACCGGTTGCTTAGCTACCTGCTGGATAGTCCAGAACGCGTCATGGTCGCAGTTAGAACCGGGGAAGATGATGACACCGAATTTCATTGCGCTCCTTTCATCAAAGTTTAGCACGAGAAAAAGAAGGTGCCCCGTATAGCTCACGAACCGTATGGCGTGTGCGGGCAGCTTTCAAAACATTTCATTCGGAGGCGGCGGCGGCATGGGCAACCCCGGAGAGAAACCCGGTGGGGGTGGCGCCAGAGGAACTGCACCGGGCGGAAGCGCGTTTCGAAAGAATATGCGATCTCCAAACCCTCCGGCCTCACCGCGCAGGGATTTCAATTGACGCCACTGCTCCAGCGAAAGGACTTTGCGGAGATCCAAGTTCATCATGGTGAATTCGCGTTCCAGCTTGCCTCGTGCCGAGAGGACTTGGTCAACCTGGGTATCGATTTGACCCTCGTTGGGGACGTCCGCGTCGAGCAGGGTCTGGAGTTTCAAATCTTCTTTTTCCATATCCGCGCCATAGTCCATCAGCTTCAATCGATGATCGTAGAATATCTGGTCCAATTGAGTAGTTTGTCCACTGCTGAGCTGCAGCTTCTTTGCCACATCCGAGTTTTGCCACCATTTCCCCAATTCACGGCGATAAATAATCCCAGCTTTGGGAGCCGCGCCTGCACGCGTGGACACGGTTGGAGCTTGTGTTACCTGGGCTTGCGGCCAAATAGTGGACAATAGGATGAACATTAGCAGACTGCTAGTTTTCATGACTGCTCTCCTTTTTTCGAACCGGGGAAGAAGAATTCGGTCGAGAATTCTGCGTGATTTCCCGAGCCAACAGGGCGGCAGGCTCCAGTGCCTGGGGCACTTCACTTTGAAGTGTTCGCTCTAGCTGGATCATCAATTCGTGATCCGGGTCGGCCTCTGCTCGGGTGCGGACGGGAGCAGGAGCAATGCTCAACAGTAGGCCGGCGACTACAAGGACGGCTGCTCCCAATGCCCAGGCTAGAACCGGAAATTCCTTGCGAGGTTGCAGCGTCACGATCTCGGTCCAGATTGCCGTTCTTTGCTTCTCAAAAAACGAGTCAGTTTTCTGCGCTACGACGCGGACAAGCGAAGGCAGTTCTCCCAGAACGCGACGCATGAGCTCCTGTTCGGCGCGGCATGACGCACAGGTCGCCAAGTGAGCATTGGACGCTTGGGGCGCGAGCAGCAACTCCGATAACTCCTCGTCGCTTAAATGTTGTTTCATCGCGATTTTTGCTCCTTCAGCGCGCCGCGCACTTTTCCCAACGCACGAAACAACTGCGCTTTGACGCTGCCAACTTTCAGTCCGAGAACATCGGCGATTTCAGCTAACGGCATTTCTTCCGCAAACCGCAGAAGAAATACCGCACGCTGCTGCTGTGAAAGGGAAGCAGCCGCGGTCCAAACTGCCTCCAACTCTTCGCGCGCCAGAAGGACTCGTTCCGCGGAAGGTTGGGTTGTAGCCACTCGCTCATGCAGGTTTGTTCCGTTCTCTTCCAGGCCGACCAGCTTTCTCCAGAACGAGAGACGCCGGTTCTTGCCGTGATCGCGAACCAGGTTTACTGCAATTCGCAGAAGCCAGGTCTCAATCGTGCACTCGCCGCGGAAGCTGTTGCGGTGGCGATAGGCTCGAAGGAAGCATTCTTGAGTCAGAGTGCCTGCCGTGTCCACGTCCTTCACCAACATCAGGATTATGCGGTATATACGCCGTTGATGCTGACGGACAATCTCGTCGAACTTTGCTGACGAAATCCCCTGCACTGGTTCTTCCGCAGCCGCACTCAAGGGTGATGTCAGGACCGTTTCCAATCGCCTTTTCTCCCAGGGCATTGGGTGCTATCGATATGGACGACTCCCACGCGACGAGGTTTACACGGTAAGATCAAAAAGTAGATTGGGCAAGTTGTCGAATTGGACTGAGCAATGGATTTGAAGGATCACTTTCACGTTACGGGCGACGCCCTGAAGAACTGGATCGTTGCCCAGTTTCAGGATTCTCTCGCTGTCGGCATCCTGTGGTTGATAGGACTCTACTTGCTTCATGTGCCATGGGCGCTATTCTGGGCGCTTCTCGCGGCGGTCTTGCAGTTCGTGCCACATTTGGGGGCTGTCCTAGGAATGGTCGGTCCGGTTCTTGCCGCCACCCTTTCGTGGGGCGATTGGGAGCACCCGCTCTATGTACTGATTCTGTACGCTGTGATCGTGATGATCGATGGGTTTTTCCTGCAACCCTACATCATGAAGCGGATGGCTAAGGTTCCCATGTGGGCGTCAATTTTCACGCCGATTGTGCTGGGAATCTTGATCCCGTTCTGGGGTGTATTACTCTCGCCGCCCCTGCTCGCCATCCTGTATGCGTATAAGGCTCGACAGCAGAAGGAAATTACTGCTGGACCCAAGGTCTAGCTGTCGCATAGCGGTTGCTTGCACTTCCAGCGTCTTGTGAAACAATCAGTTCGATTGTTTCGGCGTGCTATAATTTGCATTCGCCTTGCTCGCTTTTGAGGCAAATCAGTGATCTCCTATACGGGCGAATCCTGCGCCATCAACGTTCTTTAGATTCGAGGTATCCACATGTCTGGCCATTCTAAATGGGCCACAATCAAGCATAAAAAGGGCGCGCTCGACGCCAAGCGTGGCAAGATTTTTACTCGCCTGATCAAGGAAATCAGCATTGCCGCCAAAAACGGCGGCGATCCTGACACTAATCCGAGATTGCGGGGCGCGATCGTGGCAGCCAAAGCCGAGAATATGCCCGCGGACAACATTAAACGGGCTATCCAGCGCGGCACGGGCGAATTGCCGGGCGCGACATACGAAGAATTTTCGCTGGAGGGCTACGGCCCGGGTGGAGTGGCCGTCCTACTCGACATCAATACCGACAATCGTAACCGAACCGTCAGCGAAATCCGGCATGTCTTCGGTAAAAATAGCGGCAACATGGCTGAGGCTGGAGCGGTCTCCTGGATGTTTCACAAGAAGGGCGACATAGTGATTCCAAAAACAGCGGCCAAGGAAGACGATTTGATGGGCATTGTTCTCGAGGCTGGGGCGGATGATCTTCGCGATGATGGCGAGAACTGGGAAGTCCTGACCGAGCCTTCTGTTTACGAGGCGGTGTTGGAGGCGGTGAAGAAAGCCGGCATCACACCTACTTCGTCGAGCGTGGCGATGATTCCACAGAACTACATTAAGCTCGAAGGACAGCAGGCCACTCAGATGATACGGTTGGTGGAAGCTCTGGAAGAACACGACGACGTGCAGAACGTCCATTCCAACTTCGATATTGATCAAAGATTGCTGGAGGAAGTCGCCGGTTAACTTTTTTGGATGTTCAAAACTCCAGCCGCCCGCATGGGGCGGCTGTCATTTTTTACGCCTGTCGCAGTGCGGTAGGGCTTTTCAACACAAAGGTGCAAAATGCTGTGGAAAAACTGGAAACTGTAGTCGCAAATAGCCAAATCCAAAGGGAGTTCTGCACCTTGCACCGCTCGGGGGCTGGCACTTAAGTGGGGGGCAACACTGCATCTGCCGGGACCGGACCACGATTGAAACTCAGACTCGATAAATTGCTTCTGGAACGCGGCCTCGCCACCTCACGCGAGCGGGCGCAGGCGCAAATTCTGGCGGGCAAGGTCTTAGTCAATGGCCAAAAGGTAGAAAAAGCCGGTGCCGCCGTGGATCCGGATTGCGAGGTGCGGCTTCTA
>WNGM01005095.1_pt1 | contig 18221 bp, 15 predicted proteins | sample 5400571 | NCBI WGS metagenome assembly WNGM01 (sample SAMN13153378, study PRJNA577476) | soil metagenome | isolation source: 100 cm soil or saprolite under Garry oak tree replicate 2 | place: USA:California | collected 2016-06-15 | reverse complement strand
CCACATCATAAATTCCCCCGTTGATACCCTTGATGACCTGCCAGTGAGCGCCGCTATCTGTGCTGCGCGCCATACCATCACTACCATATGCCAGCAGTTGTCCCGCTGCTCCAGGAATGGCAAGCAGTCCAAGAATACGCCCAAAAGGCAGCGTTCCAGTACTGGAAAAGTGCTGTCCATCATCCCGGCTGACGCGTAAACCTTGCGCCCCTAAATCAGGGAGGTAGATGTAGACTTCGTCAGGCATATCGTTTCCGGCTTCTACCATAAAGATAGAACTGGAGGTCAGGCTGGCTGTAGTAATAGCCAGGCGCCAGGTCTGTCCCTGGTCAAGGCTAGTATAGAGTCCCAGCGTGCCTGGGTGCGGGCTAATAGCAGGCAATGTGAGCACGTACAATCGCTTTGGATTCAGCGGGCTGGCTGTCAAAGAGTAAGCCATCAATCCTTGCATCAGCTGGTTGGGACCGGCTGCCACCTCTTTCCACGTCGCCCCACTATCCTCTGAGCGGAAAATGCCGTAATGAGTTGCCAGCACTAACACATGCTTTGGGAACGCGAGTAAAGAATGGACATGATTAGCGGCGCTCCCAAAGCCATTGACGGGCACTTGAGTAGAGGCTGCCGCCGGCTGTGTAGTAGTATTGTTTGGGCCACACGCCGACACCAGCAGGAGAACCAATGCTAAAGTGACGATAATAAGCCATTTACATTGAGTCCCATATATATGTATTCTTCTCATTTTTCTTGCCTTTTATCAACTCTAGAATAGGACATATGATGACAGGCGTCAAGTATGTCAAAACGGCACAAAAAAGTGGACTCTCGCGTCATGCAGTGTGTTATCCGCTGTCCGAATTTGAATGCGAATCTGCCAGTTTCCACTCATACTCAAGTCACCTGGCGAACTGAAGTGACCCTTGCCATCGGGGCGTAAATTGACGGTATCTGTGCCCATATCCATGTCAAGCATAGTAGTATAGAGTGACACGCCGACGTCTGTAGTTGGTTTGCCTGTACTATTATTGATTACTGTCACCGTGAAAATATTGGTGCCGAAACGATCTGGATTGACATTGAGCTTCACAGTGAATTTGTTATCTATGGTGCGCACCGATGTATTAAGTGATTGTGTCGTACCCGTAGTCGGGTGCTGCTGCTGGGCCGCCGCGATGGGTGAGAGTGTGCCTGCAAAGACGTTCATCAGGCCAACACATACTATTACCGCCACTCCCAGGAGCGGTTCCCAGCGCAATATCTCGCTGAGACGGAGCGTACCCGTTGCCAGGCGTCGCTCGCGCATCTTCACCTGCTGTGCCTGATTGAATGCTACCCCTTCAAGCGCGTAGGTGTACTTCTTATACTCTTTTGCCAGCCGAGGCCGGAGCAGGCCAACATGAATAGCACTGGTAATCAGCAAGGCGCCTACCAGTAAAATCTTGACGGTCAGCGCTCGACCATAAGCTGTGGTAAGAAGTTGTTGCAACGAACTAAGGTGAACTGTGGCGCTGAATGGGCCAGTGATAGCCATAATAATAACACCTGCTATCGCCAGCGGTGAATAGTAGGGGAGCAAAGTAATCAGCGAATGCGCTCGCTCGGCAATGGGCCTGCGCTTAAGTACCGGCAGGTATGTAGTTGCAATATACATCATGCCGCCCACCCACAGCGCCGCTGCCAGCAAGTGCAGCCAATCCAGCAGAACGGCATAGACGACGAGGTTACTGCTGACTGCTGAGGCATGGCCGGACATGGTTATAGCAATGAAAAGCATTAAACCCAGCAGCAGGTTTACTGAAGGCAGAATGGTGTTGACCAATTGTGGGCGTTTTTTAAAGAACACCATGTACAATGCTATTACAAGCGCCACAGCGATAACAACCTCACGTAACATCCAGAATGTACCAAAGCGCCCGCTGGACACGAGTCCTCCTAGTAATTGCGGCGAAAAAGCGCCTCCCCATTGACCTCCTGTAATGCTTAGCGCCTGTCCTATCAGGACCCCGATATTTGCCAACAATAGCACAAGCAGCGCGGGGATAGACCAGCGCTGCTCGAAGCGCTGCTGTACTTGTTGGTATATATCCTTTAGCCTGGCATCCCCTGCTGGCGCCAGCTGGAGCACAAACATCAGCCATAGTTGTCCAGCGACCCAGAAGACGGCAGCTAGTTCAACAAGTGTAACCATAATGAGGTTGAAAGCCGTTGGTACGTCAAGCTGACCGGTGTACTGGCCGGTGAGATTACCGCCGCCAAGGACATTTTGTCCAGGAATTGAATTTCCATTCAAGGTTGGAACAGTGCCATTTGGTTCGGCAACAGTAAAGATGAAGGAGCCGCGCAAAATGTGACCATCATTCGCTGAGTCGGTGCGGTAGATGACAATATATACCGCCGGTGGTAAGTTGGACGTAAGGCTAACATCCATCTCTTTTGTGTCGTTTGGCGAGACGTGCGCATCGTGTCTGTCAACCTGCTTATTGTTTGCATTCACGACGACAGCCGTCGTGAATGCAGGATTCAAATCCTCGGTGAACCACATGCGCACCTGTTGAGGAGGCGCATTCAAAACGGCATCCTTGGCCGGATCGGAGCGCAGCAAAATGGCATGCGCGCTCGCCACAGCCGGAAAGAGAAATACCAGGCATAAAGCAAGTGGTAGTGCTATAAAAAAGAAGCGTCGAATTTTGCTCGATCGCAAACGAGATATAATCATGATTACCCAATCTTCGTCAAAGATGTATATGCCTTCTTTATATTTACGCTTAAAGATGCGGTTTTTTTCTAGATTTGTGCTCCTATGCATCTTATTATATAGCCTGGTATCAATGAAAGTGACTATTCCACAATCCTAAGGCTCGGCAGGAATCAATCCATGTCGCATGGCAAAGCGCACCAGGTGAGTCACATCATGCAACCCTAACTTCTCCATTACATTGGCGCGATGAGCCTGCACAGTCTTAACGCTCAGCACCAACTGATTCGCTATCTCCTGGTTCGTTCGTCCCTCGGCAACTAATGTCAACACCTCCACTTCACGCGGCGTCAAGACACGTAGTTTTTGCGAAAGGTTTGCTGCCTCTGCTCTCTCTTGACTGCGTAGAGATGTTACAGGCGTCGCTTGAGAATCCGCTACATATGCGCGGATAAGCGCTTTCGCCAGCCCTGGATAGAGAAATGCTCCCCCCCTGGCCACCGCGCGAATAGCCATATGTAACTCTGTAGGGGCAACCTTTTTTATCAGATAGCCCGCAGCTCCCATACGCAGTGCCTGCAGAAAATATTCCTCGCTCTCATGCATGGTCAGCATAAGCACCTGCGTTTCAGGTATTTGACTACGTATGCGCTGGCACGCCTCCAGTCCATCCATACCTGCCATAGTAATATCCATGACCACGACATCGGGTTTAAGCTTGTGCGCCATCTCCACTGCCTCTAAGCCTGTGCGTGCTTCGCCTACGATCTCCATCTCTGGCTGCATGCCCAAAAGCAGCTTGAGTCCTTGCCGTAAGATATCGTGATCATCAGCGAGCAAGACGCGGATGGTCGAGGTAGTACTGGAGGTCTCAGTCATGCACTACCTCATTTTCTATAGGCTGCGGCAAGCTTGCCTGTACCGTCGTTCCTTGCTCTGGCTGAGACTGGATCTCTACAGCTCCTCCTAGTAAGCTGGCTCGTTCGCGCATACCGAAGATGCCCAATCCTGAATGGTACTGTGAGGGGTCAAAGCCACAGCCGTCGTCACGAACCTGCAAGCAGATGCCACTCTGCTCCTGTGTAAGTAAAATATAGGCGTGCTTTGCATGCGCGTGACGGGCCACGTTCGTAAGACTCTCCTGGGCAATGCGAAAAAGGGCCGTTTCATAGAGAGTGGGCTGTTTACATCTTCGAGATGTATCCTCTGCTGCTTTTATATGCAGTTCCACGTCCAGGTGTAGCCTCTGGCGGGCATCCTCGGCCAGCCAGCGGAAGGCTGCATGGAGTCCCAAATCGTCGAGGACGCCAGGTCGAAGCTCTTGTGCAAGCGTGCGAATATTTTCCAGTGTATGTTGGGAGAGTCCTGCCAGGTACTGGAGTTCTCCCTCAAGCTGCTTCCTGGCATCGTTTGCCACGGTAGTATCTGGCAGCGCCTGCAGACTCTGGCTGAGTATTTCAATATGGATAAGCAGCGCAGTCAGATTTTGACTACTCTCGTCGTGCAGCTCAAGTGCCAGCCGGCGTCTCTCCTCTTCCTGCGCCTGTAGAATCAGCATCCCTTGCTCCCGCCGCGCGGCCTCCAGCCGATCAAGCATCCCATTGAAAGTCTGTGCAAGCTCACTAATTTCTGCATCAGATTGGCTGATACGAGCTCGCTCGTCGGTTTTTCCTGCGCTTACCGCCCTGATGGTAGAGAGCAGAGAGAAGAGCGGGCGAAAGCTTGCGCGGAGCAGGAGCACATTGATCAGTAGACCAAGCAAAATTGCCAGTACAATAAAACTCGTATCGATAAGATAATGATGCGCTTCTATAAAGTGGCTTGTTATCCACAAACCTGCCAGCGCTTCACCAATCAGCATGATACTGTTAGCGAGAATAACTTTTTCAAAAAGAGAGAGCCGCCAGCGCCTAAACTGTACAGCTACCAAATGAGCCAGCTTGAACACCTGTGTAACTCACCTTGTGCTTGCTTTGTTGATACCCCTGGTCCTTCGTTGTTAACGATACGCCCGGCAGTTTCAGTCGTCAACTTAAGCGGGATTGTTAAGGGCGGCAGCCCTTAACCTGGGGCTTGGGGCTGTGCCCCAACTTTCTCATTGCACCTGAACGAGCAATGTCTGGTGCAACGTATCGAACCCTACCGCTTCTGCCCGGATATTGATCGCCCAGGGACCCGCCATGTATAATGGTAGCTGCGCTGCATAGTTCCCCTGGCCCAAATATTTCGCACTACTTTGATGTACCACCATATCCATGTTGGTCATATTGGCACTTGAAAAAATCCTGGCTTCTTCAAGTGGCAGACCCTGAGTATCTGCCAGGTGCAGTTCTACCGTAGTAAGTTCTACCGGAGCCGGATGCTGCTGATCAATATGTATCTGCATAACCGCAGGCACATGCTCTTGAACGGTTGCAGCGAAGATCAAGATACCAATACAGGACGCGGCAAGAAGCAACCAGAAAAAAGGTCTAACGCGCATGCATCTTCACCTCCCGTTCGTCTGAAGTCTTCGCTACATACCCTGTCCTATGAACGCTTAGTAGGTGTTGTATCCTGCTGCTCCTCCGCGGCTACTCTCTGGCGCATAGTACCCACGGCAGACGGCCTGGCAGTGCTCCGGCCGATACCCAGTCCAGCGCCCAATCCAATGAGCAAAGCAACGATACCAACGAGAATAGGTACCCAGAGAGGTATTCCACCCGTCCCCGACGACGTCGTTGTTGTAGTGCTGCCATGACTCGTGGCAGTAGGCGTTGCAACGACGGCAGGCTTTACTGTGAAGACAAAAGCCCCCTGATCCGGATCGCCATCAAGTGCCGAGACAGTAATCCACCGTACGATATACACACCGTTTCCACCAGGCTTGATTGAAATTGACATCTGCTTTGGGTCAGAAAGAGATACCTTTGCGTCACCCTGGCTGATGAGATCTCCAGCCGGGCTATAGACAAAAAGATTGCTCAGCTTAGGGTCAGGGTTAATATTCTCGGCAGTAAATACCGTTACCTTAGTAGGTGCCTGCGTAATGCTGGACCCAATAGCCGGTGTCGCACTCAGCACTTTCGCGTGGGCCACATGGGCAGAAACCGTTCCCACAACGACAAAAAGCAGCCCTAAACCCAGTAATGCTGCACCTGACAAGCGTAAGCAGCGATAAGATGTCCTCATAATACGTTCTTGTACCTTTCTATCAGCTCTATTGAGGATGAGAGAGAATGCCATTCTTCTTGACTCCCCGCTGCCTACGGCAGTTCGCACGGATTTTCTGTTTGTTGGGAGCCTGGCAGTCGCAGACTGCCAGGCTCCCAACAAACAGAATGGTCGAGCCGCCACAGGCGGCGAGAAGTTCTCAATAGTTACGGAAGAAATACAAATTCAGCATAAGGTATCTTGCCAATAATGTCTATTGGGATGAATCCCTATTTTTCACCCTAAGGTGCTTGACCTAACCTACTCAATCAGCCTGGCAGCTTGCCTTAGCCCCTATATTATATCCTGATAAACACGACTTGACAGCAATCTTGACAGCATTTAATCCTATCGGTACTTTGTTGCTTCGGGAAAGAGCGTATCCTTGCTGTTCTGCTGATGGTTGGCCGCGCCAGGGCTCTTCGCACCTGAGCAATTACAGATTGAGTCCTCAGCATCGCGTACAGTTCCAGAGCCGACAAAGTACCGAGATACAATGAAGATAAAGATATCGTTTCATCTCCGTCGTATCCTGTTTATTAGGAGGTCTTCGAAAACGTAGAGGATGTGAAGGGAGTAGGCGAGTGAAAGTCCAGCGGATCAAGATTTCCGGCCAGGACCCTGCAATCTGGCTGGTCGTCGGTGGTGATCAAACCGAGTCACGACATGCTGGACCTCCCACGGTGTTGATGATTCAGAAAGAACCTCCAAAGAGGTTCTTTTCGTTCATGGAATGCAGCTATTTCTTGGTCTTCTCGTACGTTTCCGTTGGATTATCCTCAGAGACTTAAACTCAGTCAAATCACGAAATCTTACGTCATGCATAGATGGTGACCTGCTTGGTCATCTTCTATGACCTATGGGTGGTACTGTTAGCCTCTAAAGCGTTACTTCGCTAGGGGCTTTTGTGGGGATGATGGTCACATTTCAGAGCTGTTTTCCTACTGCAGTACCCCTTACTAACTCTACTGAAAGGGAAAGTAATGAAACTCAGATTTTCACGCTCTTTTGCTGTCTTCTCCGTGCTCGTGCTCCTGACGGGGATCGTGCTCCTCATGGCAAGAACAGCGGCACGGGCCAGCGTGTCACCGCCGAGTGCGCACTTGACAGTTAATGCTGGCGGGACAGCCACAGAGAAGAAGACGGTGACGGTCCCGGCACTGCCTCGAAAGGCCGACATCGAGATCGCCATCGACACGACCGGCAGCATGGGCGGCGCCATCAGCGAGGCTCAGTCCCAGGCGACCCAACTGGTGAACATGATCCACACCGACATCCCAGATACGAACTTCTCGGTGGTCGACTTCAAAGACGCCGTGGACGGTTCGCAGGAGTACGTGGTCCGACAATCCAACACCAACGATGCGTCATTGGTGCAGAATGCCATCAACGCCATGACGGCTGGTGGTGGCGGCGACTACCCTGAGGCACAGAACCTGGTGCTGGCCAACGCCACCCCAGACGGCCCACCGCTGTGGCGGCCGGATACCCGCACGTTCGTCGTGCTCATCACCGACGCACCGCCCCATGGCGCGGGTAATACCTTCCCAGCATGCCCCGATACGGGTTCTGATCCACACGGCCTGTTCACTGGCACCGTGGTTGCGAATCTGAAGGCAGCACAACGGACGCTGTTCGCGATCGCGGCTGCCTCCGATGTCCTGGACTGCTACACCCAGATCGCAGCTGCGAGCTACAGCGGCAGCGCGGCGGTCAACCTGGGCACCTCTATTGCGGATCAGGTCGAGTCGCTCATCAAGGCTGCCTCGGCCTCGGTCAACGATGTGCACCTTGAGGTTGTGGCACCGAACCTGGATGCCTCGTGGATCAGCTTCGACCCGGTTAAGGTGGGTCCGGTCACCACGCCGGCCACGCTGGACTTCACCGTCACCATCAGCGTCCCGGCCAGCGCCAGCCCCGGTGATCACCACTTCGACATCGTGGCCCTGGCCGACGGCGGCGACATCGGTCACCAGGCATTGACGATCACCGTCCCGGTGACCAACCAGCCGCCGGACTGCTCCAAGGTCGTGGCCAACCCGAGCAGTCTGTGGCCGCCGAACCACAAGTTCCAGATTGTCAGCCTCACGGGCGCGACCGACCCTGACGGAGACCCGGTGACGATCACGGTGAAGGGAGTGACCCAGGACGAGGCGCTCAACGGCTTGGGTGATGGCGATCAGGCTCCCGATGCCCAGCTCGTCTCTGGGCATACTAATCAGATGATGCTGCGTGCCGAGCGCAGTGGGACCGGCGACGGGCGGGTCTACCGCATCTCGTTCGAGGCCTCCGACGGCACGGCTACCTGCAGCGGGACAGTCTCGGTGGCGGTTCCCCATGACCTGGACCACCCAGCCGTCGATACAACGAGTGTTGTCGTCAACTCGTTCGGCCCCTAAGCCATTTCGCTCTCGTACGAATACATGAAAGGGGCTGGTCCTTTATCGACCAGCCCCCTTCACTCATTGAGGCCGTCGCATGACCCAGTTTATGCCGCAATTGCTGCTCATACGCAATTGCGGCATAACGATAGTATGTGGACAAGGGAAATCGCGCCTGATTTCCGGTATATATCCTGAGCAATTTGAACTCAGATCATTACTATTTGATAGGTTTAAAACGAGGCAAATTCCCTTGTCCACAAACTACCGGTAGCATTTATGCAGAAGCAAAGTGCAAGATACTCAGTTCTAGTAGCACCCTCACGTTGTCAAAAAATTGCTGTCTGAATACGTCATTTAGCCCCCTTGCCCTCTTCCTGTTCTTCATCTCCAAACACATCATTTAGCTTGTTCATCATCTCTCGTTGTATCGACGGAAGTATATGAGAGTATGTATCTAGCGTCATGTGAATTTGGCTATGCCCCAGGAGCTCTTGTACCAGTTTGGGATGGACGCCCATTGTGAGCAGAATGGTTGCCGCACTGTGACGTAAATCATGAAATCGTATGCGCGGCAAGCCAGCTTCTTGAAGCAGTTTATGAAACTGGTAATCAAGGCTGGTCAAAGGAAAGTAATCGCCATTTATGTTGCAGAAGACAAGATCACGATCAACCCAAGCTGTGTCAACCTGTAGACGAGCCTCTATCTGATGAAGGCGATGCTGCTTCAATGCATCAACCACAAATTGAGGAAGCATAACCTTCCTTCTACTGCTTGATGTCTTTGGCTCGCTTTCCTTATAGCCACCTTTGAATTTCCCTACGGTTCGACGCACTTGAAGGCTCATATCATCAAAGTTGATATCTTGCCACTTTAGGCTCAGCAACTCTCCTTTTCTCATTCCAGTTGCTAATGCTACTGTGAGAAGTCCTTCTAATCGGTGTCCCTTCGCAACCTCAAGCAATGTTTGAGCTTGTTCTTTGATCAAAGATTGTCTCTCGTGCCTTGCTTGACGTGGGAGTGAGACATCATCACAAACATTTCTTGCAATCAACTTCCACTTTACAGCCTGGTCTAATGCTTTGTGAAGTATCCCATGTGTCAAGTGGATAAAGTTCGCGAGTGAATACGATGTCTAGACTTGGACAAACAATTATGGTACACTTTAAAAAAAGTGCTGGAAGAGTAGATAATTTCTGGAGCAAGGGGTATTTGATGAAAGAGACTGCTACTCTTGTGAGACAGAAGATCCCATTGATGGTGCGCAGTGATGTACCAGCATCGGCTTTTCCACGTCAATACAAAGCTGAATCGCTTGATATTTCTCTTCACCTTTCACATTCAAACTATGGAATCCTTATGTTGCTCGGCATCCTTACTAGTACAAGTGCCAGCGAGAGTATTGATGCTTTTGAAGGGATGAATGCAGATCTGTATACTCCACCTGGGCCACTTGCGACAGATGGAGATAAACAAACGGAGAAGCCATTCCTGCGTACACAAATAGACGACCTTGGACACTTTGTATTTAGCGATGTGCCAGCGGGTGAGTATGTTATAGTTCTCCATCTCCCCGAGCGAGAGGTGATCATTGAAGAACTAACCATCAGCTAGAGATAACAACACCACTCGGAAAATACATGTTGCTCGTATGTCCCTCGATAAGTAGAAACTCGTCTATCCCTTGCTATTCAGCACAAATGAAGGTGAGCCTCAACAGAGACTCACCTTCACTTTGCTATTTAGCAAGAGTGAGGGTGAGTCTCTGTTGACAGCAGTTTTGACAGCAAAGACGGTGAAAAACTGCTGTCATTGGTGATACACAATGAACAACAAAGCCAGTCTAGAAGTACAAAGCGAACGCAGGAAAACACCAGCGAACAGGCCGAGTACCCTATTTTTCACCCTAAGGTGTTTGACTTTCTTTACCTCTCGGTACAAATACCGGACCGCAAAATGTGTCGTGAAGAGTTCACAATTGATTCACATTGTCAGCAGCATGATTCCAGAATCAACGCACATTCCCATCACCCAGACGAACATCTCTGCCTCCAAATATTGATCTTTTGTAAAACATAAACAACACTTGAATGTATAAATAAAATAATGTATACTCTTGTATAGGTTGAGCAAGGCGGAGCAGAAAGGAAGAGGATGCATTTCCAGCGCATGTGCCCTATTTGGAATGGGGACTTCTTGAGTACTGTCGTTTCTTCTGCACCCGCTTACCGTCGATCCGCGTGTGACTCTCTTTGCAAGCGCATGAACCCTTCGGATTCTAGTTGTTGATGTGCTCCGCCAGGCTCAACTTCCACCCACCCGCCCGGTCACCCTTTGCCATCCGCCAACCCTGTCATCCTGAGCGCAGCGAAGGATCTCGCAGCCCCACGCGGCAGCCCGGTCACTCTTTGCCGTCGGCCAACGCTGTCATCCTGAGCGCAGCGAAGGATCTCGCAGCCCCACGCCCCAGTCCTGTAAGGTCGCTTCACTTTACTCCTCATGGCGACCGCACAAGCCCTCTCCTCAAGCTTGATGGATTATGCCTTATCAGGTACAATACACTCATGTTTAACTAAAATAGACCACATGCGAAAGCAGGTGCATACACAATGGATAAAGTCCTCAAAGACTTTTTCATTAGCTACCGAGGCCTCGATCAGCCATGGGCCGAATGGATCGCCTACCAACTCGAAGAGGCCAACTATTCCGTCGTCATTCAAGCCTGGGACTTTCAACCCGGCTCCAGCTTCATACATGCCATGGACAAGGCAACCAGGGAAGCGCAACGCACAATTGCCGTTCTCTCGCCCGACTATTTTGCTTCCCCCTACACCACCGTCGAGTGGCAAGCTGCTTACCACAAGGACCCGACCGGCCAACAGGGCTTCCTGCTGCCAATACGCGTACGACCATGTCAAGTTGAGGGACTTCTCGGACCCCTTGTCTATATTGACCTTGTTGACTTAGACGAAGCAGAAGCGAAGGAAAAGCTCCTGAGAGAAGTGCACCGGCATGATCAAGATCAGCCCAAACGGGCCAAACCACCGCAAGCGCCAGGTTTTCCAGGCAAAGTTCAGCACTCTGTCGCAGAGCCACAAACATTCCCAGGCGCCTTTCCAGCACTCTGGAATATGCCTTTCCGGCGCAACCCCTTCTTCACCGGACGCGAGGAGCTCCTCAAACACCTGCGTGAAAACCTCACCACAACGAAAGCAGCAGCTCTCGTTCAGGCTCAGGCCATCAGCGGCCTGGGTGGCATCGGGAAAACCCAGACCGCCGTCGAGTACGCCTATCGCTACTACCATACCTACCATACCATCCTCTGGATGAACGCCGCTGCCCGTGACGCCCTCATCACCAGTTACGTGGAACTGGCAGCGCTGCTCGCCCTTCCTGAGCAACAGGAGCAGGACCAGAAAAAAATCGTGGCTGCAGTCAAACGCTGGTTCACCACCCATGACCGGTGGCTGCTGATCGTCGATAACGCGGATGATCTCTCGCTCGTGGAAGAATTCCTCCCTGCGGCAGACCATGGGAACCTCCTGCTCACCACCCGCGCTGCGGCGCCTGGCACCCTTGCTCAACGCATCGAGGTAGAAAAGATGGATCTTGAAGAAAGCATGCTCCTCCTCCTGCGGCGTGCCCGAGTGCTTGCCCCTGGTGGGACCATTGATCAGGCTTCAGCCACCGACCGTGCTGCTGCCGAAGCCCTGGCCAGGGAGATGGATGGCTTGCCCCTGGCCCTGGATCAGGCAGGAGCCTATATCGAGGAAACGCAAAGTCGCCTCTCTACTTACCTACAACAGTACCGGCAGCGCCAGGTCAGGTTCTTGCAGCGGCGCGGCGGAAGCGGCACAGAGCATCCTGAGCCCGTGGCCAAAACCTGGTCCCTCTCCTTTGAAAAGGTGGAACTGCTCGACCCGGTAGCCGCCGACCTGTTACGCTTCTGTGCCTTTCTCGCCCCCGATGCCATTCCCGAGCAACTGATTCTCGACGGTGCATCTGAACTTGGCCTGCGCCTGCAAGCCATAGCTGCTGATGCTTCGCTCCTCGATGAGGCCATAGGCACGCTGCTGCGCTACTCGTTGGTGAAGCGCCAGCCAGATGAACAAACGATAGTAGTCCATCGTCTCGTGCAGGCCATCCTCAAGACCAGTATGGATGCAGCGACCCAGCAAGCCTGGGCAGAGAACACCGTGCGCGCCCTCAACCGTGCCTTTCCCGATGAGACCGATTACCGCAACTGGTCACGCTGTCAACAATATCTGCCCCATGCCCAGGCATGTGCTCTTTTCATTGACCAATGGCAATTGACATTCCCCGAAGCGGGAAGATTACTGAATGAAGTCGGCTACTACTTATATTATCGTGCTCAGTATGGGGAAGCGGAACCGCTCTACCGGCGGGCCATCTCCATCGGCGAGAAGACGCTAGGCCCCGAGCATCCCAATCTGGCCACCCGGCTCAACAACCTGGCCGGCCTCTATCAGGATCAGGGCAAGTATGCGGAAGCGGAGCCGCTCTACCGCCGTTCGCTGGGCATCTTTGAAAAAGTCCTGGGAAAAGGACATCCTAGTACAGAGAGAGTCCGAGCAAATTATGCGGCTCTTCAAGAGAAAATGAAGCAGAAGGGGGAAGGTTAAGTGGTGCGTTGGGGAAATTCGTGGATGAGAACCAGGGCCGATGAATCGGCGATAAAGAGAAGCAAGCAAAGAGAGAGGAGATTTTGGCAATGCACCAGGATACGACATCCCCTTCGGATGAGGTGGCTCTGAACAGGTGTCAGGACTTGCCACCGGTTCCTGTCCTGACTACTGTCGCTCAGGTAGGGGCACAAGAGACCCTCTACGTGGCCACTTACGGCCAATTGTACGCGGTGAATGCCAGCGATGGGACGGTACGCTGGTGCCAGCAGCTGACGCTGACCAGGGAATACGGATATCAACCCGGTGTGAGTTATCCTCCGCCTCCACATATGCTCTTCGGAACTCCGCGGGTGGTCAATGGCGTCGTCTATGTCTGTGCTTCTGGCTCTGGCAGATATACCTACGCGTTCAATGCCGGAGATGGGACGCTGCGTTGGCGAACGCCTACCGATGCCTGGAAAGTCTCCATACCATTTGGGGATTTCGCAGTCCCGATAGTGAAGGACGGTATCGTCTATAACGGCACCTATGCCTTGAACGAACAGGATGGCACCGTGCTCCGTCGCATCGCCTTCGATACGCGATGGCTCTCTCCCCAGGCACTTGTGGAGGACACAATTTACGCGATGAGCCAGATGGGTGTCTATGCTATCAACGCACAGAACGGTGAGGTCTACTGGCTCTACCAGCCTGATGCGCAAACGATTATGAGCGGACCACTCGTCGTCGCCGACCATCTGCTCTACGCCGGCACAAGCGGCTCGGTCGACCACCCGGAGAAAAGCTATTTCTGTGCCTTGGACGCCGAAAAAGGGACAGAGCGTTGGCGGTACACCATGGGCAGCTATATTGGAGCAGTCATCCACAACGAGAATATCTATGTCAGCTCGGGCGATTGGTGCCTCTATGCCCTGGAGAAGAACAACGGAAGTCTGCACTGGAAATACCAATTTGTCTTCCCGGGACACTACCCTGCCACCATTGCAGAGAACGTCTTGTACATCAACACAGATGGAGCCTATGCGCTCAGCAGTGCGGATGGCGCAGTCCTCTGGCACCAGCCCTTATGGCGTAACCCCCACGTTGGGATCTCTTTTACGCCATCGGTTGTCCTGGACGGGGTTGTCTACCTGGCGAGCATCGATGGATATGGACGAAGTATTCTGTACGCGCTCAACGCCAGCAACGGAACTGAGTACTGGCACAGCCACTATCCCTATCAGATAAACCCGCTCGCCGCCGCTCGATAGCGCTTTCTCCTCCTTCGATACCAGATTTTCTCAATCAGTCAGTGTTTGCCACGAATTCCCTCCATCGATGCTGAATATCACTTTTGGTGGCAGGAAAAATCCCACGTAGAGGCGGTCAGAATTTTGAGGATCAACAAGCAGGGAAATCAGGTCTCCCCGGTCGAATTGCCAGCGGTGCTTCCATGTTGTCCCGCTATCGTCTGAGGACCACAGGTCTTGCCCCGACAGACCATACAATGTGCTGCCTGTAGCATTGACCACAAGGCGCGTTGGTGGGGTAGACATAGGCAGATGGGCCAGTTGCGTATGATAGCTTTGATCGGGTTCCAATGACTCCCATTATCCCGACTCTCGAAGAGCCCCTGGTCTCCTCCCAACAAAAGGTGATTGGGATCAGCAGGGTCGGTGAGCAACGAGGGTGTTTGCATGCCTGATAGCGCACCGCTTGTAATGGGATGCCAGTGCGCTCCCATGTCCCGTGTCTCGTACCACCCGCCATACTCGTAGAAAGCATAGAAATTACCCTGGTTGGCTACACCAGCCTGCACAGTGAAAAGATAAGCTGACGGTGATAGGCTGGCAGGAGCGGCGCCCAAATGCCAGTTTTCCCCTCCATCGGAACTGAAGTAGATGCCTGCCTGGTTGCCAATGCCAGAGGTTGGACGACCGATAACAGCCAGCACCTGCTGGTTAGCCGGACTGACCGCAATATTCATTATCATCATTGTATTGAGTATTCCGCGCTGCTGCGGCCAGCTACTTCCACCATCGGTACTGATAAATAAACCAAAATGTGTGCCCAGGTATATAATTCCCGGTTTCCCTCCCAGCGCTACCTGGTGCAGGTGGGTTTTTACATTCGAGAGCGGGCGCCCCGCAACCGTGGGGTCGGTGTTATTCATAAGATAGTTGAGTACCTGCCACGCGACAAAAACAGGAATGACCAGCAATAATAACATACCAACTCGCACTAAGCCCTTCGGCGCTCTGCTTATTGATTGATCCCGTGTCTTAGGAACGCCTGGTGGTGAAGCCGGCTGTTTTATTGACATAACTCTACTACTAATCTTTCTATGTGCGGCTGCCTCGTGTATGAGATGACTCTGCTGACCAATGACATTGATAGTGCAATCCCGCAAAAGGTCCTACTGCCATACTACGCATGTATTGCCAGGCGAAGCCCGTCCATAGTAGGGGCGATCCCTTGTGGTCGCCCAGCTTCGGGAGCCGATTCAGCGTCCTCTCATTGCTAAGTTCGCGCCTATAAAGGTGCCACTTGTAGGTCACCTCAGTGGGGCCTCCCTATAATAGTTTAAAACACTAAGTCAACAGTATAGCCGTTCGAAGAGAGAAATGTAGTGGCATCTCTTGTGGGTGCCAGGCCCGAGCTTGACTTTTGCCCCTCTCATGCATACAATTGTGAACACATAAACAATTTTAGTCATTCGTGCATCTGGTCAATCAGTCAGAAGCAGAAAGGTAGCAGGAAAGTTGGCTGGTCAACGTATCGAGGAACAAGAGGCGGGCAGGGAGTTGTCGAAGCGCGAGGAGCGGGAACAGCGCATTCTGGACGCGGCAGGAAAGCTGATCCAGAAATGGGGCTATCGTAAGACCACCATTGAGGATATCGCGAAACAGGCCAGGGTAGCCAAAGGCACCATCTATCTGCATTGGAAAACGCGTGAAGAGCTTTTCATGGCCTTGATTTACCGCGAAGAGACGCGATTGTTCACCGAGATCGGGCAAAACATGGAGGACGACCCTGAGGGGATGACACTGGCTGGAATGATCAAGTATTCGATGCTGGCGACCTTGAAGCACCCGTTGATGAAGGCCCTCTTCCTGCGAGATGCCGAATTTATCGGTGAACTGGCCACACACGAGTTTAGCACGGCGTCCTATCAGGCCCAGTTACAGGGATACATCACGCTAATGGAAATTCTGCGTCAACACGGCCTGGTTCGCAGTGATGTCGGCCTGCGCGAACAGGTTTTCCTGTTGACCGCCATCTCGTGGGGTTGTGCCACGATCGATCGCCTGCTGCCAGATGATTTCAGGTTCTCTGACGAGCAAGTTGTAGACATGATGACGTCCACACTCCAGCGTGTGCTTGAACCTGACAGGACGCCCACGGGAGAGGAGCGCCAGGAAGAAAAACGTTTGTTAAAAGCATACCTCGATCAGCTAAAGACTTATTTAAGCAATCAGGCTTCCTGAAAACAGAGAGGGATGGCATATGCCAGCACTTATTCAAACCAATAAACTTACCTTCAGGTACGCCGGTGTTGAACGTGGATAAGATGTAAACCGTGCCGCATTTTCATATACAGGTCAGTCAGTATGTATGATCCCTTTTTTTCCTGGCATCTAGATATACCCATCGTGATCGGGTTGGTAGCAGCAGAGTGCATCTATGTCTTACTCGTCCGGCGACTCTGGCATAAAGCTGGACACTACAATATGCCCTCTGCATGGGCCTGGTCCATAGGATTAGCCGTAATCTTTATTGCTCTCGAATCACCACTGGATACCATAGCCGAACAGCGCTTACTATCAGCGCATATGTTGCAACACGAACTATTGTTAACCATCGCTCCCACCCTTCTCCTCCTTGGCTTATTTCCACGGCTTGTCGCTCCCGTGACACGAGCGGTGTTCAAGCCACTCCTGCGTAATCGCTACACATACCCACTGTTACGCGTCATTTTCTCGCCATACTGCGCATTAGGTCTATGGCTGATATGCCTCTACACCTGGCACCTTCCATCGCTTTACCTGCTGGCCCTCCAATCTGACCCGATTCACCGAGTAGAGCATCTCAGCTTTGTCACGGCTGGCCTGTTGTTCTGGTTGCCAATCATCGAGCCGGTGCCTGGACTCACAAAGATGCGGCCACTCGCAAAACTAGCCTACCTTGCTCTGGGACAGCTAGGCACCGTTCCCCTCGTGGCAGCACTGTTCTGGTCACCTACCCTCCTCTATCCCTATTATGCTTCAAAACTGCCCTTGTGGGGCATCTCCCACCTTTCTGACCAGCAGTGGGCAGGCCTGGTAATGATGATCATTGATATGCTCGCGGCCTTGACCGCCGTCTGTTGGATTACCCTCAAAGCTCTGGCATGGACAGAGTGGCAGGACAATCGCCCTCGCCCACTTCATGTATCTCCATCATCACATGACAGATGACGAAGGTCTCTATCATTCAGCTTGGTGCACATTTCTTGACAAGAAACTCACATAAAGTATATTCTACGAATGAGCTCTTGACCAATCACTATTTTTGCAAGGGAAAAGATCATGACTACAAGTGAAGACTATCAATTGCCTCCCAAAGAAGGCTTTGTCCTCACACACTTCTTGACGGTTGCAGATGTGCAACGATCGGCGGAGTTTTACTTGCGCATTCTTGGAGGCACTATTGTCCGCAGTGGTGAACCCACCATCATCCATATTGCCAATAGTTGGCTGATTTTGAACGTCGGTGGCGGCCCAACCGATGATAAACCAACCGTCGCTCTGCGCGTCCCTGAGAGTCTGAATGAGGTTTCCAGCTTCTTGAATATTCGTGTTGCAGACATCCGAGCCACTTACGATGAGTGGCGAAGCAAAGGGGCCCACTTCCTTACGGAGCCAAAGGACCATGGCGTGGAGATTCGCTGCTACATGCGTGATCCTGATAACTATCTTATCGAAGTCGGGCAAACAACTGGTGCTTGATTCATGAGTCGTCTACTCTATTGATACTCAACTGCTCATTTTGCATGATCTTAATCATCATATGAGCTTCGCTCATCTAGAGTATTGTGCTTTTACCATCGTATCTTTTGGGATGCGGATTACCACAAAGGGCTTCATTCCAGCATCCATTTCGTGCAGGTATAGCGTTTGGACAATATTGCGCTGCCTGCTGCGGACCATACGTATATGCGCTCATCGTACTGGCGGGAGCAACAACGACATTCTGGCTAGGCAGTGGGCTGGTCATGTTGTATGCCGTTACCATGGTGATTCCTTTCCTCTTACCTGCTTTGCTCACCCCTGCAGTCTATGCCACTGTCT
>WNGM01004366.1_pt1 | contig 18226 bp, 14 predicted proteins | sample 5400571 | NCBI WGS metagenome assembly WNGM01 (sample SAMN13153378, study PRJNA577476) | soil metagenome | isolation source: 100 cm soil or saprolite under Garry oak tree replicate 2 | place: USA:California | collected 2016-06-15 | reverse complement strand
TCATGGTCCGCTAAAGGCTGAACAGGGCGCTGGCGTTTGAAGTAGTACTTGCAGGCGCCAGGGCGAACGGGGTCGGGGGGTTCAATAGCGACCAGGCCCCACCCCTCCTGTTCCAACCAGCTCCAGGCCTCGTACTCTTCGTCAAAGTCGCGCACAACGTCCCCTGCGATCGTGAATATCATTGTACCTAACAAGTAGCGATGTTCCCAGTGTACCATAAATTCCCATCCTATCATAAATCGAGCCGCGATCAAGTGAAACGGAAGCTCTCGTTTTCCGGAAGGATCTCTTAACCGTACACCAGGAATCAACGCCTACGTAATATTTTGTTGCGCATTAAGCTCAGCAGCAGTGCAGCGATGTGAGTTGACGGGTAGCGATTGCAGTGCTAGGATACACTGATAGAACTTACCACTTTTAGACAGGGGCTGCATGATGCACCATTACGTTAAATCCAGCAATGAAACATTGCGCAAACGGGGTTACCGTCTGACGCCACAACGCTATATGATTCTAAGTGTAATTCAGGAAGCTGACGGGCACCTTAGCATTGACCAGATTGCTGAGCGCGTGCAGAGACGCAATCCCTATGTCAGCCTTTCAACGATCTACCGGACACTGGAACTGCTTAAAGAGCTTGGGCTTGTACGTGAAAATCACCTGCCAGGAGAACAACCTCACTATGAGGTGGTCGAGGGCAACGCGCACCATCACCTGGTTTGTCGAAACTGCCGCACGATTATCCACCTGGATGATGCCTTGCTGGGCAACCTACACGAACGATTACAGGAGCAATACCACTACCACAACTTAACGCTCGACCTGGTAGCGGCGGGCTACTGTGACGAGTGCTGGCGCAGCATGAGCTCACGGACTTTACATGGCCTGCCGGAGTCTCCAGAAACTGATGCCTAGCAAAGGCAAAGCCAGCAGGTAGAAGAGCAGCAAGTAGTTAAGTACGTCTATATCAAAGAAGAAATCAAGGCCAATTGCCACGTAGAGCAGCATACGACTTGGGCGAATGATCCAGCGCGAAGAGACCTGGAGCGTGCGATGCAGGACCAGGAACGTAACCAGGGCAGTATATACATAGACGAATAAGATGGCCAGCACAGGATGAATCGTTCCTCGCCACGCCATTCCGGCGACGCTGAAGGCTACCACCGACTGATCACAAAACATGTCAGTGAATGACCCACGAGTGGTATTTGTCCCCTTCAAGCGCGCTTCCACACCATCCAGCCCATCACAGACTACAGAAGCCACTAACAGCCAGAATGCTATGGTGAAGTAATGGGGGGCAAGCAGACAGAAGCCGATGCCAAATACGACAGAGGAGAAGGAGAGCATGTCAGGAGTAACACCAAGACGGGCGAGGACGGCAGCGATAGGGGCGAGGAAGAACTGGCGAATGCTCTGCCAGGGAATCAGGACGCGCTCCTCTTCCTCGCTGTAAATGCTGTTGATTTTGCGTCTGAACTGCTTCATGGCAATCCCTTCCACCCCTCATTATGTCACGTTAATGTTAAAATTGATAGTTCTCTTCCCTGACTTCTACCCAGAAGCGGGTTGTCTACCACCAGTTCCCATTGGCCGGGATACCATTGCCCTCTGGCGGCGCGAAGGCGAATGAGTAGGTGCTGCAGTAGGGAGTTGGCACTCGACCATGATGGGAGCCGGACGCGCGCTTCGCGTGGAAGATAGGCACCGTGCCGGGCAGGAACCAGTCGGTGCTGGTCACGCCGTCGGGATAGGTCACGGTGGCGCGGATCAGGCCCCCAGGATTCTGGAAATCGCGGATGGGATGGCCCTGCTCGGCCAGCAGCATCGCGTCGTGCCAGATGGGGGCCGCGCTCGTCTCGGCAGTTATGTTCCTCATGGGCGAGTTGTCGTCATTGCCGGACCAGACGCCCATCACGTAGTCGGTGGTGTAGCCGACTGTCCAACCATCGCGGAGATCCTGCGTTGTGCCTGTTTTCACCGCCGCCGGGCGCACCGCGCCACGATTGCCCGCGTCACATGCCTGCTGCGAGTTGGAGTAGAGCTGCAGGACGTTACAATTGGAGAAGGTCGGGAGGCGAGATGTATTGTCGCTGAGCACGTTAGTCGTCAGGTAGGCCAGTTGCGGCGTGATGATGGGTGTGCCAGGGGTGGACTGGTGCTGGAAGAGCACTTTCCCTGTCGTGCCCTGGACCACCTTACTGATCGAGTAGTAGGGCATGCGCACACCGCCGTTGGCGAAGACGCCCATCGCGGAGGTGTGGTCGAGCAGGCGCACATCCAGGTCGCCGAGTGCCAGGGAGAGGTCAGGCGTGCCCTTGTAGCTCGTGATGCCCAGCGCCTGGGCCATTTGCATCGCTTTGGTGATGCCTACCTGGTGGAGAACGCGTACGGCAGGCACGTTCAGCGAATTCTGCATGGCGCAGCGCAGTGTCATGTGACCGTGGAAACGCAGGTCGTAGTTGCTGGGCGAATAGGCCGGAGACGTGCCGCCGGGATTGTTGAAGGTCGTGGGGGCGTCGTCGATAGCCTGGGCCGGCGAGGCGCCCTGTTCAAAGGCAGCCGCGTAGACATAAGGCTTGAAGGACGAGCCGGGCTGGCGGTAGGCCAGGGCCACGTTGAACTGGCCATCGATCGCATTGTTATAGTAGTCGATACTGCCGAGCATGGAGAGGATCGCGCCAGTATGGAAGTCGATCAGCACCTCGGCGGCGTTGGTCACATGATGGGTATCGCGGAGCTCGGCGATATGCTGCTGCATGAGGTTGAGAATGCCCCGCTGGAGCGCAACATTGAGCGTCGTATAGACCATAAGCCCCGAGCGCGAAAGCTGGCTGTGCGTCAGGTGAAGCATCTGCTCAAGCTGTGTGAGAACATAGTTGTCGAAATGCGGGGCCTGGTCCTGCAAGGTTGGCGACGATGTGAGGAAGTTGGGGCTCTGCTCTTCCTGGGAAGCCTCATCGGCCTGGCTTTGCGAAATGTAGCCCTGCGAGACCATCGCGTTGAGGACATCCAGGAAGCGATCAGTCACATTCTGGAAGTGGGCAAAGGGATCATACACCAACGCATTGCGCGGCAGGCCGGCCAGCATCGCGGCCTGCGCAAGGTCCAGCTGCGAGGCGGCGGGCTGGCCGTTTGTATCCTCCAGACCGAAGTAGACCGTGGCGGCGGCGTCGATGCCATAGGCTTGATTGCCATAGTAAATCGTATTGAGATACATCTCCATAATATCGCGCTTGCTGTAGTGGCTGTTGAGCTGGGGCGCGAGGATGATTTCGGAGAGCTTGCGAGGAATGCGATGTAAGCTGCCCACAATGAGCTGTTTCACCAGTTGCTGGGTGATGGTACTCCCACCTTCGATCGGTTGTCCACGCTCCAGGTCCGTGAGAGCAGCGCGCAGGACGCTCGTGAGGTTGATGCCCTCATTGCTCCAGAACGTGCGGTCCTCGATGGCGGCCGTGGCGTTGACCAGGTCCGGCGCGATCTGGGCATACGTCACCTCGGTGTGAATACCCTGATCGGTCAGCTGGTCAATCAGCTGGCCCTGGCCGTCGTAGATTTTCAGGTTATCGGGCGGGAGCAGATCACGCAGAGTGACGAGCTGGCCAGAGTAGGTTACCTGGATGGTGGTAGCAACATGGTAGGCGATAAAGCCAATCACCATGCCGATGTCGATGCAGAGCATGAATAACACGAACGCAATCGTCCTCCAGCGGCCGTGGGAAGGGCTTTTGGCTCTGCGATTGATAGGATAGGAGCTAAACAGGCGCTGGCGCGCCACATGCTGCGAGCGGCCGACGCGCTTGTTGTCGCGGCGTTGAGCCCAGGCTAAAGGAGGATCTTCTGACATTCTCGTATCCTTATACTGTGATCTTTTATAAAGAAAACAAGATAAACGAGGCCCCTGTTGTTTTTGAGGAATGCCGGGAAACAGGATGCTCTCTGAGAAGAGACACGTAATAGGAGAGCAGAATGTTTCAGGAACTGGGCGCAGCAAGGAGTAGACGCGCCAAATTGAGAGAAAAAGTACCGGTCAATTATCCCCAAGTTATTCACACTCAGCAAACAGGTTCTTAGAGGAGTGAAGATCAAGGGGTTTGTAGCAGACTTGTCGTCTGATAACAGTACGGATTCTGGGGATCAGGCGGGGGTGGAAGTGGCAGCTTCAGCACATTGGCAAAGATGTCGTTGTACATATCAGCTACCATCGGCCCATTCACGAAGGAAGCTTCACCGCCATTCTCCTTCATTGCCAAAATAGTCAGTTGTGGATTATGGTAGGGAGCCTGTGTGAGAAGCCAGGCCTGAGGATTCTTGTTGCCACCGACCTCGCCAGTGCCCGTTTTAGCGATAATTGACCAGGGAGAGTCGAACATTTTGGGGATATACGAGGTGGAACCACAGCGCGCAACGCCGTACATCGCGTCACGCACCAGGCTGGCGGTCTGGGAGGAAACCGGTGTAGCAAGCAGCTGTGGACTATAGGATGCAACTTCTGTCTGGTTGGGATCCATAGGGATGGGCGCCGGTACCCCCGTTTGATTGGGGTCTACGTTTTTCGGCTGCACAATTTTCATCACGAGCATAGGTCGCATTAACTGGCCATCATTAGCAATAGTGTTATCGATGAGTGTCTCCTGGAGAGGTGATATAGCGTCGTAACCCTGCCCAAATGAATTGGCTGCAAGTTCGTTACTAGCCAGGGGCTGCCCATTTTTTGTGACGTTGCTTACTACGACAGGCAGATCAAAGGGAATCTGTTTGCCAACGTAAAAGCGGTCATTATAGTCGAGCCAGGTCTGCGCACCCATCTTCACCCCTTCTTGCGCAAAGATGATGTTATCGGAATGTGCATACCCATAGCGCAGATCCACCGGGTAATGATAGGTGAAACAGCACAGGTTATTGCCGACCGGGCCAAACTTCTGGCCGTTGAAGGTTACTGGCCCCAGGGCATGTTGCTGATCAAACTGATCATCCAGGCTCGCACTTCCCGAATCTAGTCCGGCCAGGAGTGTCATCGTTTTATAAGATGAGCCTGGCACATATCGAGCCTGAATAGGGCGCTCGAGCAGCGGCTGCTCAGGATCGGTTTCGAGCTGGTGAAAGTAGTTTAGATCGCCTGCGGCGACGCGGTTGGGATCAAACCCTGGACGACTCAGCATAGCGAGGATTTCGCCAGTATGTGGGTCTGCCACTATGACCGATCCACGATCCGTTGGGAAGATAAAGTGATAGTCGGGAGGCTGTGCATCGGCGTCAAACAGGTGGTTGACGATGCGCTGGATGCGCTCATCAATGGTCAAGTAGATGTCATCGCCAACCGGGGGGCGATGCAGAGCCTGGTTGATTGTATTATCAAGCCCGGTCAGGCCACTGTGGCCGTTCAAGTAGCTGTCAAATTCATGTTCAATACCAATGGAACCATAGAGGGGACTGATATAATAGCCGATCAGGCCCGCTAATGATGGGTCTGTATAGACACGCTGGTAACCGCAGACGGTACCTGCATTGGGAGCATTGGGGTCTACTTTCTTTGAATACGCCAGCACCACGCCATTGCGATCGAGGATACGCCCGCGGATGGGAGCGCTATCCGGGAGGCAATGGCGAATGTTGTGTGGATTCGCCGCTACTTGCTGAGCCGCCACCACCTGCCAATAGACCAGTCCGCCACTCAACAAAACGAAGAGGATAACAAACAGGTTTGTGAGTTTGCGTATACTTGTAGAAATGGTATTCATTAATTAGCATACCTCGGGTTTTTACAGAACATAGCTTCTTTTCCAGGGTAGTGTATCATGGTGTTTCTTGCCTGGCAAGCAGGTGCTGGTCGGAAGTTTTAGATGCCAGCCGAGCGGTAATTTCTGAGCATTTCATCGAGGCTATCGCCTCCGAATTTTTCAATGCATGCCTCCACCAGGACTATCGCCATCATCGCCTCACCTACTACACCTGCTGCAGGGACGACACAGACATCGCTACGCTCATAACGGCTCGCATCAATATTTTCGCCTGTGGCCAGATCCACCGAAGGTAGCGGATGAGCCAGGGTGGGTATGGGTTTGACAGCGACTCGCGCCACAAGGGGTTCACCATTGGTGACGCCGCCTTCTATGCCACCAGCATTATTTGTCAGGTGAAACCAACGATCATTGCTATGGCGCAGGACATCATGGACGTGCGAACCTGTTGTATGCGATGCAGCAAAGCCTGCACCAATTTCTACGGCTTTGGCCGAAGGAATACTCATCATAGCCATAGCCAAACGAGCGCTCAGGCGTCGATCCCACTGACTGAAGCTGCCCAGGCCGACTGGTACGTCGAGGGCGACCACCTCAAAAACACCGCCGCAGGTATCCCCGTGCTGCTTGGCCTCCAGGATACGTGCAATCATTTTCTCAGTCAATGCTTCATCGGCGCAGCGCACCGGCGAAGCCTCTACACTTCTCCACATGGCATCTGGGTAGGCATCACGAGTCATAGAGCGCGGGAGATCATAGCCAATCTCGACTATTGAGAGCACGTGACTGTGAATCGACATACCAAAGGTAGCGAGCAGTTGACGGCATAACCCACCTACTGCTACACGGGCAGCCGTCTCCCGCGAACTGGAGCGCTCGATGACGTTGCGAATATCGGTATGCCCGTATTTCATGGCGCCCGTAAAATCGGCATGACCAGGGCGAATACGTGTTACAGCTTCGGTCTCCGCATCGACAGCTTCGGCGCTCATCTGCTCCTGCCAGTTGGCCCAGTCGAGGTTTTCAATCTGCATTGTAATCGGCGAGCCAAGAGTTTTACCATGGCGCACGCCAGAGAGAAAGCGAATGGTGTCTTTCTCAATTTTCATGCGTCCACCACGGCCATAGCCGCCCTGCCGGCGATGTAGATCAGCGTTGACGATGGATTTCTCAACGGTTAGTCCGGCAGGCAGGCCTTCGACGATCATTGTGAGGCAGGGACCGTGTGATTCACCCGCAGTCAAAAAACGAAACATAACTAGCTCCAATTTTATCTGTAGAGACGAATAGGCGCAGCAGATCAGTCACATATGTGCATATTAACATTACCATCAACCAGGCATTTGACCACAGGTCATGTTAGCATTCTATTGTAGATAAGAAGATGAAAGACTCTATGATTACTCAATTTGATGATTATTATGTGCGGATATTGACAATAAGCACAGATATATTTACAATTTATGATATCGTACTTCATTTATATATTTTCTTTTTAACGGATGTTGTCAAAGGAGGTAACTCTTCAGGTACCTTACTTGTGCCGCCTGCGGCGGCAGGCGAGGAAAGAGAGAAGGAAGCGAGGACACCTCGCGCTCCGGCAGGGGGACGCCGTCCCCCTGCACCCCCTGCTGAATAATTACCAAAGGAGGGAATAATGGCATCCGATATATCGCATGAGCAGCCGAGGCTGGTAGTCGGAGCAAAAATACGCGCTACGAGGCTTGCCCAAAAAATGACACAGGGTCAGCTTGCCAAGCCAGATTTTTCGATCAGTTATATCTCTGCTATTGAGCGTGGACAGATTCAGCCGTCACTGCGAGCACTGGCGATTCTGGCGGCGCGCCTGGGACTGCCCTCTACATATCTTCTAACGGTCAACACAGTAGAAGATACGACCGACGGCTCTTTGTTGAGCGGGTCCAGGCGTTTGAATGAAGTAATAGAGCTGGAACTTTTAGAGGCAGAGGTCGCCATCCAGCAAGATGCAATACAAGAAGCAATCGAGTTGCTGCAGCAGCTCGCCACTAAGGATTTGAAGCAGCAACAACAAGCGCGACTCTATTATTTACTTGGCGCGGCATACCGGCAGATACGACAATATGAAGAGAGTAAAGAACATTTGTCGAAGGCTGCACAACTTGCGCAGGATAGCGGAAATAACTTTATTAGCGCACATGTTAACGGCCTGCTAGGATCGGTATACGCGGCCACGCACAACTATGAAGAGGCTTTTGCATCTTATCAACGCTGCCTTCAATTACTTACAAACAATCAGTTACATAGTCCACTTCTCGCGGCGCAGATGTACTTGAGCCTGGGAGAGTACAATATTCGTTATAATCAATACAGCACGGCAAGCGAGATGCTCCAACGCGCTGCTATGGAAACAGCGGAACTTGCGACTACTGAGCAGCAGCAAGGGATCTACGGCGAGCAGTGCAGATACTTCATTGATACGGGACAATATTACCTGGCAAAACTCTATGCGTATAAGCTCCTGTATCTTGATGATCAGCACTCCAGGTCGCGATTACGGAGCGAATTGTACCACTACCTATGCCATGCTGTGATGAGAAGCGATCAAGAGCGAGCCCACGCCTACCTTGTGGCTGCATTCCAGCAGGAAAAGGACGGGGAAGATCAGCTAACGGCGGCAAGCATCGCTATGCACCTGGGCAGCTGGTTTTTTGCACATGACATGGTGACAGAAGCCGGGAAATATGCAAAGAAGGCACACGAAAAAGCACAGCACTTTGGAGATAGTATCATCGCTGCCGAAACGTCACTGCTGCTTGGGAAAATAGCATACGCACGATCGCGCTCCAGGGAAGGGGATAGGTATTTTGTTGCAGGGTTGGAGATGCTTGAACGTTTGAGGAGGCGCGAAGAACTGGTTGAGGAACTCGTGCGCTATGCACAGTTACTGGAGAGTCACGGCAGGATAAGTGAAGCGCTGGCTTACTTCAAAAGAGCATATGAAAGTAGACAAGACTAACAATTTCGCCTATCCTATGCCATGTGCTATATAATTTCTAGGAGTGTATATGTATGAAGGAGTCAGGGTTTAAGGAGTGAATACTATGTCTTCGATTCCGCCAGATCAGCCCGGCATGAATCCACCTGCGCAACTAACGCACCTGGATGAAGGCGGCAGTGTGCATATGGTCGATGTAACTGAACGGCCAGAAACACTGCGCGAGGCCATAGCAAAGGCACAAGTACGCCTTGCTCCGCAAACGGCGCGGTTGATCGAGGCCAACCAGATTTCGAAGGGAAGTGTCCTGGAGGTAGCAAAGATTGCAGGGATTATGGCCGCCAAGCAGACGCCGCAGATTATCCCTCTCTGCCACCCTCTGCCTATGACACATATTGATCTACAAATCACACTTGATAGCAGGCAAGGGTTGATCTACATCGAAGCACGCACTCGCACCACTTATAAAACCGGCGTAGATGTTGAAGCGCTTACTGCAGCCACCATCGCAGCGTTGACGATCTATGACATGTGTAAGGGAGTAGACACGACAATTACGCTTGAACAAGCCTACGTAGCCCGCAAGAGTGGAGGCAAGAGCGGCAGCGTCGAGTTCCAGCCTGGCTAAGTAATGGTACGTACCTCGAGCAACAGGAAAGTTGCTTCTAATAGATTGCGCTCTTCTGGATTGCCGAGCCGCAATTCTGTTCGCCCCAGGGGTGTGTTCAGCATGCCATGTTCGTCGACTGGGGCGATGCTGTGTATTGTACGAGGATTTCCACCGACCCAACGTATTGGCTCGATCAACGAACCGAGTGGCACACTGATAGTGAGGTAGTGCCCGTGCAACGTCTTGTCAAGATCCTGCAAAAACAGTTCTAATGTATCCCCTTGCTGCATTATTCTACCTTCCAACAGGTTTGATTGCAGATAGATGGCATCTTGTGCCGAAGGATTGGCCGTAGGACGCATTATTGTTTCAGCTCTGCGCATAGCTCTCCCATGTGAACCGCCGGCGAGCACAGGCGAATAGGAGTGCACCGCCGGGCCTTGCTGCATAGGTTCACCGAAGTCATCGAAGAGGCTGGCGATGCGCACCAGGTCGTGGAGGGCTCGCGTGCGCATATTGCTCTGCGTCATACGAGCACTAATGCGAAGGGCCTGCTGCAGGAGGAAACGGGCCTGGATACTCTCATTCGTATGATCGCGGCGCGACTGGCGGTAGAGCGCTTCTGCCTGACGAATGAATGATTGGCATAACTGAACCACCATGCGTACCGGAGTGGCCTCCCAGGAACCCGTTCTCTGGCCAACATTCAATTGCACTTTATCAGGTTGTACCGCTGCTCGCATCGCGCTATACAGATCAAGGTATGCACTATGGCAAGCGGTACAGCCGATCAAATGGTAAAGGAGCGGTGCGAAGTGGAGAGTTGCCCGGGGTTGCTGCTCAAGGAGAGCCATGATGAAGTCCGGCAACTGCTGATAGAAGTAAGGATGAAACTCATTATTTTCGTTCTCTGGAGGAGCAGATGCTGCCATTACCTCCTGTAGCCAACGTGCCAATGGTAAGTTTTCATTGCGTGGATCAATCTGCCCTCGCTCGTTCATAATATGCCCCTTTCCTGTACGGGTGCCTCTCTCAAATTGGGCGACCACAAGGCTCGCTCCTACAGGCCTACTCGTCCATATAGAAACGCTCCAGGCGTTTCTTCTGGGCATCAGTGAGGCGGACAACCTCCTCACCATGCCAATCGAGCAGGTCTTCAGCCGCTAATTGTTTGAGACCTGTCTTCACTTCACGCTCGGATAAATCATTCTGAGTCAACGTATGGAGATCCACCACCACTTCCTTCGAGGAAGTGAGATGTTCGCCATACTGTGTTAGACGTAAGGCAACCATAACTGCCAAATTGGTACTCCCTTTTTGCAAACAATAACGGAGCTTTTTATGAGCATGATCCTTGTGCTGGCTAGCATGTTCGAGTGGATCACTCTCTAATGGGTTCGATTGAGCAAGCACTTTGCGTATATCTGCGAGCAATTCCGAGGCTCCCAGGTCTTCCAGTTCTTGTAAAACTGCCTGGAGCTGGTGTGGAGCAGCGCGGAGTGCCTCGATGCAATGTTTGAGTAATGTGCGTAGTTCCTCCCGCGAGGCCGCTTCAAGCGCGGCTTCTTCCGGTGTAGCAAAAGGTACGTAAGCGGTCGATGGATTTGTTCCTGATGCTATGGTTGAGAAATGCATAAAATTGTGCAGGGCTTAACCTGTCGAGCGCGTTCTCTGGGACGTGATCACCACTGCCCAAGATACCCAAACGCACCAGCTGCTCAATAACATGTTCAACAACGAGATCCATTTCAAACGCATCGAACTTCAGCGGCCCTAAGTAGCGCCTGGCACGCTGCTGCAGATAGGCATAAAGGACGGGAAAGCTTTGCTCTATATGATATCTAAGATCGTGCGCCGTAAATGGCATGCAGGATTACCTCCAGAGCGCCTGCGATCAAGCATCGAGATTTCTCCGCACGAGCGTGGGAGGGTTTTTGACAGTTGACAAAAACGCTGAACAATGCTATATTCCCCATAGCTTTTGATGTGCATGAGACGCATCCTCTACCTCTTTTGAGAGGTGTAAACCTTCGCCGTATACCGCCGGAGGTACGACGCTGCTGTTTCCGTCGTCGGGCTATCCACGCCTGCTCGCATCGTGCGAGAGAAATATGGTGTTCTCAAGCATTCTCCCGGAGCAATCCAGATGATGTTTCGATAGTATCATATTTTAGAAACGGTTTGACCATGGATGTTCTGAGAGACAGTATACAGCAAGGAGCTATTTCCTGTCACTATACCACTTGACTGCACATCCTAAGCCAAAAACAAGGATCGCGCCTTCTTTCGCTCGAGCGAAAGAAGGCGCGATCTGAAATGGAAGCTGGCCCAGCTATGTATGTTCCATTATTCCATAGCACCACGGTTTCCCTGGCGCTGGTGCTCATATGCCTTTTTGATAGCATTCAGGCTACCCTGGACATCCCCGCGCTGCTCTGGCAGCAATCTCATGGGCGTCTGAGGCGTCTAATTGCTCCAGGGCTTGTGCAAAGAGCTTATCAGCAGCTGCAAAATCACCGCTCTGGTGCTCGATCTGAGCGAGGGTCATGAGAGCCTGACCTTGCGTCTGCGCATCTTTACTGGAGCGCGCAAACTTAAGTGCCTCCTGGGCCTCGCGGCGGGCCTCCTTTACGCTGCCACGCTTGAGCAATAGTTCTGCCAGGCTAGTCAAACAGACAGAAACCGAGATTTCGTCATCAAGTTCCCGCTCAATGGTTATGGCACGTTTGTACTCTTCCTCCGCACTATCGAGGTCATTCTGCCTCTCAAGGGCCTTACCCAGGCGCTGGTGTGTGAGGCCAACAATGCGCTGCTCATCGCGCATCTCGTAAAGAGCAAGGCTGCGCATAGCATAGTCACGAGCCATTGTTGGTTTATCGGCGGTTTTATAGCTGAGGCTAATCTCCATATACTTCTGGGCGAAACCTCTACTGTCACGGTTCATCTCTTCAAGGGCCGCCAGGGCGCGGTGGTAAAAGGTAACAGCCTTCTCTAAATCACCCAGGCGGAAATAATCGTTGGCCAGATTGCTGTAGACATCGAGGGCAAAGATAGGGTCGCTGATAAACCCATTCTCAATAGCAGTATTACTACGTTGATGATTCTCCATCGCCAGCGTGTAATTATACAGCGAGAAATATGCTTTTCCCAGTAGATTGCGAGCGCGTTCGATGTACTCGATGTCGTTCATTCCTTCACCCTGAGAAACAGCAGAGCGGAGATCGACGACCGCCTCTTGAAATTCATTCACGCCCAGGTGGATCTGTCCACGAAGTAGAAACAGCCGATATGCCTGATCGGTGGTAATGCGCTCGGGTTGGATCGGGGCCAATAGTTGTTCAGCTTCTTTGAAGGCATGCTGGTGGATCAGCACATTTGCCTGCAATAGCTCAACGTCAATACGCTGGTCTGGCCCAGAATCCGCCGGTGAATACCCTACGGCTCTTGCTTCAGCAGCGCCAGCAGGCGAACCTTCCAGGAGGAAGGTGAGCGGAACATCTAAGCGTTTGGCAAGAATGGAGAGGGCTTTGAGAGAAGGACGTATCTTGCCTCTCTCTATAGCTGAAATATAGGAGATGGAAAACTCGGGCGCGGCAAGTTGAGCTTGAGTGAGGCCAAGCCTGGTACGAACTTCTCTGATATTTGTACCTACTCTGGCAGCTACTGCCTTCCCCACATTGGCAGTTTCAAGTGACGGCATACGATTAAATTCCTTTCTAGGATTATCCCCCCTATTTATATCCCACAGCTAATTGTCGAATTATGCTGTATACCAAGTGGCTTTTGTTTCTGTGCGATATATACCAGCTACTCTTCACAGTGAAGCACTAAGCAGTATATGTACTGATAAAAAAGTAAGATAATATCTCCCTACATATCCTAACATAATTCTGAACTAAATGTCAACTATAGGTACAATAGTCTAATGTTTATATTGTACTTTGCTGAGCAACTTACTTGAAATCATTATTGTCAATATACAGACAGTTTTTAGGCAAATAATGAATTCGTTTTTTCTTTCTATTTTTAATTAAAAACTTTGATGGCCCTTTCCTCAACTCAGTAACTTTTCAGGTATCTCGCCTGTGCCGCCTGCGGCGGCAGGCGAGGAAGAAGGAAAGGAAGCGAGGACACCTCGCGCTCCGGCCAGGGGACTGCGTCCCCCGGCACCCCCTGCTGAGCAATTACTCTCATCAATCTGTGCACAGGATAGAGGATTATAGAAGTATCCGGCCAGGGGACTGCGTCCGGCACCCCCTGCTGAGCGGTTACTCTCATCAATCTGTGCACAGGATAGAGGATTATAGAAGTATAATGATTCATGTGACTCAACCCCAATTGGGAATTTGGGCTTAGAAGACTGCCAAGGGAGGGCGAGTAAATGGGTACTATCAACCAGCTCATCGACGCATCCGTCGGACATTTTGGAGAACATCCTGCACTCATTGAACCGGTCGAAGGAGGCGGGATGTCCACTCTGACATACCGCGAACTGGGGGAACGAGTGCATGGCTTTGCCGGGTATTTACAAGAACAGCAGGTAGAGAAGGATGACCGTATTTGTATCTGGTCGGCCAGTTGCACGAACTGGATGGTTGCCTACCTGGGAACGCTTCTGGTGGGGGCAATTGTTGTTCCCCTGGATATCAACACGAAAGAAGACTTTCTCACCCGCATTGCACAGACGACAGAGGCCAGGCTGCTGATTACGACCAGGAAGCAGTTTGCGAGCTTGAAGCAAGCAGCGCTGTCACTGGTCGATATCGATGCACTGCCTCAGGGCACATTAGATACTTCGAAGTTAGCAGCGGTGGCTGGTGACGACCTGGCAGAGCTGGTCTTCACATCTGGCACCACGGGGCAACCGAAAGGAGTGATGTTAAGTCATCAGAATATTAGCAGCAATGCGAATGCAGGAATCAAGGTCATCAACATCCAGGCAGGTGACCGGGCACTTTCGATCCTCCCGCTGAGTCATATGTTTGAAATGACTGTCGAGATCGCCTTGCTTTGCTGTGGAGCAAGCATCGTTTATGCGCGTACGCTGGTACCAGAAACCTTGCTCAAGTTGTTTGCAGCCGAGCAGGTCACCTGCATGGTGCTGGTACCGCAGGCACTGCAGCTCTTCATGAACGGCATCGAGCGCGAGGTGCGCCGCCAGAAGAAAGTAAAACAGTGGGAGATGCTGCATAGTATCGCCGCTCGTCTTCCATTTGGGCTGCGACACTTGTTATTTGGTTCTGTACATAAGCGCTTCGGTGGTCACTTTCGTTTTTTCATCAGCGGAGGGGCCTATTTGCCGCCGCAGTTGGCCCAGCGATGGGAGGATATGGGGCTCCGCGTTATGCAGGGTTACGGTGCTACCGAGTGTTCCCCTATCATTACCGTCACTCCCTACGACGAACACGTGCTCGATTCCGTGGGGAAACCTCTTCCAGGCGTGGATGTGTGTATTGCCGGTGATGGGGAGATACTCGTACATGGTCCTAATGTGGCGCTGGGATACTGGAAGAATCCAGAGGCAACGGCGGCAGCATTTGAGGGAGGCTGGTATCACACAGGCGATCTAGGGTATCTCGATGTTCGCAATTATCTCTATTTGAAGGGACGCAAGAAAAATCTGATCGTGCTTGCCAACGGGATGAATGTGTATCCCGAGGATATAGAGAACGCGCTCTGCGCCAATCCGCTGGTCAAGGATGCCATTGTTTTTGGACTCACGAAGAAGGATCAGGGTCCGGAAGTGCACAGTGTGTTGTTGATGGAAGATCCAGCGCAGGCGAAGGCAGTCATCCAGCAAACAAACCGGCAGCTCGCGTCGCACCAGCAGGTACGAGGTTTCACTATCTGGCCGGACAAGGATTTCCCACGCACGCACACGCTCAAGGTGAAGCGGCCCGAGGTGCTGGAGGCACTACAGGCAATGCAGCAGGAGGTATAGCGTGCTCTACCTGGTCGCAACGCCCATCGGGAACCTGAGTGACATTACACTGCGAGCACTTACGACCCTGCGCGAGGTTGATATCATTGCCAGCGAGGACACGCGAAAAACAGGGATGCTGCTCAAGCATTTTGATATTGCCAAGCCACAAATTGCGTTTCACGAGCATAATGAGCAGCGAGCAGGCGACTACATCGAAGAGTTATTGAGGCAGGGAAAATCGGTAGCAGTTGTCACAAACGCGGGAACGCCTGGGATTTCCGACCCCGGCTTTACGCTCGTGCGCAGAGCAATCCAGGCAGGCGTGGAGGTAACGATGATCCCAGGGCCAACGGCGTTCGTCATGGCGCTCGTTTTGTCGGGACTGCCAGTGCATAGCTTTACCTTTCGCGGCTTCCCGCCGCGTAAAGCTGCTGCCCGGCGCAGGTTCATGGCAATGGATAAGGAATCGCCTCACACCTTGATCTTCTACGAGAGTCCTTACCGGCTTGAGGCCAGCTTGAAGGATGCTCTCGAGGTATTCGGGGATAGAGAAGCTGCTCTTGCCAATGACCTGACGAAGATGTTCGAGGCCATTTCGCGTGGGACGCTCTCGTCACTTTTAGAGCAGGTAGGCGGGTCAAAGCTCAGAGGAGAATACATTGTTGTGATTGCCGGGGTGGGTAAGGAGCGAGCAAAAGAGGATGCGCAGGACGAGGAGGAGTGAGACCAAGGCCTGTGATTTTTTGCTGGCACGCAACAAGAGAGCAATGGTCCAGGGTACTCACAAGCCTATAGCCTCATAGCTGCAGGTCGCGTAGGGGCTGATTCGTCTTCATATGCCCATTACGCCGATCAGTTCCTTGACGGCATCGGCTGATTTCTGGAGCTGAGCACGTTCGCCCTCATTCAGTTCGATCTCGATGACCTGCTCTACGCCCCCGGCACCCAGCTTTACAGGGACGCCGACAAAGATATTCTGGAAGCCATATTCACCCTGTAAGTAAACAGCGCAGGGCATGATCATTTTTTTGTCGAGCATTATCGAGTCGACCATTTGCAAGACCGAGGCTGACGGGGCAAAGTATGCACTGCCTGTGCCGAGCAGGTTGACGATCTCGGCGCCGCCATCGCGCGTACGCTGCACGATTTGCTCAATGCGCTCGGCGGGGAGTAGTTGTGAAATGGGAACGCCAGCAACGGTACACATGCGAGCGAGCGGAACCATGGTATCACCGTGACCACCTAATACATACGCCTGCACATCACGCACGGATACATTCAGTTCCTGGGCGATAAAAGTACGGAAACGGGCAGTATCCAGGACGCCGGACTCGCCAAGAACACGATTACGCGGGAAGCCGCTGACATGCAAAGCGAGCTGGGCCATGGCATCAAGGGGATTAGTGACCATGATGATGATGCAGTTCGGCGAGAATTTGACGACCTGCTGTGTTACTTCGGTGACTATCTCCTGGTTTTTCTTGACCAGGTCGTCACGTGTCATACCGGGCTTGCGCGGGAAACCAGAGGTGATAACGACAATATCCGAGTCCGCCGTATCGGCATAGTCATTCGTGCCGACTACCAGGGTATCGTAGCCGATCACAGGCCCGGCTTCGAGCATATCCAGCGCCTTACCCTGTGGCATCTTTGGAATGATATCGAACATTACCACGTCGGCATAGTCGCGTTCTGCCAGGCGCTGTACTAGCGTGCTGCCAACAAAGCCGGCTCCAATAACGGTTATTTTACTGCGCATCGATGTATCCTTTCACTTACATACAATTTAGTGGAGTGGATGTTGTATTCACCTTCCCAGTCTAAAGGTATTGTATGCTGTACTGAAAGAAAATGGCAATGCGCGCTGGGTGCGTTGCCATTTTTTGCATGACAGGGGTATGTCCGCCATCTCACGCTTGATGCAAAAGGGAGCGCATACGGGATACGGCTGGGCTTGTTTTGTTCCGCCAGACGGGCTTCTCACTGGTTGACTCGCTCATGCAGCGCTGCATTCCCGGCTTCCAATTGTGCCATGCGTTCTTTCTCTTTCTGCAATCCCCACCTGGGTAGTTATGGCATAAAACATGTGCTATACTATTTTTGTCTTTACAGATGTGCTTTCACGCTATTTTATTGCCTACTTCAAGCAAGGTGGAAACCATGTCATTAACAGGGTCACACATAGGCCGCTTCCGCCTTCTACGTCTGCTCGGACGCGGGGGCATGGGCGAAGTCTATCTCGCGGAAGATGAGCAGTTGAGACGGCAAGTAGCCATCAAGGTCATTCAGGCCGAATATCCCGACCCCGATGCGACTCGTCTTTTCCTGCGCGAGGCCAGGGCTATCGCCATGTTCAACCATCCTCATATCCTGCCACTCTTTGACTTTGGTGAGGCAACCATCCATGGCATGACACTGACCTATATGGTGATGCCCTTTTGTCAAGAGGACACCCTTGCTGCCTGGATGCAACAGCGCAGACATACTGCCTTGCTCTCCCCACAAGATGTTGGGTTCATTGTCCAGCAGGCTGCCAGTGCTCTTCAGTACGCCCATAACCACCAGGTGGTGCATCAAGATGTCAAGCCTTCCAATTTTCTCATTCGCGGGAGTGAAGATGCCTCAGGCCCTCCTGACCTGATGCTGGCCGATTTTGGCGTAGCAAAATCCACCAGTTCCACTGCGAGTGTGAGCCAATCTGTTCGCGGCACCCCAGCGTACATGGCCCCTGAACAGTGGGAAGGGACTCCTGTCCCGGCAACCGACCAGTATGCCCTGGCGATGATGGCCTACGATCTATTAACGGGTCATCCTCCGTTTCAAGGAAGCTTAGGGCAGGTGATGTATCAGCACCTCCATGTGACACCACAGCCTCCGGGCACACTCAATCCACGCGTTCCGGCAGACGTCGATACAGTGCTGCTGCATGCGCTGGCGAAAAAACCTGAAGAGCGCTTTGCTTCCATCTCTGC
>WNGM01001595.1_pt1 | contig 18248 bp, 17 predicted proteins | sample 5400571 | NCBI WGS metagenome assembly WNGM01 (sample SAMN13153378, study PRJNA577476) | soil metagenome | isolation source: 100 cm soil or saprolite under Garry oak tree replicate 2 | place: USA:California | collected 2016-06-15 | reverse complement strand
TCAATTATGCCCTCAGTGGCATCCCGCCTGAACAGGTACGCGTCCATGTGTGCTGGGGCAACTATCAGGGTCCACACCACCGGGATGTACCACTGAAAGACATCATCGACCTGCTCCTGAATATACAGGGCAATGCCCTTTCCATCGAAGCAGCCAACCCGCGCCATGAGCACGAGTGGAAGGTGTTCGAGCAGGTGCGCCTGCCCGAGGGGAAGATACTCATCCCTGGATTGATCGATTCTTGCACCAACTATATCGAACATCCAGAGGTTGTAGCTCAACGGCTCGTGCGCTTTGCCTGCGTCGTGGGCCGGGAAAACGTCATCGCCGGTACTGACTGTGGCTTTGACACTTTCGCCGGGGCCAGTGCCGTTGCACCTAGCGTTGCCTGGGCCAAACTCCAATCCCTGGCCGAAGGCGCCCGGCTCGCCTCACAAGAACTGTGGTAATATGGGGGTCTCTCATAGGTAGGTTTTTTCAATGCCATCGTAGGTCGCGTAGGGGCGGGAGCGGAGCGGATGTGGGGAAGGGGCCCTTGTGGTCGCCCGGAGGGGGCGGAGATCAAGAATGTCTTGCCCCTGTATCATCAACCATGTGCACACCGGGCGACCACAAGGGCCCCCACTCCGCCCAACTCCACCCCCGCCCCTACGCGAGTCACGAGTCATGTCAAGACCACCTCCGTTATGGGAATTGTTTTACGCTGGGTCAGTTCGGCGATGGCGTCGGCCAGGTGGACATCCTCGATATTATAGGCACCGGCGGCCACCCGCAGACGGTGCGCCGTGGCGAGTACGTCGACAACGCTGTAGCCTTCTGGCGGAACGAACTTGTAACAGGCCATTTCGAGCAGTTGTCCGTTGGGATCTCTGAAGTAGATCGAGTCCATGAACCCCCGGTCGATGTTGCCCGTGTTCCAGATGCCACGCTCGTTGAGGCGTTGGGCGACCTGGGTGTAGGTAGCATGCGAGACGGTTAAAGCAAGGTGATGCAAGTTGCCGATGCCTTCGGGATTAGGCGTGGGATCATTTACCCGTGTGGAGCGCACGAAGAAGGTGATCAGCCGCCCATCACCTGCGTCGAAGTAAAGGTGGGTCTCGTCTGGAACATCGAGATTGGGTTGCTCCATAACCAATGGCATACCCAGCACTCCCTGGTAGAAATCGATAGTCGTCTCGCGGTTGGAACCAACGAATGTGATATGGTGGACACCTTGAGCCTGGATTTTAGACATGGTTGTATCTCCGCTCTAGAAATTCCTAAATCTTGAAGAACAGGTGCCGTACCTGGTCGATTACCTTGGGGTCTCCACTCGTCTCACCACCTGGAAAACGCTGATAGGTAGTGAGGACAAAGTCCGATGGACTTTTGAAGTGGAAAACGGCTTGCACGCCATCAAGGTTGTCGGCCGGTGTGTAGGTAAAGGTGTCGTCTTTGACCGTGACTCGCCACTGGCCTCCCCATTCGCCATCGACCTTGACGCCAAACTCAACATTTACACCTTTGGCCGATTCCTGATCCACAGTAGACTGCATGATGATGAACATATACGGCACAAGCACGCCGGCGGTGCGCTCGTCGAGTTCGCCATCTTTCTCGCCCAGGCCCCACTTCATATCCCAGGTATGAACGCCATAGTCCATGACATGGAAGGCCGGATAGCAGAACGCTGGCACCGGACCCGTATAGGGATGAATGACCATGAAGTTTGCCCACTCATCGGGTGTCAGGGCATCGAAAATAGTAAGCATCTTGTCCGAGTCAGCCTTGAGCCGGGAAATCGCTTCTTCGCGTGGCAGGCTGCGGAATGCCTGGGCATTCTCGTTGAGTTTCTCGCTCATCACCTGCCAACCAAGCGAATCGGCGGGTTCACCATTGCGAGCCATGTCCCAACGCGATAAATAGCCTTCGGTGACATCGATCATGTGGCCAACGAGGTCGCGCACTTCCCATTCGCTGCAGCGCGTCTGGACGTACCAGTTATCAGGATCGTCAACGATGTTGTAGAAATTAGCACGCTCGGTGCGCACTACGTCGAGTACGGTATCTTTGCCGCTGTAATCCATTGGATTGACTGCCATGATTGTCTCCTTTCAATGTGTTAAACCTCATCATTTCAACAATAGCGTATGTTCTGTAACACCTCCTTTACCTGTACCTGAACGTGCCTAAACTTCTGGGACACGCGGATCTCCTGCATCAACGCATCTCCCTTTCGGCCAGTTCGCATTTCACGATCAAATTACAGTATACGCAGAAACCGTCAACAGAACGTCATTGTAAGTCATACCTGTTTACCTGGTCCCGATGCTATCTCGAAAGTTGTGTAGCGATGGGCAGGAAACAAGGCTGCTGCTTGACATTCCTGCTTTTTCCGTGTATAGTCATTCATATAGTTTTGTTAAAACGTATTGTTAAAACGTATTGTTAAAACGTAAAAGCTGCTTAGGAAAGGAGCAGAAATTATTATGTACGAATTGCTCGTACTCGCCTTGCTGATGCACTGGCCATTGTATGCCTACCTGATTGCAGAGATCGCCAATCACATCCTTGGCCCCTGGGAGCGTATCAGCCGAGGAACGCTCTCGTCTCTGTTGACCAAATTAGAGCAGACGGGGTTGATTGCCCCAGCCGATCCAGCACAGGTTCCCTTTTCCAGCGACCGTCCCTCGCGCGTGTTTGCGCTCACCCCGGCAGGACGGCAGCGTTTTTACCAGCTCATGATGGATACTACCTCCAGCCAGGGGACCTACCAACGGCTCTTTCGCATTAAAGCGTTGAACCTGGAGTATGTCTCGCCAGAGGATCGACTCTCCCTGGTGGATCATTATATCAGCTACTGCCAAATGGGTCTACGCTACCAGCAAGCCGAGGTGCAGGATTTCGTCACCAATCCCATCAAACGCCAGTCTGTCAGCAGTTTCTATAGCGCTGTCGCGCTGGATTTGATGAACCTGGTCAGCCAGCAGTGGCAACTCGAACTTGCCTGGGCGCAGCGGCTGCACGAACGGATCGTTGCTGCCCAGGTACCTGGCAAGGCAGAAACTCTCTCTCGTGAAACGAATGAACATGACCACTAATCCTACCCTCCCAACATGGCTCAAGTTCGCCAATCGCCTGATCATTGCCTTCAACCGTCTTGGTATGAGCTTTGGCACCTGGTATATCCTTTCCATCCCGGGCCGCAAGACCGGGAAGATGCGCAGTACTCCCGTCTCTGTGCTGCATGTGAATGGTCAGCGCTATGTGGTCACGGGTTTTGAGACGCAGTGGGTCAAGAACGCACGGAAAGTGGGCCGTGGTATTCTTGCTCGCGGGCGCAAGCAAGAGCAGGTGGTTCTGGTCGAGCTCCCGGTTGAAGAGCGGCCGCCTATCCTCCGCGAATTTCCACGTCAGGTCCCGCACGGTGTCCCATTCTTCGAAAAACTTCTCAATATTCCCGGTGATCCGGAAGCACTTGCGGCGGCGGCTAGGCGCTGTCCTGTTTTCCGTCTTGACGGGTTGCCGCAATCAGCGCCGTGGGAGGGGCTCTGATCGCCAGTGGCACGGCGATCCAGGCGCTCTTCTTCAACGGGACTTTCCGCTCATGCCCTTCTTCGTTATTCCAGGCTGGCTGGCGCTGATCATGGGCTTCCTGCTCCTGGGCAGCGCTCTTCTGCGCGCACGGATGGTGCCGCGCTGGGCAGGGGTACTCTTGCTGCTGAGTGCGCTGGTGCTGCTCGGGTTCAATGACCAGGATGTACGGGTCTTGCTAGCGGTGCCCTTGGGGCTGAGCTGGGTGGTCGTGGGCTCTTGCCTCGGGACCACCCAGGATGGGCCGCAGGGAGGACATGTGGCGGAAGAGAAGCCAGGCTCCTGACGCTCACGGCTTGTGAATTATCCTGTCGCCGGGACAGGGTTCCCACATGGAGCGCTATACCAGTCTGGGCGATGTGTCTCGCGTAGGGGCGGGAGAGGAGTTGGGTAGGGTTGGGGCTCTTGTGGCCGCCCGTGGGTGGGTAACCCTGTCAGGGGGGACCGCGATGTCCAGGCCAGGCAAGGGGCTACGGCGGGCGACCACAAGGGCCCACCCATCCACATCCCATCCACCCTCGCCCCTACGCGATATCCCAGCCGTTCCTAGATTGATGCCTATTCGGGCCGATAAATCGGCGATGGGCGCGATAAATCGGCCCCTACACTGCCTTGACGCTCGTTTGCCAATAACGATTTTATACACCTAACTGTTTTTTGCTCTTGAATTGTGGAGTTGACCTTATCATGCTATACTTTAAAAGGATGATTTTGAGATACCAAATCGTCTAACCTGTACTGTTGCACAATTTTCCTCTTTTCTCTGTGAAAGTTAGTCATAAGGAGTCACACCAACTATGGATCTTCCTATCACCTTGAGGGTAAATGGAGCAACTCACCAGCTTTCCATCGATACCCGAACCACGCTCCTTGACGTATTTCGCGAGCACCTTGGGCTCACCGGCCCTAAGAAAGGCTGCGACCACGGGCAGTGCGGCGCCTGCACCGTTCTGCTTGATGGCCGGCGCGTGAACAGTTGCCTCGCCTTCGCCGTCGCGCATCAAGATGCCGAGATCGTCACCATCGAGGGGCTTGCCGATGATGGAAACCTGCACCCACTGCAGAGATCGTTTATCGAACACGACGCCTTCCAATGTGGCTACTGCACCCCGGGGCAGATCTGCTCTGCCGCCGGTATGCTGCGCGAGGTTGAGGCTGGCTGGCCCAGTGCGGTGAGCGCCGATTTGAACGCCGAGCATATCACGCTCAGCGAGGATGAGATTCGCGAGCGCATGAGCGGCAATCTCTGCCGCTGCGCCGCGTACGCCAATATCGTCCCGGCCATAGCGGAGGTGCTACCGATCCGATCACCTGACGCGGAGCGTAGAAGCGACAGCTTCGTTGGTGATCGGAATAAGGAGGTAAAGCGATGAAACCTTTCCGCTACGAACGTGCAAGTGACGCGTCCACTGCCGTGGCACTGCTTGCCCAGGCACCCACGGGCGCCTTCCTTGGCGGCGGGACAAACCTCGTCGACCTGATGAAGCTAGGAGTCGCACAGCCAGAGACGCTCATCGATGTCTCGCATCTCCCCTATGACCGCGTCGAACTGCTTCCTGACGGGAGTGTGCGTATCGGCGCCGCTGTGCGCAACAGTGACCTGGCTGCCGATCGCACGATTCGCTCGCGCTACCCCTTACTCGCCCAGGCGCTGCTCGCGGGCGCCTCTGGCCAACTCCGCAATCTGGCCACGACCGGTGGGAACCTGCTGCAGCGCACGCGCTGCGTCTACTTCCAGGATGTTTCCAAGCCGTGCAACAAGCGAGAGCTGGGCAGTGGTTGTCCCGCGCGCGAGGGCTATCACCGCAGCCTGGCCATCCTCGGAGCATCTGAAGCGTGCATTGCGACGCATCCATCGGACATGGCCGTTGCAATGGTTGCCCTGGATGCTGTTGTGCGCGTGCTGGGACCGGACGGTGAGCGGACCATCCCACTTACCAGCTTCCACCGCCTACCCGGCGACGAACCAAAACGCGACACCGTGCTTGAGCACGGCGAGTTGATCACAGCCGTCGATCTGCCGGAACTCGCATTTGCTACTCACTCGCACTACCGCAAGGTTCGTGACCGCGCGTCGTACGCGTTCGCACTTGTCTCGGTTGCCGCGGCAATCGATGTTGCTGACGGTATGGTACGGGACGTGCGCATTGCCTTTGGCGGCGTCGCGCCTGTCCCGTGGCGGGCGAGGAAGGCCGAAGCCGTATTGCGCGGAGCAGCGGCGACCGAGGAGGTCTTCCGGCAGGCGGCAGATGCCGAACTGGCCGACGCACAGCCCTTGCGTGGCAATGCGTTCAAGGTCCCGCTTGCACGCAGCACCCTCGTTCGCACGCTGCTCGACCTGACACAGGAGGGAAACCGGTGATAAGCTCCACACAACAACGGGTCGTGGGCCAGCCTCTGAACCGTATCGATGGCCCCAAGAAAGTTACCGGCACCGCGACTTACGCTTTTGAGCACTCACTCGACGATGTGACATACGCGTTCCCGGTTCAGAGCACGATAGCGAAAGGCCGGATCGGGTCGGTCGATGCCAGTGCAGCGCAGGCAATCCCTGGTGTCATTACCGTGCTCACGTACGAGAATGCACCTCGTCTCAATCCGCAGATCGAGGGTGAACTTGCGGTGTTGCAGTCCAATGCGGTCGCGTATCGTGGTCAGTTTGTGGCCCTGGTGGTTGCTGAAACGCTAGAAGTTGCACGCCAGGCGGCAGAAGCTGTCGTAGTCCGCTACGAGGAGCAGCCCCATCACGTCGTGCTTCGTGCCGGCAGCAGCGATCTTTACAAGCCCGACCATGTCAATCCTGCTTATGAGACCGACACGACCAGCGGCGATGTTGAGGCTGCCCTGGCGTCGGCGGCCGTCTCAATCGATCATACCTATACCACCCCGGCATACCACAACAATCCGCTCGAGCCGCACGCGACGATCGCGAGGTGGAGCAGCGACGGTGTCACCCTGTACGACTCGAACCAGGGTTCGCATATGATCCGGGACAGAGTTGCACAGGCGTTCGGACTGGAGCCCGAGCGCGTGCGTGTCATTTCCCCCTACGTCGGTGGTGGATTCGGCTCGAAAGGCGCCGCTCATCCACACGTCATTCTCACAGTGATGGCCGCGCAGGTGGTCGGTCGACCTGTAAAGTTCGCGCTTACACGGCAGCACATGTTTGCGGTGGCAGGCTATCGCACGCCGACGATCCAGCGCATCCGCCTGGGCACAGACAATGACGGCCGGCTGGTAGCGATCACACACGAAGTCGTTGAGCAGAGCTCGACCCTCGAGGAATTTGCCGAACAAACAGCCCTTCCTACACGCATGATGTACGCTGCACCGAATCGCTTGACCACGCACCGGCTTGCCCGGCTCGATGTGCCCACGCCTGCATGGATGCGTGCGCCTGGCGAGTGTCCCGGCATGTACGCACTGGAATCAGCCATGGACGAGCTAGCCATCGCGTGCGGGTTGGATCCCATCGAGCTGCGTATTCGCAATGAACCCGAGATCGACCCCGAGACCGGACATCCCTTCAGCAGCCGCGGACTGGTTGCATGCCTGCGGGAAGGGGCGCGGCGCTTCGGCTGGCAGTCGCGCAATCCGCAGCCCGGCAGCCAAACCGACGGTCGCTGGCTCACCGGGAGCGGGGTTGCCGCCTCAACCTATCCCACGCGTCGCAGGCCATCGACCGCCATCGCGCGTGTTGATCGTGACGGGCGTTACAGCGTGCTCATCGACGCCTCTGATATTGGAACCGGTGCCTGGACGGTTCTCACGCAGATCGCCTCGGACGCACTCAACGTTCCACTGGAGCGTATACATCTTGAAATTGGCGACACGTTGCTGCCGCGCGCGTCTCTGGCCGGTGGCTCAATGGGAACGGCCTCGTGGGGAACGGCCATTGTCGAAGCTGCCCGCAAGCTCCGTGAGCGTCTCCAGGAAGAACACGGCGTCATTCCTGCTGGTGGGCTTGAAGCAACTGGCGAGGGTGGAGAGAATCCCGAAGCGAAGCGGTTCGCCATGCACGCTTTCGGCGCCCAGTTTGCCGAGGTGCGCGTCAACCGCGACACGGGTGAGGTGCGCGTTCCGAGACTGCTGGGGGTTTTCGCCGTTGGCCGCATCATGAACGCAAAGCTGGCTCGTTCACAGTTGCTCGGCGGCATGACCATGGGGTTGTCCATGGCGCTTCACGAGGAGAGCGTTCTGGACCCGCGCTTCGGCGACTACGTGAACCATGACTTCGCGGAGTACCATATTGCGACAAACGCCGATGTAGGTACAATCGACGTGTCATGGATCGATGAAGACGATCCGTACATTAACCCGATGGGCGCGAAAGGGATTGGCGAGATTGGGATTGTCGGTACGGCTGCCGCTATTGCCAATGCCGTCTATCACGCGACCGGCATCCGTGTCCGCGATCTCCCGATCACGCTCGACAAGCTTCTTTCGTAGAGCAGTTGTTCTTCTCCGCCGTTCTGTATTGTAACAGCCTCGAGCCTGCAATGCAGAACGGCGGGCAATCCTACTTTGCTTTCTTGACTGCCGCCTCGTTGTCTCTACTTTTTTATGACCAGGCCTCTATTAAGTAATCTTAACCGCATTGATAAATCTATCATCATATCTCCACCAATTTATCACCACCTTGTAACCAGTGCATGATGAAATAGTAAAGGATCGACATCCCTGTACCCTTCGATTGGTTAGGGGGACTTACCATATGCAACAATCACCGGACGATCAATCACGCTGGCAATTACCTCAACAGGACCCTGGCGCAACTTTCTGGCCGAACTGGCAACCAGATCAGCCAACGATACCACGACCTCCACCTCCACCCGTGCGCCCATCCATTTCGAGGCGATTAGCCATCATCGGTCTAGCTGTCTTGATTGTTCTGTTTATTAGCTTGAGTGCCCTGATACTCAATGTCACTTTGCATCCTGATCCGGCTGCTTCAGCCACCAACCCAACGCAAACGGCAGCGTCGTCACCGTCTGGTTTTGGCCTCATCACCGCTACATCGACTTCGCCGGTCCAGCAGACATCGCCAACCGCGGCCACTACTCCCCAGAATGCTGGCCTCTCCCCTACGGCATATGTACAGCCCACAACGCCCTCGTGTGGCATCTCCTGCGAACAGGAGACACCCCTCCCCACACCAAGGCCGACACCCACACCTAATCCATCACCAACACCGACAGCAACATCGACTCCAACACCAATACCGACTCCAACACCAATACCGACTCCAACACCGATAGCAACGCCTGACCCGACTCCAACTCCAACGCTGACACCAATACCGACACCAACACCTGACCTGACACCAACGCCGACACCAACACCTGATCCGACTCCAACACCATAGCTTTTACTCAGGAGCCTCGTATGTTAGACTACTATGTTTGTATGCAATGGCCTCATGTTAAGAAGTGGGTTCAATTAGACAAGGACTCCCCCGCCATCCCTTTACCAGTTATTTATCTTGTAGCAGGCCCATATGATCTTACAACTGCATTAACGGTAAAAAGGGAACATGATGAAGTGCACAAACAGGGATCAAGCGTAGATCGTGACCTTCATCACACCTTCTTTGGTAAGGAAAATCACTCTACCTCAACAGATACAGGAGCATATGCTGTTTACTCAGCACAAGACCTTTGTACGAAAGCCTTGAACAGAAAGATTGCCATTGATTATTATCGCAGATTGCCAGAGTACAAAGTATCACTTACGAAATGGTTGTGTATCACAAGCGAAGTTCCCTCTGCCTTTCCAAAAACTGTCAATGAGTGGTTAGATAGAGCGAAGCTGCATTATAATGCAGGACTTTATGATAATGCCCTTTCTGATTTAACAAAAGCTCTTTATCTCAATCCACATGATGCAAGTGTTCATGGTTTAATGGGAATTGTGTATACGGCCCTTAAGCAATACCATACAGCCCTTCAAAGTCACAACCAGTCTCTAGAACTAGAACCTCATTTTGGAGAAGGTTATTTCTGGCGCGGGGAAACATACTATGAACTTCAACTTTATGCCAGAGCTTTTGGTGATTATTGCCAGGCTCTTCAACTTCTCCCTACTATGGGAGGTGCTGATGAAGTCCAGCAGAAAATAACTTTTTGTTATTCTCAAATATTATCCTTAAGGCTGAGCAGGTTCTAAGCGTACTGTTTAGCTTGTCCTCACAACCATTTCCTAGAGTCCTAAAAATCAACTGCGCCACTCTTGAGGTGGGTTGATGCAAAAATGGTTGTAACCTCAACTGATACGATCTCAGGTTAGAAGCTTCTTATATACTGGATTCAGGATACCTGAATAGTTACAAAGAAAAGGGAAACGAGTTGTTGCATCGGCTCGGGACCACGATTCATCAGACGAGGAGGAGCTTCATGATGAAGTTCTTAACGCGTGGTCATCGACTGCAGGATGCCGCTCTTGCCTTTCTCTTACTCGCTCACCCAGCCGTAGTAGTCAAGTAATGATGTGTCTATGGGCCCTTCACCCTCTGGAAAAGGATCGGAAGAAAAGCGCAAGAGGTAACGATGTGTACTAGTCTTACCCCCCGGCTGATGGATAATGTGATAAACTGAAGGAATGAGATCACGGGATCATAACTGAGCGGCTTTCCGCTTGGAAAGATTCAGCATGGTCGACCAGTCACTCATTGTCCTTGTACTCCTAAATGACAGAAGCATATGCTCAGGAGGTGAATATGCAAGGTCGTCACTCAACAGTAAAGATCTATTTGAACGAACACATCCGCCCTCTCCTGGTATCTCTTCTCATTGTCGCCACGCTGATGATCACTTCGGTTGGTGCCGCTGGGGCTGGCAGTCGATTGCGGCTTGCCCCCACCCCGACAAATGTTGACGTCAGCCAGCGCCATGGAAGCGAGTCCGAGGAGACGGTAGCGGTCAACCCGACGAACCCGAACAACATCGTGATCGTCACGAACGTGGACCACCCGGTTGCCGGTTTGTTCGAGGGCGTAAGCTTCAATGGCGGCAAGACCTGGACCACAAAGCTGATCGGGGATAACGACAACCTGAAAGACGCGTGTTGCGACCCCAGCCTGTCGTTCGACAACTACGGCAACCTCTTCCTGACCTACCTCTACAACATCGAGGTCCAGGTTCCCATTGCCCTCAGCACCGACGGAGGCCTCAGCTTCAACCTCATTGCCAACATCGCGAAGCCGCCGAAGCAGAGTCTTTCGGCCAGCGGGGAGCGACGCGGCCTGTTCCGGTTCGTTGATCAGCCGACGATCACGGCCGGCAAGGGCGAGGTCTGGCTGGTGTTCAATGGCGGAGGCCCGATCGTGGCCACGGGAGCGAAAGTCTCGGGGTTTGGGAAGGTCGGTGCCTTTATCACCCCCGAGGTCGTCCCGGGCACGAACAACTGCACGTACGGGGACGTCGCAATTGGGCCGAGCGGTCAGGTTATGCAGGTCTGTTCGCTCACCGAGAGTGGGCAGGGCGGTGGCAAGCTCTTCGTGAACGTGGACCCCGACGGGCTGGGGCCGGCTGGCTTCGGTACGGCGGTGTTCGTGACCGACACGCACGTCGGTGGATTCGACTTCATCCCAGCACAGCCTGACCGTTCGGTAGATGCGGAACCTGGGCTTGCCTGGGACCGAACGGGTGGACCCCACAACGGGCGCGTGTATCTGGTGTACACACTCGAGCAGCCCAACGAGAGCAACAACATGGACATCTACGTCCGCTTCTCGGATGACAACGGTGCCACGTGGAGCGGTCCAGTGCGGGTGAACGATGACAAGACGAAGAACAGCCAGTTCCTGCCGAAGATCTCGCTCGATCCGACCACCGGGAACCTTGCCGTGGTGTGGTACGACTCACGCAAGGACCTCGGCACCGGTGGAGCAGGCGACACCGACGGTGTGCCGAACGACGACGCCCAGTTCTGGGGGGCATTCAGCACAGACGGTGGGCAGACGTTCACTACGAACATCCAGATTAGCGCGGGCACCTCGAACTCGCACGACTCTGGGAACGCGATCGACTACGGAGACTACACAGGGCTATCGTTCTACAAGGGGATTGCCCACCCGGCCTGGGCAGACAACTCTAACAGCACGAGGAACAACCCGGACGGACCCTTGCACGGGCTGGACATCTATACGGCCGCGGTTACGATGCCCTAGTATTCCTCCGTTAGTCTCAAATTACAGCATGTTCCAATGGGTGTAGGACTCCGAGAGATGCGCAAGAGAATTGTCGCCTTACGTGAACTCATGCGCAAGGCGAGCTAGCTGAAAGTAATCAGGGTGAGAGCCGACAGGCTCGCCCTGGTTACTTTTGTTTTGTCTCTCGTTTCGCGCAGGAGGAAAAGTAGTTTCCACCAGAGAAATTGGAAGCATTTAGCAAGATGTTCAGGGTGTCGGCTTAGGCGTCGGTGTCGGTGATGGTGTTGGTAATGGTGTCGATGTCGGTGATGGTGTCGGTGATGGCGCAGGCGTTGTTTTAGGACTCGGTGTTGGAGTCACCCCAGAAGTCGGCGTTCTCTGAGAAGATAGTGTTGGCGTGACCCCGACAGACAATGCAGGTATTACCCCAGTTCTTGTAGGCACCACGTTTGTACTGGCAGGAAGAACTTGCTTCCCTGGGCCAGGTGACGGGTATAATTTCTGAAATCCGAGCACTGGCAGCAAGATCAGTAATATCACGGCTACCAGAATTGCCCCAATGAGCAACAGCTTACTCCCTCCACTCCGTTCGCGGGACCTTGACTGGACAACCGGCGACGGGTTAGCCTGGGTTAGTTCATCTGCAACCGGCACTTCGCCATTGGCAGACGCGAATGCAGGGTCAAGCACCAGCTGGTTAGATTGGAAGGGGCCTTCTGGAAGAGGAACAATAGGTGCTAGCTGTGCCTCTTGTTGCTGTGTATCGGCCAGATCTGGTGACCCAGCCTGGAATGGTGACAAAGGAAGCAATCCTGCCACCCATTGTCCCTTAATACCAGCGTCAAATGCCTCTGCAAGGGTAGAAGCAGTTGCGAAGCGACCAACTGGTTCCTTGGCAAGTGCCTGTAGAATTGCTGCTTCTGCAGGCTCAGGGAGGCCAGGACGTAAAGAGCGAGGTAAAGGGGGCATCTCATTGAGATGCTTCATTCCTATGGCAATTGGATTGTCAGCTGTGAAAGGAACTTGACCCGTGACAAGTTGGTACAATAGGATGCCGAGTGCATAGATATCTGTTGCAGGCCCAGCTTGCTCTCCCTTGAAGCGTTCTGGAGCCATATAGGTTGGCGTCCCATATATTTTTCCAGTAGTAGTTATCGAGGTGAGCGCCTGATCGATTGCATAGAGGCCGCTATCAAAAAGATGCGCAATGCCAAAATCGACAAGATATATCCCTCTCTGCTCATCGAGTAATACATTGCTAGGCTTGATATCGCGATGCAAGAAACCATGTTGATGGGCATAGTCAATCGCACTCGCAAGCTGGTTCAGATACCCTGCGATCTCAGCTAAAGGCAATGGGTCTTGCTTGAGGGCTAGTAGTTCGGCCAACGTACCGCCAGTAATTATCGGCATAATCATATAGAGAATATCATCCACTTCTCCATATCCCAGCACCGGCAGAATGTGCTCATGGTGCAATTGGTGGACGGTCTGGGCCTCTCGAAGAAAGCGGGTCTGGAAAGAAAGAAATTCTTCATGTGTTGTAACATGTGAAGGCATGAGTACCTTGATAGCAACCCGCTCCTGAGGATTGTCCAAACGCTCTGCTAAAAAGACAATACTCATGCCACCCCTGCCGAAGATATCAAGCAAGCGATAGCCCGCAAGCTGCTGGCCAACCAGATTTTTAGCCTTGCTAAGCATGCATTCCCCCTTTATACGAAGCACTGAAAGTATGCATTATTAGTACTCATCCAATGAGCCAGGCAATGCTCTCTCTGCCTCTTCTTCCAAGCGATGCTCATTACGACGTAAGAAAACTAAAAAAGCGATAATGATAATCACAGCCAATATGATCGTGATAAAGCCTTCAACAAGGCCTCTTTGTTAACTGCCCAGGAAAATGAGCGAACCGTGAGTATCTGGACTACCTATGAGGAACTATCCTCCCTGGCTTTCTTGACGCCCGCCTCGCTGCCTCGGGCTAGCGCCGTGAAAATGCCGAGGGCAGCGAAGGCGGCACAGACGAGCAGGGCGGCTTGGAAGCTAGTGACAAACGTATTTTGCAGACCGATGAGACTCGTGAGGGGAAGGTGTTGTGCTTGCGGCGAGGAGAGGAGTGTCCCCGCTGTGGCGCCTCCTAAAGCGGCAAAGACCGTCCCTCCCAGGGCCACGCTCATGCTCTGTCCAAGGACGCGCCCGGTCGCCAGCAACCCGGATGCTTCCCCCTGAGCATTGCGTGGGGCGGCTCCCATCATGGTACGCGTATTGGGCGACATGAACAGACCCTGACCAATGCCGGTCACGGCGAGACGCCACATGATATCCAGGGGAGCACTGTGCGCATTGAGCTGACTCAAGAAGAATAATCCCAGACAGGCGGTTGCCAGCCCGACAGGAGAGAGCCAGCGCGACCCAAAACGATCCGCGAGCGAGCCGCTCAAGGGAGCGAAAATGGCCAGCATCAGCGGCAAGGGAGTCAGCATCAGGCCGGTCTGGATGGTCGAGAAACCACGCAATTGTTCGAAGTAAAATGGCAGAAGAAAACCTGGTGCAAACAAGGCCATCATACAGAGTATAAAGCTGATATTGGCAAAGGCAAACACGCGATTGGAGAGTAATCCCAGGTTTAAGATGGGATGCTCCACATGAGACTCAACGTACACGCCGACACTCAGCATTAGCAGGCTGGTCCCAAGGGCAGCGAGCGTGCCAGCAGAAAGCCAGCCCCACTCCTGACCAAAAGAGAGGCCCAGGGTGAGCGCAGCCAGTCCGATCGCCAGCACAATGGCACCAAGCGGATCAAAGCGCTCACGCTGCTCTCTCCTCGGGCGTGGCTCTCGATACAAGGAGAAAGCGGCCAGCAGGACGAGCAGGCAGATGGGCACATTGACATAAAAGATCCAGCGCCAGGTCAGATACTGGGTAATGATCCCGCCAATCGTCGGCCCGGCAGCCACACCCAGGGCTACGACCACGGCATTCAAGCCCAGTGCCAATCCTCGTTCATGGTTGGGAAAGGTACTGGTAATCATCGCCACGTTGACCGAAAAGATGAGCGCGCCCCCAAGACCCTGGAAAAGGCGAGCAAGAATGAGTAGCAGCAAAGAAGGGGCGAGACCTGAAAGCGCTGATCCGAGGATAAAAACGACCAGTCCCGTCATAAAAATGGTTTTGCGACCGATGATATCGGCAAGACGTCCAAAGGTGAGGAGAACCGCGGCAATCACTACGAGATACCCAATAACGATCCACTCGGTGGCCCCACCTATCCCCGTGTGAAACGTGCGTGCAATGCTCGGTAAGCCGATGTTGACAATCGAGCTATCCAGTGTGGTCATAAAGCTCGAGGCGGCTGCCAGGACAAGTATCATCCATTTGTTCGTTTGTTCCTGGAGTTCCTGGAGTTTGCCAGTCTGCACAGAAGTGGGGTGAGCTGTGTGTTGAATTGCGCGAATAGGAGCTGTAATAGCGCCTGCTGCTCCATGTACTCGGGCGGCTTCAAATTTCCTATACGTAGTATGACTTTGTTCTTTGTTCATAGTATCCTCTTTAACGATTTTAAATATTTTTATGTGATCTTCTTTAAGAATTTCCAACTATATATTTCATTTCCTTTAGGATTTTTCCAGCTGTAGGCGCAATATCCTCGTACAGGCGGGTCGCCTGTGGCGACCACACGTTGTAGTACAAGTTTGTGTGTGTTTTGCGGGCGCTGGCGCGCCCGCAAAACACACACAAACTTGTACAAAAGGACTATTTGCGGCGCAGCCGCAACATGTATGTGAGTATTGCCCCCCACAGTTTCCCTTGTCTAAAGTATATGGCCATAGCACTTGCATGTCCAATACATAATTAGTAAGGGATTAATAGATACAAACTATGAGAGGAGCAATGAAAGGATGGAACTGCGTCACTTACGGTATTTTGTCGCTGTTGCCGAGGAATTGCACTTTGGGAGGGCGGCCACACGGCTTTCGATCGTGCAGCCGTCCCTGAGTCAGCAGATCCAGCAACTTGAGGACGAGTTGGGCTTTCCACTCTTGTATAGGACGAAGCGCTATGTGGAGCTGACCGATGCAGGAAAGGTGTTTCTATCAGAGGCACAGCAGGTTCTCGCTCAGGTTCAAGAGGCGAAACGTGCAGCGCAGCGGGCATATCGTGGAGAGGTGGGGAGGCTGGTAGTCGGCTACATTAGCTCAAGCACCTATGACCTGCTGCCAATGATGCTGAGCGTCTATCGTGAGCGTTTTCCTGATGTCGAGGTCGCCTTACGAGAACTGACGACCCACGAACAGTTGAGGGCATTGGAAAAGGAATACATTCAGGTTGGGCTTCTGCGCCTGCCTATCAGCGCCCCAATGGTGAATGTCGAGGTCGTTCGCCGGGAACCAATCGTGTGTGTGCTCCCAGCGGAGCATCCACTCGCCACGCGTGAACGGATTGCTGTGTCGCTGCTGGCAAATGAGCCGTTTGTGCTCCAATCCAGTCAACGAGGAGCGGGCTACTACGTTCAGTTGATGAAACTGTGCCTCGCCTCTGGCTTCAGTCCCAATGTGATCCAGGAAGTAACAGAGATGCATACGATTGTGAGCCTGGTCGCTGCCGGAATGGGAGTCTCCCTGGTTCCTTTATCAGCCCGAAATCTTCGCAGTCAGGGGGTGGTATATCGCGAACTGGAGGGAACGGCGACACTGACTGAGATGGCAGTAGCCTGGTCACGCGATTCACGCTCGGCAATTGTGCAAAACTTTCTGATGGTGGCAAGGGAAACTGCCACAAACTTGACTTGACGGGCTACCAGCTCACGCTCCCTGCGGGAGTGCCTCCCGCTTTCATTGCGAGGGTGGAAACGCATTATGACTCGAGGAAAGCCGAAGGACACAGGTGTACCACCGTGCATTGCGCGCAGAGCGGCTTGCGAGCTCTGCAAATCGCCCGTCCGTGACAGATCAACATGTATGGGAGTTGAAGCCAGTCCTTGCGGGGGATGATGCGCATCAAATCCTGTTCGACTTTTACCGGGTCTTCATTGGTCGTCCAGCCAAATCGCCGCGCCAGGCGACCCACGTGCGTATCGACTACTATCCCCTCGACGATGCCAAAAGCGCTGCCCAGTACTACGCTGGCGGTTTTGCGTCCCACACCGGGCAGCGTTACGAGAGCCTCCATTGTGCGTGGCACTTCGCCGCCATAGTTGGTCAGGATGCGCTGGGCAGCCGCGCGTATGTTCTTCGCCTTACTGTGGTAAAAGCCGGTTAATTTGATATCCTTTTCCAGTTCTTCCTGGCTCACCGTCGCGTAATCCTTCACGCTGCGATATTTCTTAAACAGATCAGCTGTGACTATATTCACGCGTTCGTCAGTACTTTGTGCCGAAAGCTGCGTGGCCACCAGCAATTCAAGTGGGTTGGAGAAGTTGAGCGAAATCTTCGCATCAGGGTACAGGTGCCGCAGTTCAGCGATAATGGCTCTTACCTGTTCAGGCGATCCGGGAGGTGGGCCTGCGTAAGGAGGTGGTGAGACCTTATTCATTTAAGACTACTTCTTTCCTTGACGTTGGTACATTTCAATCAACTCTTCCACGGTCGTGGCATCCTCGGGCCTTTTATCCTGCTCTCTAAATGCGACGAGCCTGGGGAATCGTAGCGCATATCCCGGCTCGTTTCCTACTTTTCCAGCAGTATGAATGGGTGATCGCGTGATTTCATCTGCCAACACTTCGACGACGATTTTCGGCTCGAGCCACACGCCTGGTTCGATCAGCGAGGAAACGCGCGCTGGCTTGTTCCAGTTTTTCGAAGGAGTGCGCAAGGCGTGCAAATTCCAAAGGGTGTTCCTCTTTCTTACCGTCAAGTTGATTCACCTGAGATCCACTCATAATTTGTCTTGCGGGCCTTCGGCCCGCCTTGGGGGAGAGAAAAGTGCGAGGATTACCTGTCCCCCAGACAGGGTCCCTCGCGCTCCGGCAAGGGGCTTTGCCCCCTGCACCCCCATTTATGAGTGGATCTCAGGATTCACGGCCTGATGTCGTTCATCCGAGGTGCATCTGTTTTCAAATAGCCCCAATCTTCCTGAACTGGAGGTGTGTATTGGCAACCGGCGCATCCGAGATATAGTAATATTATAGCGTGCAAAATACTGTCATCACACCATCGCAGACATAGAACTCCGGTTGTTAGGCAAGGTTCAATGTGGACGAAAGGTTCTTGACCGTTTGAACAGTCGCACCGTGTCACCCTGAGCGAAGCGAAGGGTCTCTCGCGGCCGGCCGCGAGATCCTTCGCTTCGCTCAGGATGACAGGGCTGGACCTTTCTGGTGCTTGAGGCACTGTCACGTTCATTTGAACCATGCCTTAGAAACTCAGAGATTTTCTTAATGAGAAGAGAGAGGTTTCACGCATGCAAGACTCACTCGTCTTTGTGGTGCAAAAGCACCAGGCTTCCCGTCTTCATTACGATTTTCGGCTGGAACTCGATGGCGTCTTGAAAAGTTGGGCAGTGCCGAAAGGCCCATCGCTGAACC
>WNGM01001592.1_pt1 | contig 18261 bp, 15 predicted proteins | sample 5400571 | NCBI WGS metagenome assembly WNGM01 (sample SAMN13153378, study PRJNA577476) | soil metagenome | isolation source: 100 cm soil or saprolite under Garry oak tree replicate 2 | place: USA:California | collected 2016-06-15 | reverse complement strand
ATACGGGATGCCGTTTCCTGCCGGCGTGGGTTCGGTACACGTGCCGATGGCTGGCGGCATGACGGCTGCTCGGGCGATGGAGAGAATTTGCTGATGGCTCAGGAGCGATCCTCGACCCTGCGCCCCCCGCAGACGGCGGCTGGGCTGGGCTTCCAGGTTGAGGTATTGTCAGTTGCGGGCCAGGATCATTTAAACGTGGAGGCACCTGGGGCACGACGATTGGGGGAGGAGCGGTTTGTGCCGACAGGTCCAGTGCACACGGCACGCCAGCCAACAGCACACCAGCCGCAACGACCAGAGGGCGCATCCGGAAGATGCTCATCATGGCATTGAAAGCCCCGAACTCCTTCATAGCGCCCATCTTTTTGAAGCGTCGTTCCCGCTCAGCCTAGCCTGACATGGCGTGCTGAACTCTGCAATGAATGGAAGTTACAGAAGCGGCGAATCTCATCGGGAGAATCGATGTGGCGCCCTCTGCCGCCAAATACGAGCTCCATGCCTGAACCACCCCGCCCCAATCTTCTCGGCCTGCTGGCGGAAACCACCGCCATCCAGGCGGTCGGCACCATGGCGGTGCTGGTGGTGCCGACGATCGCGCCGAAGATCGCGGATGCGCTCGCCGTCCCGGCCGGCCGGGTCGGCTTCCAGATCAGCCTCTTGTATCTCGCGGCGATGTTCGGCTCGCTCAGCGCGGGCGCATCGGTCGCGCGGCTCGGCCCCTGCCGCACCGGCCAGGTCGCCATGCTGCTCACCGCGGCGGGCTGCATGCTGGCGGCCGCGGGCAATCTCGCCACGCTGCTGCTCGGCTCGCTCGTGATCGGCGCCGCCTACGGCGTCATCAATCCGGCGTCCTCGGATCTCTTGATGCGGCACGTGCCGGCCGGCCGGCGCAATCTGTTCTTCTCGATCAAGCAAACCGGCGTGCCGCTGGGCGGCACGATCATCGGGCTCGTCGCGCCCGCGACGGCGCTGCATCTGGGCTGGAGCGCGCCGTTGTGGATCATCGCCGCAATCGCGGTGGCGCTCGCTTGTGCCTCGCAGCCCCACCGCGCGAACTGGGATGCCTACCGGGACATTTCCGTAAAACTGTCGGGACTGTCGCTCGCCGGGTTCCGCTCGCTCGCCAACAACCCGGCGCTGCTCTGGCTCGCGTCGGCTTCGTTCTGCTTTGCCGCCATTCAGCTCTGCCTGCTCGCCTTCCTGGTCGTGCTGCTGGTCGAGGAGCTCGGCTTCGACCTGGTCGCGGCCGGGGCCATCCTGGCGGCCGTGCAGGTCGTCGGGGCGCTCGGCCGCATTGTCTGGGGGATCGTCGCCGACCGCGCCCGCAACGGGCTTGCGGTGCTGCTGGGCCTGGCGCTGCTGATGGCGGCGGCCTCCGCCGCCGTCATCGGGCTCTCCCCCGCATGGCCGAAAATTCTGGTCGTCGCCGTGTTTCAGTTGCTCGGCGTTTCGGCCGTAGGCTGGAACGGCGTTTTCCTTTCCGAGATTGCCCGGCTGAGCCCGCCGCGGGCGATCGGATCGATGACCGGCGCCGCGATGTTCGTGACCTTCATGGGGGTCGTCGCCGGCCCGCCGCTGTTCTCGGGCCTGCATGCCGTGCTGGGGAGCTATGCCCGGAGCTATGCGCTGCTCGTCGCCTTTGCGCTCGCTGCCGCCGCGCTGATCCGGGCGGCCCAGGCGCAAGCGCGGCAGGTGTCGGAGCCGTAGCCCGGATGGAGCGCAGCGAAATCCGGGGCGGCAGTTCCCGCATTCCGCTGCGCTCGATGCGGGCTACAAGGGGAGCCGAGGTCAAGCTCGGCGACGACGAACAAGCTGCCGTGCTTGCGCGTCAGCTCCCGGAGGCGCTCGCAGATCCGCGATTCGGGTTGGGTGCCTCTTCGAGAATCCGGCGCGAGAGCCGCGCCACGCTCTGCACCGCGCTCGCCTCCCGGGACGACAGCTCTTCGAGCGAGGCGGCGAGCTCGCGCTCCTTCTGCTGCAATTGCTCGATCTCCGTCGACAATGTGCCGTGTCGCTTCTCGAGCTCGGACACCTGGGAATGCAGCTCGGCGCGCCGCGCACCGAGCGAGGCTTGCAAGGCTTCGCGGGCCTGCCGCTCCCGGTCCGCGAGCCCCGTCTCGAACTCGGCCGATCTCGCCGCCAGGCGGCGCTCCAGATCGCCGATCATGCCGGCGCTGAGCTCTTCGACCGACTTCCTGATGTCGGCCTCGCGCTGCGTCCGGCGCCGCTCCAAATCCTCCAGAACGCTCGCCTCCCGGGACGCAAGGCCCGCGACCGACGTGGCGAGCTCGCGTTCGCGCTGCTCCAAGAGCTCCGTCTCGCTACCGAGCGAGATGCGGCGATTTTCGAGGCTCGACACTTCGGATTCGAGCGCGGCGCGCTTGCTGCCCAGCGAGGCTTTCAGCGCTTCGAGACCTTGTCGCTCCCGCTCGGCGAGGCCGGCTTCGAGCTCGGCCGACCTTGCCGCAAACGCCTCGTCGGCTCGGCGCTCCCGCTCGGCGAGGCCGGCGTCGAGCTCCGCCGATCTTGCCGCGAACGCCGCTTGAGCCTGGCGCTCCCGATCGGCGAGGCGGGCGTCGAGCTCGGCCGATCTTGCCGCGACCCGCCGCTCCAGATCGCTCATCATTCCGGCGCTGAGAACCTCCACCGACTTCTTGATCTCGGCCTCGCGTTCGGCCCGACGCAGCTCGATCGCGTCCAACGCGCTGGCTTCCTTGAAGGAAAGACCGTCCACCGAGGCCGTGAGCTCCCGCTCCCGGCGCTCGAGAATCTCGGTCGCGTTGCCGAGCACGACGTGGCGGTCCTCGAGCCTCGACACCGCGGCCTCCAGCTCGGCGCGTCTGGTGCCCAGCGAAGCTTCCAGCGCTTGGCGTGCTTGCCGCGCGCGGTCGGCGAGCTCCGCCTCGAACTCCGCCGACCTGACCGCGATCCGCCGTTCCAGGTCGGCGGTCATCCTGGCGCCGAGATCTTCCGCCGATTTGCGGATCTCCGCCTCGCGCTGCGTGCGCATGCGCTCCAAGGCTTCCAGGACGTCCGCCTCCGTGGCCGAAAGCGCTTCGACCGAGGCCGACAGCTCGCGCTCGCGCTGCCCCAGCAATTCCACCTGCCGGAACAGCGCGGCACGCCGATCCTCCAGGCTCGAAACTTCGGAATCGAGCTCGGCGCGTGTCCTGCCCAGCGTCGATTCCAGGGCTTCGCGGCCCCGCCGCTCGCGGTCGGCAAGAACGGCCCCAAACTCCGCCACGCTGACGGCTCGGCGCCGCTCCAGCTCGCGGGTCATCTCGCTGCCGAGATCTTCAGCCGACTTCCGGACGTCCGCCTCGCGCTCCGCGCGAAGCGCGGCAAAATCCTGCTCCAATTCCGCGGTGAGCTTCTCGATCAGAATTTTGCGCTCGGATTCGACCGTCTGCTGCGCGACCGCCGCGATCTTGGTCTCGAGCACCGACTTCACTTCGGGATCGTCGCGCAGCGCCTCGTAATAAGCCCCCAGGAGATCCTGCTGGTCGGAGAGCATCGAAGCGAGATTGCGGATGCGGAGGATTTCTTGCGCGATGCGGGAATCGACCGCCTGGGGAGGCGACGCGCCGCGTTGCAGGCTGTCGGCAAATCGGCCGAGCGCCTCCGCGAACTGACGAAGCGCCTTGTCCTCGCCGGCTTCGACCCGGGTCAGCGACCGGATGATCCTGCGCACGAAATCGGCGTCGCGCGACCAATCCAGCGTGCCGATCTGCACGAACCGCTCGCTCGGGTCCAGGATCGTCATGGTCTGCGATCCGGCCGGCACGGAGAGGCACAGCTTCGGGTCGAAGCGCCATACCGCGAGGCGAGGCATCTCGCCGCTGGCAGTTGCGCGCCAGCGTCCGTCCTGCTCGCGGGCGAGCTGGATCCGGACCATCTCGCGCTCGCCGATGCGGACCATCAGTTCGCCCGGAACGCCGTTTGCGCGACCGTCCTCGACCAACAATCGCCGCGCCGATTCGCTCGACCCCAGCTCGGACAGATCTTCCAGCGGAAGCAGCCGCCGGTGCTCGGTGACGCGAAGCACGGACGCTCCCTGCGGCGTGTCCGAGACGACGTGAAACGCCACCCAGTCGCCCGGATTGAGCGAGCCGGCGGAGGCGCCCGCGAGCTCGACTGCGCCATTCGGGGGAAACAGCAGGCGCGAGGATCCGGAAACGTCGCGGATCCTGGTCCCGTGGCGCTGCATGCGGACCTCGACGAATGCCGCGGCGTCGGAGACCCGGACGCAAATCCCGATGAAGAATGTTTCGCGTTCGGTCGGCATCCCTGCCACCTACCCCATGACTGAATCGACCCGGCGCCGGCGGCGCCCGCCCGTCCTAGGCGAAGCCATGATATCGCGAAACAGCACCCGGAACGATAGGGGCTATGTCACGGAAATCCCAGGCAAATTTTTGTATCGCCCCGCCGCCCCGAGGCGTAATTTCGATGCAATCGGGCGCATCGGGGAAGCCGAGCCGTACCGTAATGCGCTCACGCCAGGCGAAGAGAACCTGCGCTACGGGCGATCAGAAAAAAATAGCGCCGCCCCGATCGAGGCGGCGCCGTTCGCAAGCCCCGCGAAATTACGCGGCGAGCTTGAGGTTCTCGGCTGCTTCCTTGCCGCGGCTGACCACCACGTCGAACGTGACGTTCTGGCCTTCGCCGAGGCTGGACAAGCCGGCCCGCTCCACCGCGGAGATGTGGATGAACACATCCTTGCCGCCGTTGGCGCGCTCGATGAAGCCGTATCCCTTCGCGGGATTGAACCATTTGACAATGCCCTTGTGCATCGTCCTTCCTTTCTACTTACGTTGAAAACGCCCGGCCGCACTCTTTGCGGACCGCGCAACAACCTGACGAATTGGGGAGAACCGAAACGAAGCGTGCGTATCGCGCGCTGGCGGCCGGAACGGCCAAAACCGATTGCTGCGGGTGATATAGACGGTGTGAGGGAAGAAAACAAGACTGATAGCGCCGGAGTAAATCGTCGTCCTCTCAATCGATTGCGGGTCCTAATGCTGGCAGGAGCATGATTGTCCGGTTCAGGGGCATCCGAGAGTGTAGGTTCCCTCTCCCCACCAAACCCGGGTATTCCCGGGTTTGGCAATCATAATCGGTCCAAGTCGGAAACATCCGACTTGGACTGGGGAGAGGGACAGGGTGAGGGGGACACGATGGAAATTTCCGCTGAACGATCGTGACCCCCTCACCCGGCCGCTGCGCGGCCGACCTCTCCCCCGCGGGGAGAGGTCGAGACCGCTCAGCCGAGCGAGGCGATGATCTCGCGGTAGGCCGCCTCGGGAAACGCCTTGAGGGTGCGGGTGCGCACGTTGCCCATGATGCCGAGCTGCAGCGCGAATCTCGCCGCCACCGCGTCGTCGGAGGCCTCGCACACGAGGACCAGGTCGTATTCGCCCATGGTCAGGTGCACGGATTTGATCTCGCCGCCCATTTCCTTGAGCATCTTCTTGGCCGCATCGAAGCGGCGCGGGGAATCCTTGACCTGTTGAATGCCCCGCTCGGTCCAATTGACGAGCACGATGTAGGTGGTCATGGCGCGCCTCCGTCGCATGGATCAGAGGTCAGAAATCAGAAATCAGAAATCGAAACATTCTGACAACTGATATCTGAAAACCCTCCCCTGATCTGACTACCGACTTCTGATCACTGATTCCTGGTCCTCCAGCCGGTCATCGGCCAGACGAGCTTGGCGGTCGCGCGGTCTTGCGGCCACACCGACTTGTATTCCTTGCCCTGGAGCTGGATCAAATAGGTGGCGGACAGCGTGTTCTGGCCGGTCTCGTCGAATTTCACGCCGCGATAGCCGATCATGAGCTGCTCGGGCTTGAGATCGGTGTCCTGCAGCGCCTTCTGGATCTTTGCGGGATCGGTCGAGCCGGCGCGATTGATGGCGTCGGCCAGCACCAAGAATCCCTGCATCCAGCGGGCGCTGGTGTCGTCGAGATCGCGGCCGGTCTTCTTCTTGAACAGCTCGTTGACCGTGTAGCTGTTGCCGCCGGGCTTGCCGAGATCCCAGGCGCTGCGGTTCATCGCGCCCTGGGCGATCTCGCCGACCGCGGGAATGAACGCCGGGTCGGAGAAGCCGGCATCGTCGCCGATGATCATCGGCGGGGTGTAGTCGAGATTCTTCAGCGTCTTGAAATACAGGATGGTGTCTGCGGTGTAGCTGATGAAGATGACCGCGTCCGGCGCGAGCTGCTTGAGCTGCAGCACCTGGCCGGAGACGTCCGAGCCGTTGGCGTTGTAGGGGATCTGCGCCGCCACCTTGATGCCGCTCTTGTTGGCCGCGTCGCTGATGCTGGCGGCGACCGAGGTGCCGTAGTCGGTGTTCTCGTTGACGATGGCGATGGCGTCCACCTTCCTGCCGGCTTGTTTGAGCTCGCCGAGAAACGAGGTGTAGGCCTTGGCGAAATCCGGCGCGATCGGCCCGCTGCGAAAGATCCACTTGAAGCCGCGCTGGGTGATGTTGAGCGCGACCGAATCCGCCACCAGGAACGGGACGCCGTAGCGTTCGGCAACCGCCGTCGCCGTGAGCGCCACCGAGGAATGATAGGCGCCGAGCATGGCGGCGACCTTCTCCTGGGTGACGAGGCGCAGCGTCTGGCTCTGGCCGACCGAAGGATTGCCCTGGTGGTCGGCATTGAGCAGCTCGACTTTCGCGCCGCCCAGATTGGCGAGCCCCGCGGCCCCGGCGAGCGGGCTGCCCTTGAGCTCGGGATAGACGCCGTTGACGATCTCGGCGCCGAGCTCGATCGCATCCTTGGCGGAATTGCCGGCGCTCGCCGCATTGCCGCTGAGCGGATAGATCACGCCGATCTTGACGGTCTCGGCGGCGCCCGCCGGAAGCGCGATCGCCAGCGCCAAGAGCGCGGCGGCGAGCCGATGGCCGCGATGGTTCATGCAATCCTCCCCGTTGCGAGCGGCATTGGGTCCCGCTCTTTGCCGCACCATAGCACGAAGGCGGCGCCGTCAGCGCGCCGCCGGCGCAAATTGACTTGGCTTTCCGTCACGATCAAGCGCGGACGAGCGCAACGCGTCCGCTCCTCGACCGGGAGGCTTGCCGCACGCATCGGCGGCAGCTCGATCGTGGGCGCGAGGCCCCCGACCGAGCTCGCCGAACCTGGCCGTCGTGTGCCGGGATCGGCCTCGGTCGACGCTTCCTCGAGGGCGGACCACTCGGACACAGGAACGATTTCCAGCAAGCAACGTTGAGTTCATCGGTCAGCGGTTGGCCAGGATGTGCGCCCGGGCGTAGGCAGAGCGAGTCCATATGCAGAGAAGCGACATTCGCTCGCAGACCGCCTCAGTTGGGCTGGCGCAAGATCAAAACACCGAGACACTCCGCTGGTACCTGCTCCGGAGCGGGCTTTCCCTGGTTTGGAGCCGCCTTGAATCCCGGCCGGCTTTGGCTTTCATCTTGCTCTCGTTTGTATTTGGGTCAGCCATCAGCGCTGTCGTTCCGCCGCTTCGTGGGCCGGACGAGATAGCTCACTTCCTGCGCATTTACTCGTACGCGCGCGGGGGGCTGCTACCCGTCACGGAGGTCGATGGCCGCAAGGGAATCTTCATCGAGCACGAGCTGTACACCCGGCTCTCGTTCTTCAAGAATGCCGGGGAACGCTTTGGCCAAAACAGACAACAGGGCCTTCGGTACGGCGCGATAATGCAGGAGTACTCGCGCCCGGCCGGAACGCTCCATGAGCAGGAGCACGCCGCGAAATTCATGCCCTTCGCGGGCACCGAAGGCTACAACCCGGCCGCCTACGCTCCCTACGTTGTGGCGGCAGCCATTGGAAATCTGCTCGGGCTCGATTTTCCGAACCTGCTGCTTCTGATGCGCTTCTTGGGCCTGATAACGTTCACGGCCGTGGCGGCGTACGCCATCAAGCTCACCCCGACGCTGAAATGGGCATTCGTGCTCATCGCGATGCTACCAGTATCGATTTACAATCGATCGGTGCTCAGCGCCGATGGCGCCGCGCTGGCTTACGCGCTGGTGATCACCGCGCTTTGTTTCAGTGCCGTCCAGCGATGCGGTCGGATCTGGGAGCGCTCGCTGTGGATGACGCTGTGCGCGCTCAGCAAGCAGCCGCAGATCGTGTTCGTGGCGTTGGAGTTGATGGTGTGCCGGATGACGGAGCTGCGGCGGCGATGGAGCAGCCTGGCGCTCATCGTGGTCCCCAGCTTCATTTTGTCGCCGCTATGGGTAGTAGCGGTATCCGCCGACATCGCGGTGTGGCGTCTTGCCCAGGCAGAAACCCATCCACGCGAGCAATTTGATCCACTGTGGAAGCTCGCGTACATGTGGGAGCACCCCCTCCACTTCCCGCTGGCAGCATGGACGTCCGTGACCGTATGGGGAGACCGGCTGTGGCCGGAGCTTATCGGCATCTTGGGATGGCAGGATGTTCTGCTTCCGCCCTGGACTTATTTCGTGCTCACGGCCATTCTCCTCCTCGTGCCTTTGCAAAAACTGAATTTGGACGGTGCCGCGCGTGCACGCATCGCGGTCATGACGGGCCTTGGTGTCCTGGGCTACATCGTGACGGTGTATCTGATTTTCTTTCTCACCTATACGCCGATCGATATCGACCACGTCCGGGGCGTCCAAGGACGTTACTTCGTCATTGCCCTGCCGATGGCTGCCATCTTCCTCGCCTCGACGCTCAACGTCGATTTACGTCGTGGTGCACTCGCGACGGCCGCGATCGCTGGATCATTGCTTTCGGGGATTGCGTGTTTCGCAGCACTGGTGGAAGCACATTGGTCGGTGCCCTGAACGCCAGTACCCGTGCCGATCGAACCAGCCGCCATCGTTCTTGCCGGATCGGGTAACGCGGGCCGGTCAGCCTCGGCGATAGAAGAATACGACCAGTACGCCTCGGCGCGTCAGCCCGATTTCACCCGAACATGTTCTAGAATCCGTACAGCTCGGCCGCATTGTCCACCAGGATCTTTCGGCGGTTCCCATCGTCGGGAGCCCAGTCCAGCAACAGATCGAGCAGATCCGCCTCGTCCGGCGGATTTTTTTCCGAAGGGTGCGGCCAGTTGGTCGCCCACAGCATGCGCTCCGGCGCGGCCTTGACCAGCGCCTTGGCGAGCTCGCTCACGTCGTCATAGCGCGGCGGCCCGGCCTTGGAGACCAAATAAGGGCCGGACAGCTTCACCCACACCCGTCCGCGGTCGACGAGGCGGAGCAGGCAGCGGAACGCGGGATTGCCGGCCGCGACCGGGTCGGCGATGCGGCCGATATGGTCGATCACGATCCGGCCCGGCCAGTCGCGGATCTGGCGCTCGCGGTCGGGCAAGAGTCTTCCGTCCATCTGCAATTGCGCGTGCCAGCCGACCGATTGCACGCGGGCGACCACGGCATCGGCGATATCCCAGGAAATGGCGCCGCCCGGCAGCATGTGCAGGCGCGCGGCGCGCATGCCGGCGGCGTCGAGGCGGCGCAGCTCGGCTTCGCTGACGTGGTCATCGACCACGGCGACGCCGCGCGCGTTCCTGCCGAGCGCGGCCATGCCGTCGAGCGTGCAAGAATTGTCCTTGCCGTAGGCGGTCGGCTGCACCACCACCGTGCGCGCGATGCCGATCCGCCGCCGCAGTGCCTGATAGGTCGCGACCGAGCCGTCCTCGGGCGGCGCCGAGGCGGCGGTCGGCGCCAGCGGATATTTCTTGTCGTAGAAATGCATATGGGTATCGCAGGCGTTTTCCGGCGCCTGCAGCTTCGGCGTCGACTTGGCCGAAGGAGTTTTCATCGTGCTCATCGAAGTTCGCGCTCCTAAAAACTCACGTCATATTCCGGCATTCCTATTGCGCGGTCATGCCGCCGTCGAGCGTCAGGATGGTGCCGGTGGCGAACCGGCTCTCGTCGCCGGCGAGAAACAGGATGCCGGCCGCGATCTCTTCCGGGGTGCCCAGGCGTCCGAGCAATTGCCGCGCCGCGAGCGCCTTGCGCACCGCATCCGGATCGGCGCTGTTGTCGAGGATCTCGTCGAAATACGGCGTGTCGATCGTGCCCGGCGCCACGGCGTTGCAGCGGATGCCGTCGCCGACGTGGTCGATGGCGATGGCGCGGGTCAATGCCGCCACGGCGCCCTTGGAGGCGCAATAGGCGGCACGATTGGCGATTCCCACCGCCGCGACCACCGACGCGGTGTTGACGATGGTGCCCCCGCCGCTGCGCTTCATCGCGGGAATCGCGTATTTGCTGCACAGGAAAACGCCGCGCACGTTGACCGCCATCAGCGCGTCCCAGGCGGCCGCGTCGGTCTCCACCACGCTGCCGGTGATGCCGTAGCCCGCGTTGTTGACGAGCACGTCGAGCCGGCCGAATTTTTCGAGCGTGCGAGCAATCATGCGCTCGACCGCGGCGGCGTTGGCGACGTCCACCTCGATCGCGATCGCCTCGGCGCTTTTGCGGGCAGCTTCGGCGGCGACGGCCTCGGCGCTCGCCGCCCGCTTGTCGGCAACGGCGAGACGCGCGCCTTCTTGGGCAAACAGCAGCGCGCTCGCCCGGCCGATGCCGGACCCGCCGCCGGTGATGATGCAGACCTTGCCCTCGAGCCGCATGGATAACCTCAGCTCGCGTCCTTGACCCAGCGAAGGATATGGCGCGCGACCGCCACGATATCGCCGTTCTGATTCACCGCCCGGATGTCGGCGAGCGACTGGCGCTTCTGCGCGTCGATTTCGGCGATCGTGTAGGTGAGCGTGACGGTGTCGCCGATGAAGACCGGTCCGAGAAACCGCACCTTGTCGTAGCCGAGCGAGACCGGCGTCTCGTCGCGCGCGGTGCCCCGGCACTGGTCGATCATCAGGGTCGAGCAGGTCGACATGTAGCCGATGATCAGCGCGCCGTGGGCGATGCGGCGACCGTATTTGGAGCCCGCCATGTACTGCTCGTTGACGTGATTGACCGAAAAATCCCCGGTGATGCCCGCGAACAGGTAGATGTCGGTCTCCCCGACGGTTTTTGCAAAGCTGACGCGGTCGCCGACTTTTACATAGAAATCCTGCATTGCCGCTATGCTCCCGATCCGATCCCATTCTGACTCGAGCGAGCCGCAGGCGACTCCCTCTCCCCGCAGGGGAGAGGGATGGGGTGAGGGGGGTAGGCTATTGTTTGATTGCCGATGTCGTGACCCCCTCACCCGATCCTCGCCTTTGGCGAGGATCGACCTCTCCCCAACGGGGAGAGGTGAAACCCGCGTGCCTCACACGCATGGCGAATGCGGAACCTTTGCCAGGGCCGCTCGATTGCATCAAGTCCCGTCGAGCCGCACCACGCCGTCGCGGGCGAGGGCGTCGATCTCGGCCGGGGCGAGACCCAGTTCGGCGAGAATCTCCCGCGTCTGCGCGCCGAGCCGCTGCGGCGGCAGGCGGATCTCGGCCGCTTCGCCGTCGTAACGCACCGGATGATTGACGAGCGTGACCGGCGCCCCGCTCTTGCCCCCGCCCGGAAGCGTGACCAACGCCTGCATGTGCTCGATCTGCGGATCCGCGACGATCTCGGCATAGTCCTGCACCGGCGCGTGCCAGATTTTGGCGCGCTCGAGCAGCGGGACCCAGGTTTGCGTCGGCTGCTTCCCGAGCGCGGCGGCGATCAGCTCGCCGATCTCGTCCTGCCTCTTCCACGAGTCTTGTTCGGAGAATGACGCCAGGCGCGGCTCGCCGATCGCTTGGCCCAGCACCGGCAACGGGCACAGCGACAGCGCGAGATAGCCGTTCGCCGTGGCATAGACCCCGTAGGGAGCCGCGTAGTACCAGCCGGCCACGTGCCGGCGCGCATAAACGTCGGCCGGCTTCTCGGCTTTGTTGAGCCAGGCGGTGAGCGATTCCGCCTGGAGATCGAGCGCCGCCTGCATCAGGCTGGCATCGACCCGGCAGCCCTTGCCGGTGCGCTCGCGGCGCAGCAGCGCAGCCAGGATGCCCATGGCGAACAGCGCCCCGCCGTGGTGATCGACCGCGGACGCGCCGATCGGACGCGGCCCGGTCGCCTTCTCGCCGGTGATCGCCATCAGGCCGAACAGCGCCTGTGCCAAGAGATCCTGGCCGGGACGCTCGGCGTAGGGACCGTCCGGGCCATAGCCGGACGCCGAGGCATAGATCAGCGCCGGCTTGCGCGCTTGCAGCGCCGCATAGCCGAAGCCGAGCTTGTGCATCACGCCGGGACGGAAATTCTCCGCGATGACGTCGGCGCCGTCGACGAGTTTCAGCGCAATCTCCTTGCCCCTGGCCGACTTCAAATCGAGCGCGATGCTGCGCTTGTTGCGGTTGGTGCACAGATGCAGCATGCCCTGGCCGTCGTGCCAGATGTCGCCGCTCGACCAGTGGCGCTGCCACGCGCCCTCCGGCGTCTCGATCGCGATCACGTCGGCGCCGAGATCCGCCAGCGCCTGGATGCCCATCGGGCCGAACAGGAAATGGTTGAAGCTGACGACGCGAATTCCTTGCAGCAGGTCGAGCATGCGGGCTCCCGGGGCGGGACGGCGGGCGCACTATGGCGACGGGCGCGGCCGATCGCAAATGGGCTGGTGTTACGGGAGCCACTCGTCGTCCCGGCCACGGCCGCCCCGGATCGGGGTCCGGGGCAGGCTCCGCGGCCGCGAGCCGGGATCCATGCCCACCGATCTCGCGATTTCCCCGCAATCCGTGATCATGGGTCCCCGCTTTCGCGGGGACGACGCGGGCAATCGTGACTTCGGTGGCTTGCAAGTTCACCGGTGCTGGAAGCGCGGCGGTTGCTTGGCGAAGAACGCGCGTACGCCCTCGGCGCAATCCGCCGTCCGGAAGGCGCGGTCGCTCAGCGCCAAGGTTGCCTCGACCGCCTCGCGCTCGGGCCGATCGAACGCCATGGCGATCGATTGCTTGCACAATTGCAGCGCCACGTTCGGGCCGGCGGCGAGCTCGCGTGCCATCGTGAGCGCGGTCTCGACCGCCGCGCCCGGCGGCGCCACGCGATTGACGAGGCCCCACGCGAGCGCGGTCTCGACCGGCACCGGCTCGCCGAAGAACATCAGCTGCTTGGCGCGGCCTTCGCCGATGCGGCGGGTGACGCGGATGGTGCCGCCGCTGCCGGGGAACACGCCGAGCTTGATCTCGGGCAGCGCGATGCTGCCGCCCGCCTCGGCCACGATGAGGTCGCAGCACGCCGCAAGCTCGAGCCCGCCCCCGAAGGCGATGCCGTTGAGCGCGGCAATGGTCGGCTTGGGAAATTCGGCGACCCGGCTGTAGGCCGCGTTCTCGCGCGCGAGTTTTTTCGGCACGACCGCATCCGCGACTTCAAGGAATTCCTTGATGTCGGAGCCGGCGCAGAACGCTCTTGAGCCCGACCCGGTCAGTACCAGGACGCGAACGGCCGGATCGGCGGCGAGCCGGCTCAGGAGCGCGTCGAGCCCGCGCGTCATCTCCAGCGTCACGAGATTGAGCGGTGGATTGTCGAGGGTGACGAGGGCGACGCCGTCCTCGTGGGTCGATGTGACGGATTGGGTGGGCATCGATCTGGCTCGCTCGTTGGCCGCGAACACCGGCGCTGCATCGATCATGAACCCGGCCGCGGCGGTTTGAAAGCCTGGGTTCGCTTGACACCCCCGGAGGGCACGTCGATCATGCTCGATCGAAAGAAATACGCGAGTAAGCAATAGGGAAGGACGACGGGAGGGAAACATGGTGCACATCGTTCGCGCGCTTGTTGCGGCACTGGCTTTTGGGGCGGCCGGTTCATGCTGGACCGCCGACGCGCTATCACAAGACGTCAAGCGCTTCAGGTTTGCCTACGATCAGCCTCGCACGACCGGCTACGGCGTCGCCGCGGACGTTTTCGCTGCCAAGCTCGCCGAGCTCAGCCGGAATACCTTCGTCATCGAACAATACCCGGGCGCTCAGCTGGGGCAGGAGCCTCAGGTCCTTCAGCTTCTGCGATCCGGCGACCTTGATTTCGCGATTACCTCGTCGGCCAACACCGCGACTCTCTCGCCGCAGGCAGGCGTCTTTTCGCTGCATTTTCTGTTTCGCTCGGACCAGCACCTCACCAAGGCGCTCGCCGACGCCCAGGTGTCCAAGGCCGTACGGGACATGATCGACGAGACGGTGCAGGGTGTCCACGTGTTGGCCTTGGGCACGCTGGGCCTGCGGGACATGTACAGCAAGCGAGAGATCCACAAGGTGGAAGATATCAAAGGCCTGAAAGTTCGCGTGCAGGCCACGGCGACCGAGGACGCCATGTTCCCGGCCTACGGAGCGCAAACGGTCCATATGCCGTTCGGCAGCGTCTACACGTCCTTGCAGACCGGCGTCGTCGACGTCGCCGAGAACGGCATCAATGTGTACCTCGTCAACAAACATTACGAGGTGGCGCCGGTGCTCTCCATCACCGAGCACGAGGCCAACAACAGCCTGGTATGGGTCAGCGACAAGCTCTGGCAAAGCCTCACGCCGGAACAGAAGACGTGGGTCCAAGCCGCGGCGGATGAAGTCGCCCGAGTCGAACCAGCCAAGGCGCTCGAGCTGGAGAAGCAATCGCAGGCCAAGCTCGCCTCGATCGGCGTCAAAGTCGTCACCGACGTCGACAAGAGCAGCTTCGTGAAGATCGCCGAGTCGTATCTCGACAAACTCGCCGCCGAACTGGGGCCGCACGCGACGAAGATCGTGAAACTGGTTCGCGCGGTCCAATAAGCGGAGCAGTCGCGCGGCCGGCCGGTCCGCCGGCCTCGCTTCGGGATCGGGCGCCATGGCATTCGCGCGGGAGCTGCTCCTTCCACGCCAGCGTCACCTCAAATGGCCGGCGCTCGACTGGCTCGAGGTGACCCTGATGGTCATGTGCGGCATCACGCTGTTTGCCTTCTCGACCTCCGTGATGTTCGACATCGTGACCCGGCTGATCGGCCGGCCGTGGCTCTGGCTGCAGGAAGTCACGTCGACGTTCTTCATTTACGGCATTTTCATCGGCGCGGCAGTGGCAACCCGGCGCAACGATCACCTGTATCTGACGGCCCTCTCGGAATCGTTGCACGGCCGCACCCGGCAACTTGTCGACACGATCATTCGGACCGTCGTGCTCGGCGTCGCGCTTTGCATGGTCTATTTCGGCTATCTCAATTTTCTGCGCGGCTTCGGCAGCTTCCGAATGCCCTCCCTGACGCCGATCGCCTCGTTGTATGCCGCGATCCCGCTATCGGGCCTGTTGATTGCGCTGTTCACGATCGAGCAACTGGTGAACGGCTGGCGCAACGGCTTCGATCATCCGCCCGATCCATTCGAGGATAGGGATGCGGGTCGTGCAGGCATCGAACAGATCGGAGGCCGATTTTGAGCGCGCCTTTGATCCTCGCGCTGATGACGTTCCTTTTCCTGCTGTTCGGGTACATGGGCGTGCCGGTCGCATTCTCGCTGATGGCGGGCGTGCTGGTCGGCACGATTTTCACCGACGTTACGTTCCCGACCATTATTCAGAAGATGTTCGACGGAATGGATTCCGAGGCCCTGCTGGCGATCCCGTTCTTTCTGCTGGTCGGGGAGCTCATGAGCTCCGCCAACGTGGTGGTCCGCATCTCCAATCTGTCGCTTGCCCTGGTCGGACACATTCGGGGAGGTCTGTCGCAGACGGTCGCCGTGTTCAGCATGTTCTTCTCGGAGATGTCGGGCTCGACCACCGCGGACGTCGCCGTCATGAGCCGCGCGCTCGGCGGGCCGATGAAGCGGGAAGGCTACGAACCTGCGTTCATTGCCGCGTTGATTGCCGCTGCTTCGACCATCGCGGCTCTGGTGCCGCCCAGCATCACCGCGGTGGTCTACGGCGCCGTCGGCAATGTATCGATCGCCGGCCTGTTCATGGCCGGAGTGCTGCCCGGGCTCATGATCGGCTTCGGCCTGATGATCTACTGCTACTTCTTCGGTCCGCTCGGCATGCAGCGCAAGCGCGCGAGCCTCGGGCAGCTCGGCCTCGCCGTCAGGGACGCGTCGCTGCCGCTGATGATCCCGGTCATTCTGCTCGGCGGCATCCTCACCGGCTGGTTCACGCCGACCGAGGCCGGCGTCGTCGCCGTGGTCTGGATCCTGTTCGCCGTGATCCCGTCGCTCAACCGCAAGCACCTGGTCAAGCTGCCTTACGACTTCTGCCAGGCAGGGTTGATCTTCTCGCTGCCGCTGATCACCATCGGAGCGGCGGCGGCCTTCGGCTGGATGCTCGCGTATCTGCGCGGCGCGATCGTGATCGCGGAATGGATCACCGGAATTGCCGGCAATGATCCGCATCTCATCATGCTCCTGATGGTTCTGCTGTTCACCATCATCGGCGATTTCATCGAGCCGGTGCCGACCATCATCATCTTCATGCCGCTGGTAAACGTGCTCACCGAGGCCGGCGACATCAACCCGGTTCACATGGGCGTGGTGCTCATCGCCACGCTGGCATTCGGCTTGATTACCCCGCCCTACGGGCTCGTGCTGCTGATGGCGTCGAAATTCGTCGGCGTGCGCTTCTCGCATGCGATTCGAGCTGCACTGCCGATCTATGTGGTGTTCCTCATCACGATCGGATTCATCATCTATTTCCCCAAAGCGGTATTGTGGCTGCCGAAGCAGGTGATCCCCGAATCCGTCGGGTGCTTCAAGAATCCCAGCGGCACCGGGTACATCTGTCCTCAGCGGTGAGGGACTAAGCAAGTCAATCACCGCTCATCGGATCAGGACCGCTCGTCCTTCGGCTGCTCTCGCTTATGGGCGCGGAGCGCCGCGAGCCTGCGGTCGCGCCAGCGCGAGCGCGCTTCGAGCCGCTCGCGGCCCGCGTCTTTGCTCCATTGCGCCAGCATGCGCTCGATGTTCTCGGGCGCGAACACCCCCGGTCCGGCCGGCGCGGCCTGCAGCCGCCGGTAAAAGCCGGCATAGCGCGCGCAATAATCGGCAATGCCGCCCGGCGCGTTGAGCTCGATGGTCTCGAACGGGCCCAGGAACGACCAGCGCAGACCGAGCCCGTCCTTCACGGTCTTGTCGAGGTCCTGCGGCGAGACGTAGCCATCGCCCACCAGCCGGAACGCCTCCGCGACCAATGCGCCTTGCAGCCGGTTGAGGATGAAGCCGTCGATCTCGCGGCGCACGACGATGGGAACCTGGCCGATTTGTTCAAAGATTTCGCGCGCGCGAGAAATCGTGTCCGCGGCGGTCCACGGGGCGCCCACGAGTTCGACCAAAGGCACGAGATGCGGCGGGTTGACCGGATGCGCGACCAGGCAGCGCGCGCGGCCCGGCAGCTCTGCGGTGAAGCGGCTTGCCACGACCGCGGACGTGGAAGAGGCGAGCACGATATTGGGCGGCGCGATCCGGTCGAGCTCGCGGAAGATCGCGAGCTTGGCTTCGACCGTCTCCGGCACATTCTCCTGGACGAAATCGGCGCGCGCGACGGCGTCGGCCAGATCCGCCGCCACCCGCACGCGCGCGGCGGCCCCGTCCGGGTCGTCGAGCAAACCATCGGCGGCAAGCTCTGCAAGGCCGGCCTTGACCCAGGCCTTGGCACGCTCCGCCTGATCTGGAACGCAATCGCAGAGCGCGACGTCCCATCCGGCGCGCGCGAACACGATTGCCCACGAGCGCCCGATCAGCCCGGCTCCGATGATCGCCACCTGCGGCATTCTCGTCCCTCCATGAGCCTGTCGTGTCGACTGGATCGACGCTATCGCATGTGTTGCGACAGCGCCCGAATTGCGCTCCTGAGCTTCGTAACGGAATAGAGAATGAACCCTGATCGGCAAAAATCCGCCGCGCCCACGCTCAAGGAATGGCTTCTGGCCGAACAGCCACGGGCGGATATCCCGGTTCCTCCCCGCGGCGTTCGGCGCCGACGTGCGCCGGTTGCGTCCGAGGAAGTTCAATCCGGAGGTCTTGAATAGCCTCAGTCACGCGCGCTCGTCCTGCGTTCGCCCCGCAAGCAGCAGGATCGCGCAGCTCAGCACGGAGGCGGCGGAGACGACCAGGTAGGGCAGGGTATAGCCGCCGCTCGCCTCATAGAGCACGCCGATCAGCGCCGGGCCGCCCGCCACGCCCGCCGCCGCGATCAGGTTCGACACCGAATAGATCCGGCCGTAATGGCGGGTGCCGAATGCCTCCGCGAGCAGGAGCGGCTGCAGCATCAGCACGTTGCCGACCGTGATGCCGAACAGCACCGCACCGGCCAGCAGCAGGCTTTTCGCGGCGAACGCCAGGAGCGCCAGCGCCACGGCCTGCGCCAGCAGCATGCCGATG
>WNGM01003722.1_pt1 | contig 18262 bp, 26 predicted proteins | sample 5400571 | NCBI WGS metagenome assembly WNGM01 (sample SAMN13153378, study PRJNA577476) | soil metagenome | isolation source: 100 cm soil or saprolite under Garry oak tree replicate 2 | place: USA:California | collected 2016-06-15 | reverse complement strand
TCCTGCACGAAGCGCAGACGCACATCCATGAGCGACCTCTCTTCCCACGGCATGGCACCTCCTGGAGGAGGCACCTAGGTTAGAGAGTGTCACCCATCAGCTGATAACAACGTGTTACCTATCAGGTGCGAATGTACCCGTTGCCGTCTAACAAGCGCTTGAAGCTGGCGGGGCCTGCGCTCGCCCCGCAGCTTAAGCGCGATCCGTTAGGCAGCGGCACTTACAGGAGGCGCGTCGTGTGGCGAACTACCGGACCTTGGCATTGCCTCGGTCCCACCGGTGTCACGATTGCGCTCGTGCTCCTCACCGTCCAGGGCCCTCACCTCGCCGCACAAGACAAGGCGAGCGGCTCGAGTCCAGAGGACTCCGTCCGCGCGGTCGAGTTGACTCGCGCCCAGGCCCTGCTGCGGGCAGACACAACAGCGCTTTCGCGAATGGTCGCCGACGAATTCATCGAGATATCGCGACTCGGCCAACTCCGGACCAAAGCGGACAACATCCGCGATATCGCGAGCGGTGCGCTCAAACTGACATTAGTCAAGTACGACAGCCTCACGGTGCGAATCTACGGCGATGTGGCGGTTCTCAGAGGCATCGCAGACAACACAGGCACATTTCGCGGCATCCCGTTCACCGGCAGAATCAGGTACACGCGCGTCTTCGTCCGACGTGATGGCCGCTGGCAAGCGGTGGCCATGCAACAAACGGCTTCACAGTGATCCCAGCCGCTTCGAGGTGATTGGTGACGAGTAGGACTTTTTCGCGCTAATGCCGCCGCCTAACAAGCGCTTGAAGCGGGCGGGCGGTGATCGCTCTAAGCGAAGCGGAGTGGTCGTCCCTGGCGGGCACCGACTGTCGGCGACTGCCCTTGCGCCGGCGGGAGGGTCGTGCGCAGCTTAAGCGCGGTCCGTTGGGCGGCAACCATGGATATGGTTCGCACACTGCGCTCACGTACCGCCTGGCTCGTCTCCATCTCGCTCTTTATTGGAGCGGGGTGCGGGGTGACCGGCCCACGTTCTCCCGCCGTTACCATCGACATGACCGTGACCGCGTTCATGCGGCTCCCGTCCACGCAGTCTGCCGTCATCCCTTTTCAACTGCGCAATCACGATTCTGTGACCGTCTACGTCCCCGGTTGCTGCACTCATCCGGTTCTCGGCTTGGAACAGCTAACGTCCGTTGGGTGGCAGGACCTTCCCCCGGTTCTCGGGTGCATTTGCAATCCCGCGCCCATTGCGCTCATGCCCGGCGCGGTCGTTGCCGACAGTCAGGGGTGCCCCCACGTAGGCAGGCTGCGCTTCACCGTTTCCTACGGCGTCGATCCGAGCCAGCCGTGGAACCTGACCGCGACCGGGCCAATATTCACGGTGCGGTAGCTCTGGGTGGCCGCCTAACAAGGCTTGAAGCCGACGGGCGGTGATCGCCTTAAGGGAGTCGGAGTGTTGTGCGCTGGCGCGCACGAACTATGGTTCAACGATAATTTGCGCCGGCGCGCGGGTCGCCCGCAGCTTGAGCGCGATCCGTTAGGCGGCACGCACGCGACGGGTAGAGAACGGCCGGCATGACGATACAGCTCATCACGTTGGAGGTTCGGAACCGCCAGCAATGGCGCAGGTGGCTCAGAAAGCACCATGCCTCGAGTCCAGGGGTCTGGCTGGTCTTCTACAAGGACCACACGGGTGTGAAGTCGATTGCTTACGAGCACTCGGTTCGCGAGGCGCTATGCGTCGGATGGATCGACAGCCTCATCAAACGTCTCGATGACCGCCGGTACGCCCGCAAGTTCACGCCGCGACAGCCCACGAGCAGGTGGTCGGCCATCAATCGCAGACGCTGGGTGGAACTCAAGGCGGCCGGCCTGCTCACCGCCGCCGGGCTGGCGGCGACGCCGACCGACAACACGTACATGCCGCCGCCGGCCATCCCGGATCTGCCGGCCTATCTCGCCAGAGCACTGAGAGCCAATGCGAAAGCATGGAGCTTCTTTCAGGGGCTGGCCCCAAGCTACCGGCGTCGTTTTGTGGGGTGGGTTCATTTGGCCAAGCGACCGGAAACGCGGGAGAAGCGTATTCGGGAATCGACTGCTCTGCTCGCGGCCGGGAAAAAACTTGGTCTAAAGTAAGCCAATGAATCCGTAAGCGTGCAGCCTAACAAGCGCTTGGAGCTGGCGGGCGGTGATCGCCCTAAGGAAAGGGGAGTGTTGTGCCCTGGCGGCCGCGCACTGTCGTCCACTGCTCTTGCGCCGGCGGGCGAGTCGCCCGCAGCTTAAGCGCGATCCGTTAGGCAGCCAACTTGAAACTCTACTGTGACGCACTCATACGCACAGGCCAAACCCATGGACCTGAGCACCTTCCTTGTGATGTTGCTCTCCTTTACCGGAGCGGCGGCCACCGTCATCTGGGTCATTGTCTTGGCGATTGGTCACGTCAGGCGGCAGGCAGCGAGATCGGCTCCGGGCCAACCTCCTGCTGAGGAACTCGAGGAAGTTCGAGCGCGTCTCGCTGAGTTGGAGCGACGCGATGTGCGCTTAGAGGAGATCGAGGAGCGGCTGGATTTCGTGGAACGGGTGTTAGGTCGCTCTCGCGAGGCTAAGCCACTGCGCAATCCCTCGGAGCAGCCGTAGCCAGTCTGCATGCGAGTCCTGCCCATCGGGCCATCTCCGAACCATTCCTCATGATTGTCCGCCATGTCACACCAAGTGACGCTCCCGCCTGGCTCCGCTTGAGGCGCGCGTTGTGGCCCCATCACGCTGCATCCGCGCACGCCGCCGACATCACGGAGTTCCTCGGAGGGCGCGCGCCTGAGCCGCTCGCCGTTCTCGTCGCTGCGGACGGGGCCGATCAGGTCATTGGTGTCGCCGAGCTATCGATCCGTGCCTACGCCGAGGGCTGCGACACCGACCGCGTCGCTTACCTTGAAGGCTGGTACGTCGTGCCAGACGCCCGCAACCAAGGGGTCGGGCGCGCGTTGATCGCGGCCGCCGCGGCATGGGGACGGTCACAGGGGTGCGTGGAGTTCGCCTCCGACGCCGAGCTGACGAACGACGCGAGCGCGGCCGCTCACACAGCTCTCGGCTTCACTGAAGTCGGGCGGATTCGCTGCTTCCGAAAGGCCCTCTAGAGATGCTGCTGCCTAACAAGCCCTTGAAACTGGCAGGTGGTGATCGCTGTAAGGGAAGCGGAGTGTTGTTGCCCTGGCGGGCACGGACTGTCGTCCCCTTCAACTTGCGCCGGCGGGCGGGTCGCCCGCAGCTTACGCGCGATCCGGTAGGCAGACTCGACGGGAACTCGCCATGACCTTCAAGCCCGCAATTTGGTACCCGATCGCCGTCGTGCTGAGCGCCATCAACTTGGCCGGAGTTGGATGGGCGGCCGGGCAAGCCGAGGCATCCCATGCGGCGATTCACGCGGCGCTCGCGCTGGCGTTCGGGTTATGGGCCCAGCGCTTGCGGCGGAGTCCCGGCGGGAGCGACCTCCAGGCTCGGCTCGAAGGGCTCGAAGCCGAGGTGAGCCGGCTCGAAGCGCTCGAAGCCGAGGTGAGCAAGCTGCGGCAGGAGCTGAGCGAGGCGCAGGAGCGGCTGGACTTCGCCGAACGGCTGCTGGCGCAGCGACCGGAAACGCGCCGCGTGGGCCCGCAGCCCTAGGGTCCGAAGCAAGCTCATGGCGATCACTCGGATAAACGAGTTCCAGGCCAAGCCGGACCCAAGCCGGCAGAAAGGATATCGAACCGTGCCCGACGGAAAGATCTGTTATCTCGAGATCCCAGCCATCGACGTCGCAGTGTCGGCCGCGTTCTACGCGCAGGTGTTTGGCTGGAAGAGCCGCCTTCGCGGCGACGGCCACCGTGCCTTCGATGACACGACCGGAGCCGTCAGTGGCTCCTGGGTGCTGGGGCGGCCACCGTCGCGCGAACCCGGCATCCTCACGTATGTCATGGTCGATCGCGTGGACGCCACGCTCTCGAAGCTGGCTGCGGCCGGAGGCCGGGTCGCGACGCCGCTGACGCCGCTCGGCGGCGCGGGAGAGGCATTTGCGACCTTCCTTGACCCGGCCGGCAACGTGCTGGGGCTCTACCAGGAGCCGCAGCGATGACCTCGTCCTGGGTCACGCTCACTTCATGCATGCTCCGCTGCTTCGCCATGGCTGTCGCGCTTCTGGTACCCTCCGTCCTCGGGGCCCAAGACTCCTCCCGCACGTCTTGCGAGAACGCCACGACCGCCACTGAAATGCGACGCTGCATCTCACGTGGTCTGCAAGCCGCTGAGCGTGATCTGCAGCGTTACCTTGAGGAGGCGCGCCGTCGCGCCGCCAACCGTGCGCTGCTGGACAGTGCGCAGCTAGCCTGGAAGCGGTACCGAGATCTCGCATGCCGGGCTGCGGGAGGCGAGCATCACCGCGGCACCAGGCAACCTCCGGCGGTTCTCGGCTGCCTCCTCGACCTCACCCGTCGCCGGATCCACGAGTTGTATGAGCACTATTTGCGGACGAGCGACACGGCGCTCCCTGAACCCCAGCCCTAGGTAGCCCCCAGGCCCGTGAGCGCTCTCGGGGCGATCGTCGTTCTGGCTGGCGCGGCGTTGCTCGTCCTGGCAGTCGTGCGGGGGAGGCGGGCTGCCTACGAGGCGCCTGCCTAACCAGCGCGGCCTCACGGCCTAAAGGTTGAGAAGGAAAACGGGTGCAAGGGCTGCGAGCGCGGCGGCGGCTTGCAGCGCCAGGATGGGCAGCGCCTGTCTTGGAGTCCGCCGTAGCCACTTGATCGCGAAGCACGCCACGATCGGTACCTGTGCAATCATGAGCAGCTGAAAGATATGGGCGGCAGTCCCCTCATCGGCCTCGCGGACAATGCCGAACATGGCAACGTGACCAAGCACCGTCGCGAGCGCGGCGAACGACATGGTCACCGGAAGAAAGGCGCTCGGCTGCTTCATCAGTGTGAACCAAGTCATGTGGCAGCCTCCACAATGGGTTCCGAGCGACGACGTACGAAGAGCCAGACTCCGGCGGGAGTATTGTAAAGCACTTTGTAATAGAAAGCAACTAGCCACCGGCTCCACGGCAAGGATATTCCCACCATGCAGGATTCTCCCCTCGAAACCCGACGCGGCTCGCTCTGGCTCACCACCGACCGTCGGCGCCTCGACCCGACTGCGGCGCTCGCCCTGTTGCGGACGACGTACTGGGGCGACTCGCTCACCCTCGAGGTATTGACCCGCGCGATCGAGCACTCGGTCTGCTTTGGTGTCTTCGATGCGCACACCCTGATCGGGTTCGGGCGTGTGATTACCGATCTGGCCACGTACGCATACTGGACAGACGTCGTCGTCGCCGAAGCCCATCGCGGACGGGGGATTGGGCGCTGGCTCAGCGAGACCATGCTGGCGCATCCCCAACTTCAGGGCTTTCGACGAGTCAGCTTGCTGACGCGCGATGCGGTGTCGCTGTACGAGCGGCTGGGCTTCAGGCCGACGGCCGGGGCGCTGACCTACATGGAGCACCGCGACCCCGGCGTTAAGAACAGGATCCTGCGCGCGCTCTCCATCGGGCTGCTGGCCCTCGCTGGCCCAGCTGCGGCTCAGCGTATCACGCCCCAGTTCGCATCGGGAGGCGCCCCGCCCGCCGCCCTTGTCGTGCCAAGGAGACCCTCAGCGCCCGCGCTGCTCGTGCCACAACCACGGGTGCCATCGACACATTGGGAGGTGTCCCCGTGATCGGTGCGCACTACCTCGACGATGTGCGGCGCCAGTTCGTGAAGCTCAAGGCCCAGGCCGAGCGGGCGATGGCGCAGATCGAGGACGACGAGTTCTTCCGCACGCCGGATCCCGAGTCGAACAGTATTGCGATCGTCGTCAAGCACGTGGCCGGCAATATGCGCTCGCGCTGGACGGCGTTCCTCACCGCGGACGGCGAGAAGCCGGACCGGAATCGGGACGCCGAGTTCCTGGTGGAGCCGGACGACACGCGCCAGCGAATCATGGAGCGTTGGGAAGCGGGCTGGACGCTCCTGTTCGACACGCTCGCGGCGCTCACGCCTGAGACCCTGACGAGCACGGTGCACGTGCGCGGCGAGGCGCACACGGTGCTCGAGGCGATCGACCGTCAGATGACCCACTACGCGGCGCATGTGGGGCAGATCGTGTTTCTCGCGAAGCATTGGGCCGGGCCGCGCTGGCAGACGCTCTCCATCCCCCGGGGCAAGTCCAAAGAGTTCGACGTCGCCAAGGATGGGACGCGGTACCGCGCTGGCTGAGGCGAAGGACATGGTTGCGCCTGCCTGCGGCGCGTGGCAGCTTGACCGGAGACAGGCGGCAGGAGAGGGACGGCGGTGCAGGACACGCAGGATCTGGCCTACGCGCGCTGGCGCAACGCGCCGGAACAGTTTTGGGCGGAAGCCGCCGAAGCCGTCCACTGGTACAGGCGATGGAGCCAGGTACTCGACGGCTCGTACCCGCCCTTCTATCGGTGGTTCTCGGGTGGCGTCGTCAATACCTGTTACAACGCGCTCGACCGGCACGTGGCGGCCGGCCGCGCCGACCAGCCGGCGCTCATCTACGACAGCCCCGTCACCCAAACGATCGCCTGCTTCACGTATCGCGAGCTGTTGCATCACGTCTCCCGCTTTGCGGGGGTCCTGGTCGGGCAAGGCGTCGGCAAGGGCGACCGGGTGATCATTTACATGCCGATGGTCCCCGAGGCGGCCGTGGCGATGCTGGCGTGCGCCCGCATCGGCGCGATCCACTCAGTGGTGTTCGGGGGCTTCGCCGCCCACGAGCTGGCGGCCCGCATCAGCCACGCCGCGCCGAAGGTGATCGTCTCCGCCTCGTGCGGCATCGAGCTGAACCGCGTCGTGCCCTACAAGCCGCTCCTCGACAAGGCGATCGAGCTCGCCACGGCCAAGCCGAGCCGCTGCATCATCCTGCAGCGACCGCAGGAGCGGGCGCCACTAGTCCCGGGTCGCGACCTCGATTGGTCGGAGCTCATGGCAGGAGCGCAGCCGGCGGAGTGCGTGCCGGTGGCCGCGACCGATCCGCTGTACATCCTCTACACGTCGGGGACAACCGGCATGCCCAAGGGGGTCGTCCGCGACAACGGCGGGCACCTGGTCGCGCTCACCTGGAGCATGAAGTACATCTACGGGGTGGAGCCCGGAGAGGTCTACTGGGCTGCCTCCGACCTGGGGTGGGTCGTGGGCCACTCCTACATCCTTTACGGCCCGCTGTTCAACGGGAACACGACGATATTGTACGAGGGGAAGCCGGTCGGCACGCCCGACCCCGGCGCCTTCTGGCGTGTGATCTCCCAGCACGGCGTGGGCGTCCAGTTCACCGCTCCCACGGCGATTCGCGCCATCAAGCGCGATGACCCCAACGGCGAGTACGTCCGGCGCTACGATCTCAGCCGCTTCCGGACGCTCTTCCTCGCCGGTGAGCGCTGCGATCCCGACACGCTCCACTGGGCGGAGCAGCGGCTCGGCGTCCCGGTGATCGACCACTGGTGGCAGACCGAAACCGGGTGGCCGATCGGGGCGAACTGCCTCGGCCTGGGGATGATCCCGGTGAAGCCGGGCTCGTGCGCGCGGGCGGTCCCCGGGTACGACGTGCGCGTGCTGGGACCGGATGGTCGCGAAGTCCCTGCGGGCCAGTCCGGGAGCGTCGTCATCAAGCTGCCCCTGCCGCCCGGCTGCCTGCCCACCCTCTGGAACAACGATGCGGGCTTCGTCCAATCGTATCTGACCGCGTGTCCCGGCTACTACCTCACCGCCGACGCCGGTTACAAGGATGCCGACGGCTATCTCTGGGTGATGAGCCGCACGGACGACATCATCAACGTCGCCGGCCACCGGCTTTCCACGGGGGCGATGGAGGAGGTGCTGGCGTCTCATCCCGACGTGGCCGAGTGCGCCGTGGTGGGCGTGTCGGACGAGCTGAAGGGCGAGGTCCCGCTGGGATTCATCGTGCTGAAGGCGGGAGTGCGACGCACGCCGGAAAGCGTGGCGCACGAGCTGATCGACATGGTTCGCGAGCGGATCGGCCCGGTCGCCTGCTTCAAGACCGCCACGGTCGTCCAGCGGCTGCCCAAGACGCGCTCCGGCAAGATCCTGCGTGGCACGATGAAGAAGATCGCGGATGGGGTCGAATATCGCGTGCCGCCCACGATCGACGACCCCGCGATTCTCGACGAGATCACATCGGCGCTGACGACGCTGGGCTATCCACGTTGAGCGGCCTAATGGTGCGCCAGATCCGTAACAACGCTCGGCCTACCTTTCATCCCCTGCTCGCCATCGTCTTGGGACTCGGCGCGTGCAGGGCGGGCGGCGGTGTCAAAGCCGACGCTGCACGCCAGTCGGACACCGGGTTCGCGGCAATGCAGCTACGCGGCCAAACCGTCATGGGTGTGGATCAATACACCTCGGCGCATGTGTTTGAGGACCTTCCCGATGGTGGACGGATCGTCCTCGACCGCGCCGACAGTTCCGACACCAACGCCGTCGCCGCCATCCGGCAGCATGTGCGAGAAATCGCGGCGACGTTCCGGGCGGGGAACTTTGCCAAGCCCTTCCAGGTACACGCACGAGTCGTGCCCGGCACTGCGATAATGGCGGCGCGGCGCAGCAAGATCACGTATGGGGCGGTTGATCGACCGCGTGGGGCGGAGGTTGGGATCCGGACGACCGATTCCGCAGCCGTGGCGGCGATCCACGCGTTTCTCGCGTTCCAACGCAATGCCCATCATGCCGCGGGTCACGAAGGCATGGCGACTAGCGGCGGCCTAATTCACCGGTAACTTCCCACTATTGCGCCATGTCCAAACTCCTCACCGCCCTCGGAGCAAGCCTCGGTGGCGCGATCGGCTGGTGGCTCGGCGCGCGCGTCGGAATCATGACGGCCTTCCTCGTCAGCATGCTCGGGACTGGCGTGGGTGTGTACGCGGGGCGCAGAATCGCCGATTCGGTTCTTGGCTAGGAGCGGCGCGCGTAACCGGAATCACCGTCACTCAGCGAGCATGCGATGAAGCGGAAGAATTCCCGGACTGTGCGGCGGCGCGGCATCAGCCGCATCGACCAATCCTCGACCCGCACCCACGGTTGGTTCGCGCGTGCGGGTTTCTACAAGCGCCGGGACGGCCGGTACGTGGCGCGCCACCGGAAGTTCTTCGGCGACGTGACATACGGCGGGAAGCGACGTGCCCTGCGGGCTGCGCGGGCGTATCTGGTGAAGGTTGAGCGCGCTCGGCGGCGGACCGGCCCACGGTCCGTTCGGCGGCGACCCGCACCGTATTCGCGAACGGACGCGTACGCCAGAATGTGACAATGTTGCCCAGGCGGCAACGCGACCCATCCTCTGAACAACCCTCCCGTAGTTCGGCGCATGTGCCGTGCACCCCTCTTAATCCTCGGGGCGATCGCGCCGCTTGCGGGGCAAGCTCGCTCCGCCGCTTCAGGCCAGTCTGGCTATCAAGATCGTTTCATCCTCGCCAATGGTGCGCGTCTCTACCTCGCTGACTGGGGCGGGAGCGGGCCGGTCCTCCTTTTCATCCCCGGCTTCGGTAACGGGGCTCACATCTTCGACAGCCTTGCACCGGCGTTTCTCGACCACTTCCATGTCGCCGCGCTCACGCCTCGCGGTTTTCCGCCGTCAAGCGCTCCTGACTCAGGCTACACGATCGTCCACCTTGCCGCGGACGTCCGGGTTGTTCTGGACAGCCTCCGGGCCAGCAAGGCTGTGTTGGCAGGGCACTCCATCGCGGGCGCCGTGATCACCCGTTTCGCCGAAGACTACCCGAGCCGCCTGCTCGCGGCCGTTTATCTCGATGGCGCCTATGACTTCGGTGAGTCGTACCGCCGCTCGCGGGCCACAGCCCGTGCGGACCTCCCGAAGCCGCTCGATACCACGTCCGCCCGCTATCGCGCCTGGAAGGAGCGCTATCCCGACCACAGCGCGCTAATCCAGCGCGATGGCCGAATGTGGGATATCGACTCCACAGATATCGCTCGCCGCGAGGCACTCGTCGCGCCGCTCGTCACTGAGGTGCGCTCCACGCCCCATGAGGTATGGTGGGTGCGGGCACCCGCACTCGTGGTTTGCGCAACCGGTAGCATGGACCGATCCTTCGGTTGGTTCAGTCCAGACTCGGCTCCCTGGCGCCGGACGTTTGATTTTGTGCAACGACTGCTCGCCACAAAGCGCGGCGTTTGCGAGGATGCCCGACGCCAGTTACCCCGTGGTCGGCTCTTGGTGCTCGATGCCGGCCACTACGTCTTTCTTGACCAGAGGGACGAGGTCATACGTGGCATGAAGGCCTTTCTGCTTTCGGCGGTCCCGCACGCGATCACACCGTTCCACACAAGCAACGGGAGGTTGAGATGAAACGCACGTGGTTGCTCGGTCCAATCGCAATTGCTCTAACCCTGACGGCCGCCGCCCTGTTTGCGCAGAGGCAGCACCGGACAGGTGTGATCTTCGCACCTTCAAGTACGGCGAGATTCACTGACGTGATGCCGGGTGCCTCGAGGTATCTGATCTGGGGTGACACACTCACAGGGCCATTTGGGAGCTTCACGAAGTTCACCCCCGGATTCGACGCAGGCCTGCACACCCATACGAACGACGTTCTGCTGGTGGTCTTACGGGGTGCTTACCTATATAGGGACGATGCCGGCGACAAACGCGTCGGTCCGGGCGATTTCATCCGAATTCCGGGCGGGCACAAACACTGGAGCGGCGGAGACGCCAAAGAAGGCGCGCTCTTCTATCAAGAAACGTTCGGCAAGTTCGACTTGATACCGGCGAAGTAGCCGCCGTGAAAGCGTCCGTCTTTGTTGGCACGAGCCTGGACGGCTTCATCGCTCGAGCCAATGGCGATCTCGATTTTCTACCGCCGGGCGGTGGCGAACCTCACGGCTACGACGAGTTCATGGCCACGGTGGACGCGTTGGTCATTGGCCGCAAGACGTTCGAGAAGGTCTTGACCTTTGACACGTGGCCCTATGGCGAGAAGCCCGTTTTTGTGCTCAGCACTCGCACGCTCGGCCCCGCCCCCGTCGGGGCTGTGGTGGAGCGTATGTCGGGGGCTCCGGCCGAAATCGTGTCGCAGCTTGCCGCGCGCGGCATCGGGCATGTGTACGTCGACGGCGGGATCACCATTCAGCGGTTTCTTCAGGCCGGCCTCATTCAGCGCCTCATTATCACGCGCATCCCGGTGCTTATCGGTGCAGGCATCCCCCTCTTCGGCCCATTGCCTCGCGACATCAGACTTCAGCATGTGACGACGCGCCCGTACCAGAGCGGCCTGGTGCAAAGCGAGTACATTATTGCCGCCTGAGCCACGACCGTTTGACCGGAACGGATGACTTGAAGGCCTACCTCCTGACCACCGGCATCATCTTCGGTAGAGGTCCTCATGAGGTCACTCAAGCAAGGCGTCCTCCCCCTCCCCCTCGCTGTCCTGCTCCTCGGATGTCGCCCCGCACGCGTCGACCTCGAGGCTGAGCGTCGTGCCATCCTCGCGCAAGATGAGGCGTGGGCCGCGGCGGCGGCTGCGAAGGACCTGGAGCGAACCCTCGCGTATTGGACCGACGACGCAACCTTGATGCCCCCGGACATGCCTGCCCTGAAGGGCAGGGACGCGATTCGCCAGTACGTTGCCGCGGGCTTTCAGGCCCCCGGCTTCAGCGTGTCCTGGAAGGCTCAGGAGGTGGACGTGGCTGGCGACGGCGCGATCGCGTACGAGATCGCGAGCAATCAGTTTACGATCGCGGACTCCCGTGGTGCCGTGCACACGACGCACGGGAAAGGCGTCACCGTGTGGCGGAAGGATCCCGACGGCGTGTGGCGGTGCGTCGTCGATGTGTGGAACACGAACCCTGAACCCACGGAACTCAACCGGCCAGCGACTCACTAGGCCGGGTGCTCGGCGGAATAGAGGCCGTCGTGGGAAGACTCGACTGGGGACGGGTGGAGCATCACCTCTTCCGCCGTCCGGTCCGGAGCTCCATCTTCGTCACACCACTCGCGATCCCTCGGAGGTCCTATGCGCGCCCTCACCCTTCCCAGCGTGCCTCTTGCTGGTGGCCGCCCCCGCACTCTCTTCGCAGGCCGCCCCCGCCGCCCCCGCCGCGCCCGCCGCGAAACCAGCCGCGCTGCAATGGGGCCCGGCGCCCGCCGTATTCCCGAAAGGCGCGAGGATGGCAGTGGTTAGCGGTGACCCCGGCAAAGCGGCGCCGTTCACGGTCGAGCTGGCCATGCCAGACGGCTACAGGATCCTGCCGCACTTCCATCCCACCGACGAGACGGTCAAGGTCAAGCGGGGGACGCTGCTCATCGGCATGGGCGATAGCTTCGATGCGTCGAAGACCAAGCCGATGAAGGTCGGTGACACGGGGTCCGTGCCGGCAAACGCCCACCACTTCGCTGCCGTGAAGGGCGCCACGATTGTTTCCGTGAGCGCGATGGGTCCCTTTGCGATGACCTACGTCAGTCCGGCGGACGATCCCCAGCAGCAGTCGGCCAAGCCCTGACGCCCGTGCAGCGCCGGGCTGCTTGACTTCAGGGACGAGCCCGCGCGCTGCGCATCTGGTGCAGCAAGCCTCCCGCCCAGGTGCACGGGAGCGCCAGCGCGACGAGCGCCAGCGGATACCAGTGCGGTCCGACGGCCCACATGGTCACGGCCCCGGCGGTACCCGCGACAAGCCCCACGACGCCCAGCGCCACCGCGTGTCCCATCGGATGGTCGGGCGCCAGGCGCGCCGCGAGATAGCCGCCGGCGATGGTGTAGACGCTGCGATACGCCGTCGCGAGCAGCAGCAGGGGTGTGGTGTACAGCCGCGGCTCGCTCAGCGGCGGAAACACCCCTGCCGCGCGCAGCGCCATGTCCGTGGCGATGGAGAGGATCACGACCGCGACGAACCCTGCGAGCACTGCCCCGATGCTGCGGAGGACACGGTGCGGGCGCTGCAGGTCGGTGCTCATCGCTTCTGCCACGCCCTCCTCCATGTTGGACGTGAGGGCAGTGTCGCGCGCCTCGCCGCGGTTGTCAAGCCACCGTCGGCGTGTTCGCGCGCCCGGTCGTCGCCCTTGCGACTCGCTGTTCGACGAGCAACTCTCAAGCGGGCTCGCTCACTTCCGCGCCGTGCGGGACGATGTGCGTGGCTTCCATCAGTCGGGTCCGCCAGCAGGCCGCGTTCGATCAGCTCAAGAAGCGACTTCCCGGCGTGCAGACATTTACGGAGGATCGTGATCGGCTCATCAGGTTCTATGGGAACGGATCAGTCGCGGTCGCGAGCTTCTTCCGCTACACGACCACGATTCTGCCACCGACGACTCCGCCCGAGGTCGCGAAAGAGTTCGGCCCGGTGCTGCGGGGCGGAATGAAGCCACTCGATGCACGCGCTTAAGGTCATCGCCGGAGGCCTCGTGCTGCTCGCGCTCTGCCTCCTGATCGGGCGCTGGATCGGCGGTCCCACTCCGGCGACGGGAGTCGCCACCGCCGCCAAGGTCTTCATCGCGCTCTGGTTCTTCGCGGCGGGCATCAACATGTGGGTCGGAGTCTCCCGGGCTGGTTACTCGGTCGCCGAGGAAGCCCCCAGCTTCGTCGTGGTTTTTGACGTCCCGGCCGCGGTCGCGCTCGTGGTGCTGTGGCGGTTGTCGCGCTGACGGAGCAAGCACCATGAGAAGCCAACGCATCGCGATTGTGCTCCTGGCCGCCGTCTTCCCGAGCCCCGCCGCGGTCGAGCCGCTGCCGCCACCTCGCGTCGTCGTGCTGTCGACCGACCTCAACAATCTCAGTAATCAGCCCGACGACCCGGCCGAGCTCCCCCGCTTGGCCCTCCTCACCGGCGCGCTGCGCGCCCGGCTGGCGGCTGCCTGCGGCTACGACGTCGTCCCCCTCGACTCGGCCACCGAAGCCAGTGCTCACGTCGGGGTCGCATACGCCTACGCCCACCCCGAGGTAGCCGCCCAGCTTGCCGCGAGCGTCGGCGCCGAGTGGGTGGTAGCGCTCCGACTGAATCGCATCGGTTCGTGGGTGGCCGAGTTTGAGGCGAACGTGGTTCGTGTGAGGGACTCCGTGCTGGTCGGGACCCTTGCGGTGTCGCTCCGAGGGTTCGGCATGGGGACGGATCTCACCGCTCGCCTGACGGAGCGAGGGGCCGCGTCGATGGCGGATCAAGTGGCTCAGGCGATCGACCGGGCCGCGGCGCCGCGGGCCCCCATGGCGCGGCGCTGTCCGCCCTAAGTCACGCCAGGCGATTCACCCCGTGTCGATCTTGGGCTTCCTCGAACGACTATCTGGTGTTCGCAATCGTCCCACTACGACTCGGAGGAAGCCATGAAATACCTGTGCCTGATCTACGCAGACGAAACCGTGTGGCCGAAGCTGCCCAAGGCCGAGGCGGAGCAGTGGTTGGGTGAGTACTTCGCGTTCGGCGACGCCATCAAGCAGAGCGGCCACTACGTCGGGAGCAACGCCCTTGAGCCCACCACTACGGCGACCACGGTCCGGGTCCGCAACGGCAAGGTCTCGACCACCGACGGGCCGTTCGTGGAGACCAAGGAGCAGCTCGGCGGCTACTATCTGATCGAGGCCAAAGATCTGAACGACGCGATTCAGGTGGCCTCGCGGATTCCGGGAGCGCGCCATGGAAGCGTGGAGGTGCGACCCATCAGGGAGTACCAGCGTTCCTAGGCGCGGGAGTGCACGACCGGTGCCCGAGGATGCGGCCGGGCAGGTGCGCGACCTGGTGGACGCCGTCTACCGTGCGGAGTCGCGCCCCGTCCTCGCCACCCTGATCCGCCTGCTCGGCGACTTCGAGCTCGCCGAGGAGGCGCTGCACGACGCCTTCGTCGCGGCGCTGGAGCGCTGGCCGCGCGATGGCGTGCCCGCGCACCCGCGGGCGTGGCTCGTGTCGGCCGGTCGCTTCAAGGCCATCGACGCTATCCGCCGCCGCGCCCGGTTCGACGCGTCGCTGGAGCAGCTCGCGCAGCGACTCGACGCCGACACCAAAGACGCCGGGGGGGGCGGGGGCGACGACGAGGGCCTCGACGACGACCGCCTGCGGCTGATCTTCACGTGCTGCCATCCCGCCCTGCCGCCGGACGCCCAGGTGGCGCTCACGCTGCGCGAGGTTTGCGGCCTCACGACCGAGGAGATCGCGCATGCGTTTCTCACCGCTCCGCCCACGGTGGCCCAGCGGATCGTGCGCGCCAAGTCGAAGATCCGCGACGCCCGCATCCCGTACGAGGTGCCGTCGCGGGCCGATCTGCCGGACCGGTTGGACACCGTGCTCCATGTGGTCTACCTGGTATTCAACGAGGGGTATTCCGCGTCGTCGGGGGCATCGCTGACGCGCCCTGATCTTTCGGGCGAGGCGATCCGCTTGGGCCGCCTGCTGGTCGAGCTGCTGCCGGAGCCAGAGGCGGTGGGACTCCTGGCGCTGATGCTGCTGCAGGAGTCGCGGCGCGCCGCGCGCACCTCGCCGGCGGGCGAGCTGGTCCTGCTGGACGAACAGGACCGCTCGCTCTGGAACCGCGATCTGATCGCGGAGGGGACGACGCTCGTGGAACGCACCCTGGCGTCGCGCCGGTTCGGCCCGTACACGCTGCAAGCGGCGATCGCGGCGGTGCACGCCGAGGCGCCCACCGGCGCCGCGACGGACTGGGCCCAGATCGTCGGGCTGTACGACGTGCTGGCGCGGGCGGATCCCTCGCCCGTGGTCGAGCTGAACCGCGCCGCGGCCGTCGCGATGCGCGACGGCCCCGCGGTGGGCCTCGCCCTCATAGATGCCATCCTGGCGCGCGGCGCGCTGCGGGATTACCACCTGGCGCACTCGGCGCGGGCGGACCTGTGCCGCCGGCTGGGGCGAACGGCAGACGCCCGAGCCGCCTACGAGCGCGCCCTCAACCTCACACGGCAGGAGCCGGAGCGGCGGTTTCTCGAGCGACGGTTGCGCGAGCTGCGGGACGCTGGCGGGTGCGCCCAAGTTGGATAGAATTCCGGGACGTACGCATCGGAGGAGATTGACCCGCATGCAGCACCCATTCGCGCACGCGAGTGCGGGGGCCCTCGCGCTCATTGCCACAGCGGCGTGCGCCCGCGCCACCCACCCATCGGCATCGGGAACCGCTCCACCCGCGACGACAAATCAGGCCACGCTCTCGCCCGCGGCTCAAGCCAAGGCGGATAGCGGCCGGCCCCCCTACACGGCGGCGGACGTGCACTTCATGTCCGGCATGATCGCCCATCACGCGCAGGCAGTGGTGATGGCCGGCTGGGCGCCCACGCACGGCGCAAGCGCGGCGGTGCGCGCCCTGTGCGAGCGGATCGTCGTGGCCCAACAGGACGAAATCGCCTTCATGCAGCGCTGGCTCGGGGAACGACATGAGCCCGTTCCGGACGCCGGTGCCCCCCCATCGCACAGCCACCCGATGCCCGGCATGGATCGCGCGGTGCTCATGCCCGGGATGTTGACGGCGGCGCAGCTGGCGCAGCTCGACAGCGCGCGCGGCGCCGACTTCGACCGGCTGTTCCTCGCGTTCATGATCCAGCACCATCGGGGCGCGATCACGATGGTCGAACAGCTGTTCAGCGCCCAAGGCGCAGTCCGGGATGACCTCCTCTTCAAGTTCGCCGCCGACGTGAATGTCGATCAGACCACCGAGATCGACCGCATGAGCCGGATGCTCGAGACCCTCACACGGAGCCCCATGTGAAATCCACAGCGTTGTGTGTGATCGTTGCGCTGTCCGCCGCGGCATGTGCCTCGTCGAAGCTCGACATGTCCACCCGGGCGCCCAGCCCCGACCCGCGGGTCGGACTCCGCGCCGGGTGGATGGACGCCGCTGCGGCTGCCTGGAATCTCCGTCTGGTTGCGACCACGCCGCCCTCGGAGCAGTTCATCAATCGCAGTACCCCGGGTGACTTCCGACTCATCAACTCGGACCTGTCGTTCGTCGGGCACTACGCCATTCAGGGCAACTTCAGCGGCTATCAGGTGTGGGACATCGCGCAGCCGAGCCACCCCACGCTGTACACGGCCTACGTCTGCCCCGGCGCGCAGAGTGACGTTTCGGTGTACCGCACCCTGATGTTCGTGTCCGGGGAAGCCTACAACGGCCGTACCGATTGCGGCGCGCAGGGCGTGGTGGACACGGTGAGCAAGGAACGGCTGCGCGGCATCCGCATCTTCGACATCAGCGACATCGCGCACCCGAAGTACCTGACCAACGTGCAGACGTGCCGCGGCTCGCACACGCACACCGTGGTGACCTCGCCGAGCGACTCGGCGAACGTGTACATCTACGTCTCCGGCACGGCGCCCGTCCGCTCGCCCAACGAGCTCGCGGGCTGCTCGGGAGCGCAGCCGGACGAGGATCCGAACACGGCGCTGTTCCGGATCGAGGTCATCCAGGTGCCCTTGGCGCACCCAGAGCAGGCCCGGATCGTGAGCTCGCCGCGGATCTTCCAGGATCTGACGGCGCCGGCCTCGCACCCCGAAACCCCCGGGGACATCGCCGCCGCGGCGCGGGCGGCCGCGGAGGCGCGCGCCAAGGGTGGGTTCACCGCGATGTCCCACGGCCAGGAGATCGTGCTCGGACCGGGATTCGTCAAATCCCAGCTCGACAGCCTCGTGAAGGCGCGCGGGGGCACGGGTGCACCCACGGCGGCGGACAGCGCCACGCTGCGGGCCGCCGTCCAGGGCATCTGGGATCGGATCGCCAATCCCCCGACCCGTGGCAACAGGCCGCCTCCCGGACCCACCCAGTGCCACGACATCACCGTCTACCCGGCGATCGGCCTCGCCGGCGGCGCGTGCGCGGGATACGGCCTCCTCCTGGACATCCGCGACGTGGCCCACCCGCGGCGGATCGCCGCGGTGGCGGACTCCAACTTCTCCTTCTGGCACTCGGCGACGTTCAACAACGACGGTACGAAGGTCCTGTTCACCGACGAATGGGGTGGGGGCCTGCAGCCCCGGTGCCGCGTGACGGATAAACCCGAGTGGGGCGCCGACGCGATCTTCACGCGGGCGGACAGCACGATGACGTTCCAGAGCTACTACAAGCTGCCGGCCCCGCAGACGCCGAACGAAAACTGCGTGGCCCACAACGGATCCCTGATTCCGATCCCGGGCCGCGACGTCATGGTGCAGGGCTGGTATCAGGGCGGCATCTCCGTGTTCGATTGGACCGATCCGCAGCACCCGGTGGAGATCGCCTATTTCGACCGCGGCCCGATGGATTCGACCAAGCTCGTCGGCGCGGGGTCTT
>WNGM01004258.1_pt1 | contig 18263 bp, 20 predicted proteins | sample 5400571 | NCBI WGS metagenome assembly WNGM01 (sample SAMN13153378, study PRJNA577476) | soil metagenome | isolation source: 100 cm soil or saprolite under Garry oak tree replicate 2 | place: USA:California | collected 2016-06-15 | reverse complement strand
AGATCGGCCGCACGTTCGGTCGGATGAAGACGCTGTTCATCGACGAAGGGGACCTCGGATCCCTGGACACGGAGGTCTCGCGGGAACTGTTCGTCCAGAAGCTCCTGCGGATGGGGGAGGTCTTTGAGAAGGTCATCCTCATCACGCACCTCGCGGAGGTCGCGGACCGGTTCCCCGGCCGGATCCGCGTCACGATGACACCGAACCAGGAGTCGCGGGCGGAAGTCCTCGCATGAGCTACGTGGACGACATGCGCCGGGAGCTCGAGCTCCTCGTAAAGCACCACCGGGACGTGCCGCTGCCGCCGGAGGAAGTGCCGGACTTCCGGACGTTCCGCTGCGCCGAACCCGCGAAGGACATGATCGCGGTCGATGGCTCGTACTCCTTTTTGTTGAACCTTTCGAGTTGGTGGCTCGCGCTCGTTTCCGTGGGCTTGCTGCGGTATGCGTTCGACGGGCATGCGTTCCGGCGGAAGGACTGGCGTCTCGTGCAGCGCATGGTCGGCGTCTCGACGTACGAGGAGTTCGTCGCGACGCAGGACGAGCTGCATCGCTCCCTCTTCGAGTTCACGAAGGAGCGAAGGGAGGAGCAGCCGCGGGACATGGTGAACGAGTACCGTCGGCTGATCGAAGGGCAGACGGCGATCAACTTCGCGGACGACCTCGAAGGGTGCGTCGTCGCCGTGGACGGCACCCTGTCCGAGTTCCCGAAGCAATTCTCCGTCATGGAGCGGCTCGTCCAGGTCTGCGAGAAACGCGGACATGTCCTCGTCGGAATCTCGAAGGACAGCCAGTTACATTCATTCGGCCACACGTTGACGGACGAGGAGCTCATGGCCCGTTGCCAGGACCGCTTGCCGGCCGACGCAATCGCGTACGCCCGCGCCCCGATGGCCGCGGAAGCGCTGAAGGACGGCCTCCTCTACGGGGACATCTATTACGCCCGGCTGCATCCGAGGGCACGGAAGTGGTTCCGGGTGGACCTCGGCACGTTCCGCGACCGACCCGAGGAGGCGTTCGGCCAACTCGCCGCATATGCGAAGAGCCTGGTCTCTGTCGGGTATCCGTGGCCCCTCATCGAGGCGCATCGCATGGCGGTGACGGTGCGGCAGCTCAAGCCGGTCTACCAGGAGAGCGTGATGAAGATGGCCCTCCGGATGGGCCTTGACGTGCGCACAATCCTCGACGGGCTAACACAGGTCGAGGGCCGCAAGCGGAGCGCGTTCCACGAATACCTGGACAAGGTCGCGAGGGACCTCCGATGAAGATCGGGGAGATCGTCGCCGCGTCCGTGATTGACGGCCTCGTCGCGAAGCTTCAATTGCATAATCCGGAGGAACTCCGGATCGCGTACCCCGTAATCGTCGAAGGCGCGCGGTACGACTTCTTCTGCCTCGTCGAGGACGTCCTCAACGAACCGAGCGACATCGCGGACCAACTCGCCGGCTCGACGATCAGCGACGTGATCGTGCCGCGACTGGAGACCCACGAAGGGTACGGCGGGCCGATCTTCTACAGCAAGGCGAAGCTCCGGATGATCCAGCTCGTCGACCGCGAGACCAAGAAGTTGAGCGAGCCGCAGACGATCCCGCCGTATTTCTCCGCGTGCCGCCACGCCGTCCGGGAGGACGTCGAGCGGATCTACGAGGTCACCGAGACCTCCGCGACCCTCGGGACGATCACGGGCGTCGAGCCCTTCTTTGTGCAGCTGGACATGAAGAAGCTCGTCGAGAAGCCGTTCGCCATCTTCGGCCGGACCGGGACGGGCAAGTCGATCCTGAACAAGCTCGTGTGCGCGGGGATCCTGTCACGGGACGTCGGGTCCGTCCTGATCTTCGACATGCACGGCGAATACGGCGTCTTCAGCGCGACGGACAACACGGAAGGGTTGAAGTTCTTCTTCCCGGGAAAGGTCGAGATCCTCTCCCTCGACCCGAAGAACAAGGAGGCGAGGCCGTTCGTCCTCGACCCGCGGGAGATCACGCCGGAGGACCTGATCGTCGCCCTGCAGGACCTCACGTCGCCGATGGTCGACACCCTGTACGAGATCGCAAAGGGCCGCGCGGGGCGGGACCTGATCTCGACGATCAAAGAGTCCTCGATGGAGGTCCTCGGGTCGGAGCGGGCCCACGAGATGTCGCTGCAGGGCCTGAAGCGCCGGATCGGCCGGTTGGACCGACTCCCCTTCCTCAAGGAGACGAAGGAAGGGAAGGACGCGTTCCACCACATCCTCGCCGCGATCCGGGAAGGGAAGAGCGTCGTCCTCGACTTCGGGGACTACGGCACCGATCAGATGGTGTACCTCTTCGTCGCGAACATCCTCTCCCGCCGCCTCTTCGAGTTGTACACCGAGCGGAACGAGGAATTCCCGCGGCTCGTCCTGTTCCTCGAGGAGGCCCACAAGTTCCTGAGCCCGGAGATCGCGCCGTACGCGCACACGTTCAGCCGCCTCGCCCGCGAGACGCGGAAGTTCAATCTGATCCTGGCCCTCGTGGACCAACGGCCGTCCCGCATCTCGGACGAAGTGCGCAGCCAACTCGCGAACCGGCTCGTCATGTCGCTCAAGGAGCCGTCCGACGTCGAGGCGGCCCTTGCCGGCGTCCCGGACAAGAAGATGTGGGAGAACATCATCGCGAAGCTGCCGCTGCGGACGGTCGCGGTGATCGGTGACGCGATCCGAATCCCGACGGTCATCGACGTCCTCGATTACGACAACGAGAACGTGCGGGAGCACATCATCGGTCCCAAGGCCGTCGACGAAGGCCGGATCCGCGAAATCGCCAAGCGCGCGGACGAGGTCTTCGGCGGCGGATAGACGTCGGCGTGGGAGAACGCCCCCGCGCTGTCTTTTTATAGGGCGAGTCGAATCGTTCGCCGTGGCTGTACCCGGCCTTCCGTTCGTCTCCGGCGAGGCCGCTGTGATCATCGGCATCGTCCTCGTGATCGTCGGGCTGGCGCTCGCGTTCTGGGGCCACGGCATCTGGTCGAGCGTCATGTCCCTGATCGGCGCGCTGCTGGGGAGCGCCGTTGGATACCTGTTCGGCGCGGCGTTCGGCGTCGGCGCGGCCTTGATCCTCGCGCTGGTGGGCGCGATCATCGGTTCCATCCTGTTCACGAAGCTCGTGAAGGTAGCGCTGGCGTTCCTCGTCGGACTCCTCGCCGGTGCCGGCGTCTACGGCCTCCTTGGCGGGCAGGCCCGCTTCACGTCGGGCCAGATCGACACCCCCCTCATCGCCGCGCTGCTCGTCCTGATCGTCGTGTTCGGCATCGCGTACTACTTCATCGACGACATCATCGGAATCGTGACGGCGGCGATCGGCGGCCTCCTCCTCGCACTGGGCCTGTATCTCCTCGGCGTCGCGACCACGACCGCGGCTCTCGCAGGGCTCGGGGTGTTCGTCCTCGGGGCGGCCATGCAGACGTCGACAATCCGTCGGCGGAAGCGGGCGCGCGCGGCGGCCTCGGCGACCCCGCCTCCTCCCCCGTGACTCTGCCAGGGGACCCGGTCATCCACGGGGCGGGAGCCCGCGCACCACCTCATTGATCCACTGCACGAGGCGCCGGTACGCCTCGTAGCCTTTCGGCGTGAGGATCACGCGCTCGTGGCCTTCCGGGGAATTCTCGAGGGCCACGAGTCCCCGGTCGAGCATCCACGAGAGGTAGCGGCTGAAGACGTCGTAGTTCACGTTCGCCGCGACATGGAGGCGGGTCTTGAGCATCGGCGCGTCCTCCCGCCAGAGCCGCTCGAGAATTCGCGCGACCACGTATAGGTCGTGGCGTTCCGGGAGCGAACCAGCGCCCAGACTAGCGGGAGGTACGACACCGCCAGGATCAGCGAAACGATGGCCCCGCTGATCGCCGACCCAAGCACCATCACAAACGTTCGTCGGCGCACGGTCCTCCCTCGGGGCGACAATAGGCCGCGGTCGGGATAGAAATAACTCCGCGGGGATGCGTCGCCCAGTACTTTCGCCCATCCCTCCCCTCCGCCCCCGACTTTATACCGTCGTCCCCATCGAATCCGGGGAGGATTCGCGATCGCGCTCGTCGCGCAGCCCATCGTCGTCCCGGAGGTCCGCGTCGAGACATGTCCGGCCCTCACGACCCTCGTGCCCACCCTGGACCGGATCCTCGGTCCGTTCGAGCGGGGCAAGATCACCCTGGTCGACAGCGGCTCCAACTTCGTGTTCCACCTCACGACCCTCCTGTGTGTCCGCGCGGTCATGGAAGGCCACGAAGTCGTCTTCCTCGACGGCGGGAACTCCGTGGACCCGCACGGGATGGTGGCCCTCGGGAAACGCGTCGGGCTGATGCGGGAGGAAGTCCTGCCCCGCGTGCACGTGGCCCGGGCGTTCACGTGCCACCAGATGACCACATTAATATTGGACATGCTGGACAGAAAGCTGGGAGAGACCCACGCCGGCTTCGCGGTCCTCGCGTGCCTGCCGGAGATGTTCCTCGACGAGGACGTCGAGGTGGGCGAGGCCCACCAGCTCTTCCAGCGGTCCATGCGGGCGATCCGGCGAACGGTCGCGGAGCGGGACATCGTCGGCTTGGTGACGAACGCCGGCCTGGCGAAGCTCCACCGCCGCAAGTCGATCCGGCGGGAGCTGTACGAGGGTGCGGACCGGATCGTGCGGATCGCGCACGGGAAAGGCGGCGTGCGGATCGACCGCCTCGACACGGGGACGTCGGAATGGTATGCGTCCGTGCCGCCGGATCAGACGACCCTGGACGACTTCGCCGATGCCGTCCCGCGAATCCCCGCCCTGGGCCTGCACGACGCCGCGTCGCGGGAGATCCGGATCACGGAGCATCTGCGGTTCTCGTGGTAGGTCGCCCAAACGACGGCGACCGATGGCGCGTCGGGGAAGCCTTATACCGGCCGTCTCTTTCGTCGGGCGCGTGCGCATCGGCGGTTCGACGTACAGCCGCGAGCCGTTCCCCAAGCAGATCGCGGAATTGCGGGAGTCGGGCTTCGACTATGCGGAGTTCGACCTGACATGGCTGTCGCTGGAGCCGGCGGCCCTGCAAGACGAGGCGGAAGACCTCGCGGAGAAGATCCCGTTGGAGACGGCGCACCTGCCACCTTCCCGATTCCACCAGGCCGACCTCGCTCGGTTCGTCGGCTTCATCGACGCCCTCGCGCCGATCGGCACGCGGATCTTCAACGCGCACTTCATGGAAGCCCGTTCCGCGCCGAGGACCTCGCCGGAGGCGAAGACGTCGTGGTTCGCGGATCTCGTGAAGGCCGCTACGGACCGCGGCGTCGCGGTGACGATCGAAAACGTCGACGAGCCGCCGCACGTCCTTCGCAAGGCGCTCGACGCGGTCCCCGAGTTGCGGTACTGCCTGGACGTCGGGCATGCGCACCTCGACCGCCGAACGGACGGCGGGCGGACCTACCTGGAGGCGCTCGGCGACCGCTTGGCGCTGGCCCACATCCACGACAACCACGGCGGCCACGGCGAGACGGGGGACGAGCACCTCCCGTTCGGCAAGGGAGGGATCGATGTGGAGCGGGACGTCAAGGCGCTGAAGGCGCGCGGGTACGCCGGGCCCGTGACCCTCGAGATTTTCAAGGGGACGCCGGACGACCGACGCGCGTGTCTCCGCAAGATGCGCCGGTGGACGAAGGAGGAGTCGGGACCCGCGTAAGGCGGCGACCGACTCACGTGATCCGTACGACCTCGAACTGCTGCGCGAGCTGTTTGAGCTCCCGGCCGCGCAGGATCCCCGGCGGCATCGAGACCAGGAGGATCTGCTGCCCCGCGGACACCTGTCCGACGACTCCGCGGAGGAACTGCAGGACGGACGGGAAATCGTTGCCCTCGACCAGTTCTTTCAGGCAATCGATGAGCACGACCCCGACGGGGTTCGTCCGGAGGAAATCGCCCGTGTCCGTCGCCATGACGTCCAAGGAGGCCGTGAGGACCAACCCGCTCCCCGAGTCCCGGTTCTCGCCCAGCCCGACGGTCTTCGTGTGCCGCAGCTTGAACGTACGCTGCACATCCACGGGGTTCCGCCGCGTGATGACGAAGCCGGACCGGCCCATCTGGGTGACGTGCTCGAGCGCCCGCATGGCCGCCGCGGGCTTCTGCTCGTCGACGAGGTACGCGCCCCCCGGCCGTAGGTCGCCGACCGCGATCGCCGGGTCCGGCGGGGGAGCCCCACCCTTCGCGAGCAGGCCGCCCAGGGAGGGGAGCCGGCCGTTGCGCGGGGGTTCCGGAGCGGCCTCGGCGTCGTCGGCCGAGGTCTTCCGTCTCGGGAGGACGACGAAGAACACGAACGCGGCGGCCGCGGCGATCCCCGCGATCACACCGCCCCCGAGGAGGATGCTCGACAGACCCGACGTCGGGTCCGTCGTCGAGACCTGGACGAGATCGAGCGTGAGCGTCGCCGGCACGGTGCTGGCCGGATCCCGATCCTGGAAATCGATGCGGACCGTCCCGTTGAAGATCTCGTCCGGGAGCAGGGCCACGCGGTGCTTCTCGTTGACCGCCGTGAAGACGGATGCCATCTTCAGACCCCATGCGCTCGCGGTGAAGTTCCAGGCGAAGACGTCGAAGTTCTCGCCGCCCACGCTGATGTTTCCCTCGACGTCCAGCGTCGGGTTGGCGCCGCCGACGCCCGTCACCGTCTGGCTGACGTCGAGGCGATACGCGAGCACCGTCGTCAAGACGTCCACGTAGTCGATCCAGAGGTCGGAGGGAGCGACGTCGGGCCCGAGCGCATCGACGAACCGGATCGAGACGTTCCCGGCGTTGAACTCGGAGGCAGCGAGGCTGTACGTCAGGACCTGGTCCGCCGTGTCAGTGAAGGTCAGCTGTGGGGTCCAGACGGAAGGCGGCGTCAAGACCTGGACCGAGACGTTCTCGTCGGAGACGTGACCCTTGACGCGCAGGTCGTACCCCTGGCCCGAGGCGACCCCCGTCCAGTTGTACTGCAGCGCGAGTTCGTAGACGAGGGGCTGGTACGTCACCCGGACGACGTTCGCGTCGAGGTCGATCGTCTCGGGCGGGCCTTGCGGGCTGTGGGTGATGCTCGTCGCGATAGCTGTCCCGAAGTCCGACGGGGTCCACGCATGACCGGTGCACGTCGTGAAGTCCAGGAACGAGTACGCGTTCGGATCCGCGCCGAGCAGGCTGCCCGTCGTCCGCGCGGGACACCAGCTCACCCCGCCGTCCCAGGAGATCGTCATCGTGAGGTGATCGTTGCCCGTCGGATCGAACGCTTCGTATCCCGCCTCCACGCGAGTGATCGCGGCGGCGGCCGGGATGCTCCAGGTGAAACTCTGGAAGACGCCTGCGTCGCCGCCCGCGGACGAGGACGCGTAGGCGTCGTCGGAGGCCATGCCGTTCGCACACGCGGTCCATGTGCATCCGGGGTCCGTCACGGCCGGGTTGCCCTGGACGACGACGGGAGCGGTCGTCGCCTCGCGGTATCGAACGTACACGCCGTCGGAGCTCTGCACGTCCGCCGGGAAGACTCCCGCGACCTGCGACCCCTTGCTCAGGTTCTCGATCGAGGGATAGGCGAGGGGGTCCGGGGCCACGTCGGCTTCCCGCATCGACTCCCGGATTCCGTCTTCGGCCTGGACGCCCGCCGTGCCGTCCGTCGTGCCGACGACGACCTGTTCCACCGAGACCGGGAACGTGCCCGCCGCCGCGCGCGGCGAGGCGAGCAGGATCGTGACGAGGGCGAGGACGACGAGCCCGGAGCCGAGGCGCCGCCCGCACAGTCCCGCAACGAAAAGACGGCCGCCCAACGCCGAATCGGTGATGGGGGGAGCGGGAGCTTCCGCCGCCTTCGATGACATGGAACCCTGAGTCCCTTCGAGGCGGCGAAGGCCCCATAAGGATTCGGACGTCCTTATCAGCCGTGCGACCACACGACCGGCAGGGGAGTAGTTTCGGGCATCCCTCCTCCCGCGTCGTTCTTGAGGGGGACCGGCACACATCCCACACATGGGCCGCACGATCCCGACGTACCGTCTGCATCTCGAGTCGATCCTGAACGACTGGATGGACTACCGCCGTGCACTGCGGGAGAAGGACCGCGAGGCGTTCGACCGGCTGCTGAACAAATCGAGGCAGCACGCGAGCGCCGCGAGCTACTGCGCCCACATCGATCCGTCGATCCTCGCGATCCTATCGATCCTCCTCGAGATGGAGCGGGAGATCGAGGCATTGAAACGGGAACGTTCTTCCGCGACGGACGAATCCGCGCGCCCGTGATCATCCGGGAGGCGAAGACACCGACCGGGACGCCCTCGAGCGGATCGCGCGGGAGTCGTTCACGGGAGCGTACGCCCTCTTTGCCGTCCGCGGCCTCCGGCGCGCGAAGCCCCTTCTCGTCGCGGAGGAAGGGGGATCGCTCATCGGCTTCCTCGAGGGGAGGGCATTCCGCGGACGGTCCTCGATCGGGTACGTGTACTTCGTCGCGGTGGATCCGCGGATGAGGCGACGCGGCATCGGGCGCCGCTTGGTCGGCGAGGCGTTGCGGCGCTTCGAGGCCGGCGGAGCGACGCACGCGTTCGCGGCGGTGACCCGGGACAATGCATTCTCCCAAGCCCTCTTCGCGGCATCGGGGTTCCGCGAGGCTCCTCGCGGGGCACTCCGGCGCTTGTTCCGCTGGCGGGCCTTTCGGGTCCGGCTGCGGATGGTCCTCGCGCCTCACGAGGTCCTCCTCGTGCGCACTTTCACCGACCCCTCCCCCGCATCGGCTCAAGGCGCCTGAGACGCCTCTCGAGGGCCTCCGGGGGAGAGCGACGCACGGCTGGATCATCGACGCCTACGCCGACTACGACCGCGACACGATGGTCCTCTGGCTCTGGAACGAGCACGGGGCGCGCCGGATCGAGGACGGGCGGTCATGGCCGACGTTCTTCCTGCATGCGCCGGCCGGCGAGCTGCCCGCGATCCGACGACGGATCGAGATCCTCGACGGCGTGCGGGAGGTGCGCGAGGTCTCAAGGCGGATCGCCCTCGAGGACGACGAGCCGAAGCCCGTCCTGGAGATCGTGCCGCGACATTACCGCGACATCCGCCATCTCGCGCACATCTTCGACTCGAACGGCGGATACGTAGACCATCAATTGTTCAACGTGGATTTGCGGTTCAGCCAACGGTACGCGATGGAGCACGACATCTTCCCGATGGGGCTCGTGCGTTACGCGAACGGCACGTGGACCGCGGAAGAGGAGCACTTCGCCCTCGAATACCCGCTGCCGCCGCTGAAGAAATCGCTACTCGACGTTCACGTGGACAATCCGGCCGGCATCCCGCGGATGCAGGACAAGCTCCTCGGGGCGCGCCTCGACGACATCGAGATCGACGGGGACGAGGAGGCGATCGTGCGGGGCATCGGGGAGGCGGTGCGGTCGACGGACCCGGACATCCTCATGACGGATGGCGGGGACGCGTTCACGATGCCGTACCTGGCCCGCAAGGCCGAGCAACTGGGCGTCGAACTGCGGCTCGGCCGCGATGCGGACAAGTTCGCGGAGCGCAAGGGGAAATCGTACTTCACATATGGGAAGATCGTCTACAAGCCGGGCCAGTACATCCTGCGCGGGCGATTGCATCTCGACCGCGGGCACTTCGCGATGCGGGAGAGCGATTTCGCCGGCCTCGCGGAACTCTCACGGCTGTCGACGCTGACGCCGCAGGAGCAGGCACGGCTCACCCCGGGCACGGCCTTTAGTGCCATGCAGGTGAACCTGGCCTACCACGACGGCCGACTCGTCATCTGGAAGAAGAACCGGCCCGAGGAATTCAAGGACGCGGAGAATCTCTTGCGCGGCGACCGCGGAGGATTCACGTTCGAGCCGGAAGTCGGCGTGCACGAAGGCCTCTACGAACTCGATTTTTCCTCCCTGTATCCGAGTATCATGGTGAAATACAACATCTCGGCGGAGACGCTCGACTGCGCCTGCTGCACGACGGACGGCCTCTCCGTCCCCGAGTTGCGATACCATCTGTGCACGCGACGCGTCGGAATCGTCGGTCGCGTGCTGAAGCCGCTAATCGAGCGACGACGATATTACAAGAAGATGAAGAAAGAGCCGGGCCCGCTGCAAGAGGTGTACGAAGGACGCGACACGATTCTCAAGTGGACTTTAGTAACATCATTCGGCTATCAAGGTTATAAAAATGCCCGCTTCGGCCGCATCGAGTGCCACGAGGCGATCAACGCGTTCGCACGGGACATCCTCGTCCGCACGATGGAGATCGCGGAATCCCATGGGTACGAGGTCGTCCACGGCATCGTCGACTCCGTCTGGCTGCGGCCCAAGCCGGACGCGGATCCAATCGAGAAGGTCCGCGAGCACATCGCCGGATCGATCGGCCTCCCGATCGAGCTCGAGGGCCGCTACAAGTGGATCGTGTTCCTGCCGTGCAAGACGACGGGCGTCGGCGCACTGAACCGCTACTACGGCCTCTTCCAGGACGACGAGTTCAAGCTTCGCGGCATCGAGCTACGAAAGCACGACACCCCCGAGTTCATCAACATCTGCCAGGAGGCGATGCTCGGCGAGCTCAGCCTCGCGTCGAACGCCGCCGAGTTCCGCGAGCACATCCCGAAGGCCGTCGACATCCTGCGGTGGACGGCGAAGTGCGTTCTCGACCGCGCGATCCCCGTGCACCAGTTCATCCTCACGAAGAGCGTGTCCCGCGCCCTCCCGGAGTACATCGTCCTCACGGCGACCGCGGCGGCCCTGAAGCAGATGGAGAAACGCGGCTTCTCCGTCGAACCGGGCGAGTCCGTGCGGTACGTGTTGATGGACGCCCGCGCCCGCGACTCCGAGCAGAAGGTCCGCGTCGCGGAATTCCTCCAAGGAAGTGAGACGCCGGACGCGTGGGAGTACGTCAAGCTCCTGTGCCGGTCCGGCCAGACGCTCCTCGCGCCGTTCGGCTACACGGAGGACTCCCTGTACGCGATATGCAAGGACCTCTCCGACGTCTCGATCACGACCGTGCCCGAACGAGCGATCGCGATCCAAGAGGACTACAAGTCCCAAGGGGAGAGCCGCAGCAAGGCCAAGGGCGGGGTCGGGTACAAGAGACCATGGCGTCACGCGCTGCTCGGAATCCGCGAGGATCGCGTGGCAGCGTCGGTACAAGGCGAGCCCTTCCTCGAAGACGGCGAGCGCGCGGTCGAGCGGCAGATCGCCGCGGGAGAGCGCGTCCACCCTGTCCTCGAGGGCCGCGAGCGACTCCTCGAACGTCGGTCCATCGGTCATGGTGCCTCCTCTTCGTGATTCACACGAACATGGATGCGGCCGTCCTGAAAACGCACCGCAAGGGCGTCTCCCGAATCGACCTCGGCGGCGCGCGCGATGACCTGCCCATCGTCCCGCTCCGCAATCGCGTATCCGCGCTGTAGCGTCGCGAGCGGGCTGAGCACGTCGAGCCGGCGGCCGAGGGCGTCCAGCCGGTCCCGATGCCGCGAGACCTCGCGCGGCGCGACGGCCGTCAAGGCGGCGTACGTCCGGTCGAGGAGGGCTCGGTTCGCCTCGACGCCGCGACGCAGGGCGCGGGGTGACATCCGGTCCCCGAACCCGGTGACGCGCCCGCGGGCCCCGGTGAGGACCTCCTGGATCTCCCGGAGAAGGCCATGGCCCGCGTCGTTCACCCGCGCCGCCAGCTCGACCGCATCCGGCGAGACGAGCTCCGCGGCCGCGCTCGGCGTCGGCGCGCGCACGTCCGCGACGAAGTCCACGATCGTGACGTCCGTCTCGTGACCGATCGCGCTGACGACGGGCACGCGGCACGTCGCGACGGCGCGGGCGAGGCCCTCGTCGTTGAAACACCAAAGGTCCTCGAGGGATCCGCCGCCCCGCGCGACGATGACGACGTCGACGCGGTCCGCGACGAACGCGAGCGCCCGCCGTAAGCTCGCGGGCGCCTCCGGACCTTGGACAAGTGCGGGCGCCACGATGACGTGGGCGATCGGATAACGTCGACGGAGAATCGTGACGATGTCGTGCACGACCGCGCCGATCTCCGACGTGACGACGCCGATCCGCCGCGGGAATGTCGGGAGGGGGCGCTTCCGCGCGGCGTCGAAGAGCCCTTCGGCCGCGAGCTTCTTGCGCGTCCGCTGGTAGGCGGCCCAGAACGCGCCCACGCCGGCCGGCGTCGCGGCGTGCACGAGCAGCTGGACGGTCCCGCGTCGCGGGAAGACGTCCACGTCCCCCGACACGACGACATCCATGCCGTCCTCGAGGTCGAACCCGAGCCCCGCCGCGTCGTCCCGGAAGAGGACGCACGCGAGTTGCGACGTCGCGTCTTTCAGGCTGAAGAAGACGTGGCCCGCCGGCGCGCGTTGCAGGTTACTGACCTCGCCGCGCACGAGGATCCGGGAGAGGATCGGGTTCGCGCGGACCGTCTCTCGGATCACGCGGGCGAGCTGCGTGACCGTGAGGGCCGCAGGGAGGCCAGGCCGAGTCTCACAGGCGTTGGCGATCGCGTCCATCGTGCCTTCGCCGGGACATCGGGACGTCGCCGTATCAAGGAGGAGAGGGGAGAGGTGACCGAAAGTGCCTCTCAGTAGCGGAGGGAGAGGATTCGGCACGAGGAGCAGCGGAAGCCCGGGAGGTACACGTTTCCCCAACCATCCGGGTCCACGAGCCGTTGCCCTCCGGCCGCGAGCTTCGTCTTCCGGGCCGTCCACTTCGCGCCACCGAGGAGGCTCTCCGCCACGAGGTAGCCGCGGTCCATTGAGCGGCCGCACTCCGGGCAGTCCATGCGTCCCGTAGGTCGACTCGACGGATGGCGTTTGCGTGACTCGGGGCTCATGAACCCGCGAGGAGATCGCTGGAGCGGAGGAGCGCGTGCAGCCGCACCTCGATCTCCGCGAGGAGCATCCGGCCGCCTTCGTCCCGATCGACGACGCACACGCAATCGTCGATCCGGGCGCCATGGGTGCGCATCCGCTCGATCGCAGCCCGGAGCGTGCCGCCGGTCGTGACGACGTCCTCGACGAACAAGACGCGGTCGCCCTTCGCGAGGTCCCCTTCGAAGTCGTGCTTCGTCCCGTGCTCCTTCGCCGCCTTGCGCACCATGATGTACGGCTTGGCGGTCGCGAGGCTCACGGCGGCGGCGATCGGCACCGCGCCGAGCTCGACCCCCGCGATCCGGTTCGCGTCCCGGGCGTACGGCGCCATGCCGTCCGCGATCGTTCGCAGGAGGTCGGGGCGGGTGATTGCCTTCTTGATGTCGACGTAGTACGAGGACGTCTTGCCGGACGCCAGCGTGAAGGTCCCGATCTGCAACGCGCCGGACGCCTTCAGGGCCGTGACGAGTCGCGCGCGGTCGATCTCACCAGGGCTCATGCTTCTTCCCGATCCGGTATCCGACGAGGTTCACGGCCCGATGAAGGGCCGGCGTAATAACGATGATGGCGACCAGGCCGATGAGCGCGTCTCCCTGGTAGAATCGAGGGATCGACCACGTCGGGATCGCAAGGCTGACGAGTAGTCCGCCGACGACGAAATCGTATTGGTCGAGGAGAGGAGCTTTGGCGCCACGAGGCTTGTGCATCCGCCGCTTGATGAACGCCCCGCCGAGGTCTCCGAGAAGCGCGCCGAAGGCGAGCAAGGCGGCGATGCCGAATGCTTCCGCGGGCGGCCCGAACGACCACGAGGATGCCGGATCGAGAATCTCGAAAGGCAGGGAGAGAAGGAGGCCTAGGACAGCCCCGGACACGGTCCCCCCGAGGAGGCCCCGCCAGGTCTTGCCGTCGCCGAAAATCCGCTCTCCGTCGGAGAGGGTGCGCCCGAAATCGATCGGCGTGCCTCCGCCGAAGACGACCGCCATCGGGTTCGCGACGAACGCGGGGAGGAAGAACCAGACGGCCAGCGGGATCGCCTCGAGGGCCATCGGGCGGCGTAGGAACGACGCTCGGATATAGATAAGCCCGTCCGCGCCCGCGTGGCCCAGGGTATTCCTACCTCTGTTCAGAGGTAGGAAGCCTCGGAATCCCCATCGGCTCCGGTGGTCCTACGCGGTCCGCTCGAGCCGCACGATCCGCGCCGCGAGATCCGACTGCACCTTCCGGTGGTAGGCGAGGAGCTTCTTCGCGGCCTCCCGACGCGACCCGGCTCCGCGCGCCGGCCCGACGTAGTCCTCCCGTCTCTCGCTCCGGCCGTCGCGCCGCTCGTAGTGCCAGAAATACAGGTACTCGTTCCCGTCGATCCGCCGCACGCGGAGACCGCAGCCGACCCGCATCCAGACCCTCCGTTCCTACCTCTGTTCAGAGGTAGATATCGGCGGAGGGGATGAACCTTCCGGTGGGGTGCGCGGACGCCTCTTTCCGCGAGTGATAATCTCCGCGGCACCCCTTTATAGCGAGAGCCGGCTCGTTCGCGGGCCGTCCATGGACCGTCTCAAGACGTACGTCGAAGGCTTCGACGACGCCCTCGGCGGCGGCATCCCCCGCGGGTCCATCGTCCTCGTCGCCGGCACGCCGGGCACGATGAAGACGGCGCTGACCTTCTCGATCCTCTACGAGAACGTGAAGGGGGGCTCGAAGGCCCTGTACATCTCGCTCGAGGAGAGCCAGGAGGACCTCCGGGCGGCGATGACGGACCTCGGGATGACCGGCCTGGACGACATCGAGCTGTACGTCCTCGACATCGGGCGGATCCGGCTCGAGCACAAGGACGAGGAGCTGTCGAAGAACTGGCTCGACGTCCTGCAGAAGTACATCGACCAGCGCGTCCGGGTGAATGGCTTCGACCTCGTCGCGGTCGACAGCCTCGCGGCGCTGTACAGCCTCAGCCATCTCGCGAACCCGCGCCGCGAGCTGTTCCACTTCTTCGGCTTCCTCAAGTCCCTCAAGTCGACGTGCTTCCTGATTTCCGAGGTCCCGTCCGGATCGAACGGCAAGCTGACGGCGTTCGAGGAGGAATTCCTCGCCGACGGGATCCTGTACCTGCGGCAGTTCGAGAAAGGCGAGACGGACGTCCAGCTGCGCCTGCGGTGCGTCAAGATGCGCCGGGCGCGGCACGAGCACGGGTACTACGCGCTCACGCGGAACGACGGCCGCTTCCAGATCACGCGGGCGATCTCAAAGTGACGTCTTCTGGAGGAGCTTGAGGAGAGCCTCCGCGTATTTGCCGGCGAGGGCCTCGTTCCCGAAGGTCTTCGTCGCGGCCGCGCGGTTCTCCTCGATCGCCTCGACCGTCTTGACGAGGACCGCCACGACGTCCTTTCCCGGCGCGCGCCGGAACAGCGCGGCGATCGACGTGTCCTCGCCGATCATCACGACGAGCCGGCCGACGGGCAGGTGCAGGACGTACGTGCCCTTCGAGCGCCGCCCCGACTCCCGCCGCACCATGTCGGCGACCTCGGGCTGGTCCAGGTACGCGGTCGCGCCGGCTTTCGCCAAGACCTCGCGGCCCCGCCGCAGAATCACGAGGGCGAGCGCGTTCGACTCCTTGTCCCGGGCGAGATCGGACCAGAACGCCGCCTGAAGCGAGAGCGACCGCAGGCGCCGGCGGAGCGCCGCCAAGCCTTCGCGGTCCTGCGTCCGCGCCAGCTCCCGGAGCGCCGCCTCGAACTCCTTCGCCTCCCTCGGGTGCAGGAGGTGCCGGAACGTCTGGAACTCCTGGCTCAACGCGTCGAGCTCCGTCGACGCGCGCGGCCGCCGGGCCTCGGGCATCGGGATTTCCGGGGACCCGTGGTGGGCAGACAAGGCGGGGATGGGCAGACAAGGCGGGGATCTCCTGTTCGATCAGCTCGACCGCGTCGGCCAAGCTCTTGTCGGGGTGGCGCAACATCGCCTGCATGACGATCTTGCCGTGGCCCTCCAGCTCCCAGCGGAGCAGCTTGAGGGCTGCCTCGTCCCGCTTGCCCATCCCTTCTCGCGCGCTCCGAAACGAGCCTGGCCTACAAAAGCATTCCTTCTCGCGCGAGCGGCGGATTCCATACTTTTCACCGGTGAATATCTCCCTCGATAACGAGGACGCCAGGGCTTGGCGGCATCCCGAAGGGCAGCACGATCCTCGTGGCCGGCACGCCGGGCACGATGAAGACGTCGCTCATCCTCTGGGTCATGCACGAGAACGCCCGGCTGAAGGGCACCAAGTCGTTGTACGTCAGCCTGGAGCAGGACATGGACAGCCTCCGGGCCGGGGCGCAGCGGATGGGGATGAAGACCCTCCACGAGTCGAGCGTCTACATCCTGGACATGGGCCAGCTCCGGCGGGGACTGCACCGCGCGGAATCGTCGAAGGACTGGTTCACGATCCTGTTCGAGATCATCAAGGAGGCGGTCAGCTCGAGCGGGTATCAGATCCTCGCGCTCGACAGCCTCGAGGCGCTGTACACGCTCTCGGATGTCAAGACGCCCCGGAGGGAGATGTTCCACTTCCTCGGTTCGTTGAAGGAGCTCGGCCTGACGACGTTCCTGATCTCCGAGACGCCGTTCGGCTCGACGCGGCTCGCGCAGTGGGGGGAAGACTTCCTCGCGGACGGCATCCTGAACCTGCGACAGGTCGAGGTCGGGGATGCGGAAGTCCAGCTGCGCCTACGGTGCGTCAAGATGCGTTGGATGAACCACGACCACGACGCGCTCGCGCTGAACCAGGACGGGCAGAAGTTCTTCGTGACCCACGTGATCTCGAAGAAGAAATAGCCGACGTCAGACCGGGTGGATGGGCGGCGCCGGGGGAGCGGCGGTCGGAGCGGTCGGCGGCGCGGGGATCTCGCCCTTGTTGATCCGAGTCCAGGCGAGGTAGTTCGCCGCGGCGTACAGGAACGCGGGGATGGCGTTCAGGAGGGACAGCCACGTCGACGCCCCCTCCACCGCAGCCGAGATTTCCGTGGAGTCGACCGTGCCCGTCGTGACGATCTGGTGCGCCACCTGGGCCGCAATCGTGGGGACCAGCGGGAGGGTCGCGACGAGGATCGCGATTTGAACGCCGACGGTCGCCCCGTACGCGGCCCAGAGGATGACGCGGCCCTCGGTCTTCTGCAACGCAAACGTGAAAAAGACGGACGCCAGGCCGGCGATGAACGTGCCGGCGGCCACGACGATCAGGAGGTTCGTGAAGACGCCAGAGAGGAGGGCCGTGAGCTGCGCCTCGGTCATCCCCGGCATCACGTCCCCCACGGCGACGAGGACGACGACGACCGCGCCGACGATGGCGACCGCGATCCCGACGAAGAAGAGGATGATCGACACGACGACGTTGCGCCGATGCATCGTGCCGAACGCCTTCCGGCCGATGATGACGAGGATCGCGCCGATCAACGTGAAGAGGCCCCCGATCCCCCCGATCTTCGGGATCCACGACAGCAGTGCGCCGATCAGCAGCACGAGGATGCCGGACTTCGTCCAGTTGATCTGCTTCCGGCGCTCCGCCTCCCACGGCGGGGGGCCGTACGCGTACGGCGGGTACGCGGGATACGGAGGATAGGCGGTCGTCGGGGGGTACGCCGGCGCCGGTGGCACCCCGTAGCCCGGCGTCCAGGCGGGAGGGGGCGCGCCCGAGGGCGGCGCGGCGGGCGCCGATAACGCGGCACCACAGTTCGTGCAGAACGTCCAGCCAGCCTCGTTCCCGAACCCGCATCTCGGACAGAGAACGGATGCCGACAACGCCTCCCGCCCCGGGAGGGGGATGGGCCCGCTCCCGCAAAAAGCCTTCGTGCGGGGGAAAGGTTTTCAACGGAGACCGGCCTCGGATGGCTCCGTGGAAAGCCCGGGCCGGGTCGATCGGTGGATCGCCTTCGAGCTGGGCCGGCTGAACGCCGGGCTCGTCGTCGAGAAGAAGAGCCTCGCGCGGCTGCTCGGCGAGGCGAGCCCCGCGTGCCGCACCCGGGAAGGGGACGAACACCCGTTCGACCGCGCAGTCCTCGAACGCATCGCGGGGGTCCTCGCGCCGGGCGAGGCCGACGCCCTGCGACTGCCGATCACGCTCCTCGTGTCGGGCGACTCGACCGACAGCGCGGTCCTCGCCGACGCGCTCGCCGCCAAGACGTTGCGTGACCTCGAGAAGTTCGACCGCGCGTTCCCGTTCCGGGATGGGCGGATGATGCTGCCGCATTCGCTCGCGGTGGACATCGTGCGCCGTCTCGGTGGCGCGGTGCAGCTCGCGTTCGGCTGATGCCTACGGCGGCGACGCGGGCTTCTCCTTGCGGGACGCCCAGAAGTCGTCGGGCACGTCGTCGTAGATCGAGCCCATCTTCTCGGCCTCTTCCTTCGCCTTCTGCGCCTCGACGAGCTCGGCGATCCGCTCCTTCCGGAACATCCAGT
>WNGM01001590.1_pt1 | contig 18269 bp, 17 predicted proteins | sample 5400571 | NCBI WGS metagenome assembly WNGM01 (sample SAMN13153378, study PRJNA577476) | soil metagenome | isolation source: 100 cm soil or saprolite under Garry oak tree replicate 2 | place: USA:California | collected 2016-06-15 | reverse complement strand
CCCCGTCCCGCTCCAGCCCGAGCCAATTCCACCTGAGCCAGGAGTCTTTGCCCCGGGACAGGAGGGAGTCAGTACGCCCGTATGCGAGTATTGCCCCGATGCCGACTACACCGACATTGCTCGCCTCCTGCACTACAACGGGAGCGTGATTCTTTCCGTTGTCGTGGGAGTCGATGGAAAAGTTACCGGAATCAAGGTCGTCAAGGGGGCGCCCTATGGTCTCACTAAACAGGCCGTAGATGTCCTTGCACGCTGGCGCTTGAAGCCTGTACAGAAAGATGGCAAGCCTGTCCCCGTCCGTGTCAACGTTGAGACATTGTTCCACGTTTCTCCATGAAGGAGGAGTGCAGACGTATTAGCCGCTCTTCCGGAGTTCGGCCAGGACCAGTTTGGCAAGTTCCTTCAGCGTTTCGAAGACGCCGATGCCCTGAATCGCCACCGCCTCCAGCACCGGCTCTCCCTTCTTCCGCAAATGCTTGGTCAACGGCGGAACGGCCATGGCGTTCGGCAGGTCGCGCTTGTTGAGCTGAAGTACATAGGGAATCGTCGCGAAGTTCAGGTTGTGTTCCTTCAAGTGCTCCTGCAGGTTCTCGAAGGTCTCGAAATTCGCATCCAGCCGCTCCTCCTGCGAATCGGCTACAAAAACTACCCCGTCGGCCCCCTTCAGAATGAGTTTACGGCTGGCTTCGTAGAACACCTGCCCGGGAACCGTATAAAGATGAAAGCGCGTTTTGAAGCCGCGCACGGTTCCCAGGTCCAGCGGAAGAAAATCGAAAAACAGTGTGCGGTCGGTCTCCGTCGCCAGCGAGACCATCTTCCCCTTCTGGTTCTGGCCCGTATGGTCATAAATCCACTGCAAATTGGCGGTTTTCCCGCCAAGACCCGGGCCGTAGTACACGAGCTTGCAGTTGATTTCGCGCGCAGGAAAATTGATGAACGGCACTTGTCGTCAGCTCGAAACAGGCCAGTACTTATAGCACACGAGGTGTGCTCAGGTCAGCACGCGGCCCGCTGGGCTCTCGTCTCCTACAAGAATAGTGTCCGGTACAAACGCACCTGAGAGCATGAATTATTCGCTGTGTGTCTCACAATAGCCAATCGGCGCCAGTTCGCGCGTTGACCCTTCTTGACACGTCTGTTAGCATTCGGCACATGGGGAAAGCACGCAAGTCTTCTTCCAGGAGCTCAAGGCGATCTGCAAGGGCCTCCCACGGATCCTCTAAGCCACAGAAAAAAAAGAAGTTAACAGAAACTCCGCCCCCGCAACGCGGCGGCGTCGAGCTTGGCGACCCTCACGTTCAAGCTCAACTCAAGGCCTACGAAGAGGCAGTCGTCCTCTTCCAACAGCAGAAGCTGGTGCGCGCTAGGCAGGAATTGGAAAAGGTTCTCGCCGGTCCCAGCAAAGAGCTTGCGGATCGAGCGCGCATGCATCTGCGCATCATCGAGACGCGATTGAAACCCACGGCCGAACTGAACCCGCGTACAGCCGATGACTATTATCAGCGCGGCGTGGCCATGATGAACCTCGGCCGGTGGGACGAAGCGCGCGAAGCGCTCGGGAAAGCCCGTAAGCTTGGACCCAAAGTGGACTACATCATTTATGCGATGGCCGCGCTCGATTGCCTTACCGGCGAAGCGGAATCCGCGATGGAGAATCTGAAATTGGCGATCCAGCTCCGCCCGGAAAATCGTTTTCACGCGCGCAATGACGAAGACTTTGCCTTCCTCCAAGAGGATCCCCGTTTTACGGAGCTTCTCTACCCGGAGAAAGACGGCACTGCCGGATAACCTTCAACAGGTCCTCGATTGAAAACTGAACGAAGCAATCCGAAAGATGGTGCGCGAGGAGTCCGTATCGTCGCCCTGGGCGGTGGCACGGGCCTTTCCACACTGTTGCGCGGCCTGAAGGACCATGTGGCGCGCAATCGTGCCCTAGGAGCCGATCACAAACCTATCGCAGATATCGCCGCAATCGTCACGGTGACAGACGACGGTGGCAGCTCCGGCCGCCTGCGGCGCGAGTACCGCATCCTGCCCCCTGGCGACATCCGCAACTGCATGGTCGCCCTCTCAGACGACGAGGCCCTGCTCAGCCGCCTGTTTCAATATCGCTTCCACGCCGGGCGCGGCCTGCGGGGCCACAGCTTCGGGAATCTTTTCCTCACCGCGCTGTCACACGTCACGGGAGATTTTGCGGAAGCCGTGCGGGAGAGCAGTAATGTCCTGGCGATCCACGGCCGCATCTTTCCATCAACGCTGGCCAACGTGCATCTCGAGGCGACGTTTGAGGACGGCCGGCGCGTCGAGGGTGAAACCCGGATCGTCAAGCGCAATGCACGGATTCGCCGCGTGGCTCTCGTGCCGCGCCGCGTCCGTCCGATTCCGGAAGCGCTCGAGGCGATCGCTGCCGCTGACCTGATCCTAATGGGACCGGGCTCCCTCTATACCAGCGTTCTGCCAAATCTCCTCATCCCCGAAATCGCCGCGGCGGTCGCTGCGTCTCGAGCCACCCGTGTCTACATCGCGAATCTCATGACTCAGCCGGGCGAGACGTCCGGCTACACCGTTGCGGATCACGTGCGCGCCATCCAGCAGCACACGCCGCACCGTGTGCTGGATTGGGTCGTGGCAAATCGTCATCCCGTCTCGGCCGAGGTGGCCCGGCGCTACCGTGCTGAAGGAGCTGAGCCCGCGGTCGTGGATGACGTCGAATTGCAGAAGCTTGGATTGCGCGTCCTTCTGGACAACCTGCTCGAAGAGCACGGCGTCATCCGCCACAATGCGCAGCGCCTTGCCAGCGTTCTCCTCGAGAGATTCGCCGGAGGCCGCAATTCCCGTTGAGCCTGTTCAGTGCTTTCATACGATACCCGTCAAGGACGGCTTATTCCTGTCTGCCGCAGGCAGGTCCTATGCCACGCCCTGGATGCTGGGCGCGCTCGACCCTTCGACGAAGGAGTTGATCTTTTTGCCGTTGGCGTCGCTAATCAGCGTAATTAATGTATCGCTTCCCATACGTCTTCCGTGCGGAAACAGGGCATGACGGACGCGATGTTCGAAGAGCTGATGGCCGTTGTGAACATGGCCAACGAAGCCGACAGGCTCGTCACCGGCTATCGGGTTGAGATGGACGAGCAGTTCAAGAAGACCTGATTCTGCGATTCACCGGACATCCTGGCGAAAACCCCGGCTCTTAGGGAATCCAGCCAGCTGGGCTCCCGCATATAGCAGCAATGTTTCTATCGTAGTACCGCCGTACTATAGGCCCATTTTTCCTTCGCCTCGAAAATGGAAGTTAGCTGAGAAGGGGCCATGGGCGCGGGACCGCCGACGCCCCGCGCCGGCGCGGGAGCCATGCCGCAGACATTGAAAGACCTTAGCAGGGCAAACCCACAGCAAAGTGAGGGCACTCCCCCCGCGCGTTCAACGCTTGCGCAACGCACCGAAGAGGCAGCGCGGCCACAGCCCGTCGCCCTGGAAGTTCCGGTTACGGTACATGGCGCGGGGGCCGTGGACGGGTCGATTAAGCGCGAGCCCTTTTCAGAAAAAACCCGCACTGTTCTCATCTTTGCGAATGGCGCCGTCATTCGCCTCTCCGCCCCAGTAGGCCCCGGGCAGTTACTCTTTCTGAGCAATGAGAATACGAAAAAGGAAGTAGTTTGCCAGGTCACCAAGTCAAAAAATTATAGAAATGTCAGCGGATACGTAGAGCTCGAATTCACGGAGCCGATAGTTGGGTTCTGGGGTATGCGGTTTCCGGGCGACCGACTCATGACGCCCGCGACAAAGGCTTCTACCGCGGTCGCGCCTCCGCCAGGCAGCTCTTTGCCGACTGCGGACGGAAAAGCGGAACGCGTCGCGACGCCGAGGATTTCCGCCCCGAGCGAGGCGGGCGATGTTTCCAGTGTAGGAATGCGGCAAGCTTCGGAAACTAAACCCTCGACCACGGCGCCTCCGTTGCCGAGGATCACTCTCCCACCACCCCCCTCCCCTCCGCTGCCGCAGCAGCCCCCGAAGAGGGATATGGCGCCCGGCGTACCCGCCAAGGAGGCTGGCGAATCCGGCGCGTCGTCGGGGACGTTCCGTTCGTTGATGAATTTAGTGCAGAGCGAAGCCACCACGCCCCCGGCGAGCACGCCGTCTAAATCGGAAACGGCACCGCTTGCGCAAACGCTGACCCCTCCCGCAAAAGACGACGACACGCACGCAGCGGCCTCGATTTTCGGGAACGAGGGCATCCCAGTACCTTCCTGGATTGATCCAGCGGCACGGAAGAACGCACAGACTGGGCCGCACTCCCCGCGATCCTCTCCGGCGGCGACAGTGCTGCAAACCGAACCCCTCGCATCAGCGGTCGAAGATGCGCACGAGGGGTCTGCGGTCCGCTTCAATGCCGCCGACTCCATCGTTATTGCCGATGATGACGCGGCGTCATCCGAACTCGGAGCGCCTATGTTCGGCGGACGCCTCCTGGTTGACGAAGCCGCCCAATCCGGCAGCAAAGGGCAGCGGTCGGGCCGCGGCGCGCTCATGAGCGCAATCGCGGCCGTTGTGGTGCTGGGCATCGCGGGGGGCGCGTGGTATTTGCGCCAAAATCCTATCCAAAGCACGTCCGGTTTTCGGGAGAGCGTCGCATCCTTCTTCGCACCGGCTGGCTCGAAAAAGGCGCCGCAGCAAGCCCCCAGTTGGCCTTTGTCCGCGCCGGTCTCGCGGGGGACTAGCGTGAATCCGGTACCGAGCGCTGGTGTGAATTCCAAGGCAACTGCGCCTTCGCTCAACGCGGCATCGTCAGATGTCACGGACTTGCGCGAGAGTGCGCGCAAGGAACTGAAGTCGCTCGAAAAAACGGCAGCACAAAAAAAGCCCACAGAGAAAATAACGGCTGAAAAGCAGCCGGCCAAAAAGCCCGATCTCCCTGAAATTCGGCTTGCCGCCCCGGTACTGTCGCGAAAGGCGGCTGCGCCAAAGGAGGCGGACGCAGGCTCGAGCCTGCCCGGCGGACTCGCCGAACCTTCGCTGCCCACGGACCTGCCAGCGTCCGCGCTGGCGGAAGTGCAGCCGAGCGCCCCGGCTGCGCCGAAACCGGAGGAAACGGTGGTTGGCGGGGACGTGAAACCTGCGAAGCTGATTTCGTTGGTGCCCCCTGTTTATCCGCCGGCGGCACGAAATTTGCGAATCAGCGGAGACGTGACCATCGATGCGCAGATCGGAACGAACGGCCGTGTATCCGGGATGAAAGTGATTTCTGGCCCGCCCGCTCTCCACCAGGCAGCGATGGATGCCGTGCGGCAATGGAAATATCAGCCGGCCATGCTCGACGGCAAGCCGGTCGCCATGCATATGACGGTGACCGTCCGCTTCCGGCCCCAGTAATCGAGTTCTTCTCTCCTTGAACGCACTCCGCTCTCGACGTGTACTCTGCCTATTTGGAAACAATGCTCGGACAGCGGTCGCGGCGGCTCCGTGATCGTGCCGGCCTCGTGCCAAGGGCCGGCTCCTCTGGTTATTCTCATTGATTTTCGCCCCCGGCCGGTCGCTTTTCGGTTAGGATGCTCCGAAAAATTGCCGGGTCGCGAGGGAGGCACTCTTGCCAAAGTGGATGCTGTATCCGATTGCTATTTTGTGCTTCGTATTGCCGATCGCTGCGCAGGCGCCGAAGAAGACGCCTAAGAAACCAGTTCAGGAAGCGCTGAAGGCGACTCCCGCTGAACCTCAAAAAGATTCCGTTGACCTGGACGTTCTCTACAAGCTCAAAGAAGAGGCCATTCAAAAATCGCAGGTGATGAAGACGCTGAGTTTTCTCGCCGACGTTTACGGCGGGCGGCTGACAGGCTCACCGAACACGAAACTGGCGGCCGAATGGTCGCTGAAGCGGATGAAGGAGTGGGGCCTAGCAAATGTGCACCTCGAGCCGTGGGAATTCGGGCGCGGCTGGATCAACGAACGCTTTTCCGCGAACGTGACTTCGCCGGTGACGTATCCACTCATCGGTTACGCGCTGGCGTGGACGCCCGGCACCAACGGCACGATCACGGCGGATGCAGTGCTCGCTCCGCTCGAGAGCGAAGCTGATTTCGAAAAATATCGCGGCAAGCTGAAAGGAAAAATTGTCCTCATCAACGCGGCGCGAGATCTGACCATGGTGACCGAGCCGCTCGCGCACCGCTACACCGATGCTGAGCTTGCCGACATCTGGCAGCAACCCCTCGAACAGCCACCTCTTACGCCCGAGCGCCGCGCCACCATCGAGCGCTTGCGCACGCAGCGCGAGTTCAACCGGAAGCGCAACCAGTTTCTGCTGGATGAGGGCGTCGCGGCGGTTTTCCAGGAAGGGCGCGGAGACGGCGGGACAGTTTTCGTGCAATCGGGTGGATCGCGCGACCCGAAAGATCCTCCAGTGCCGGGGCAGGTGATGCTCGCCGCCGAGCACTACAACCGAATCTGCCGCACCCTGGAGGATGGGGTGCCGGTCACGATCGAGCTCAACGTTCAGAATAAATTCCTCGAGAGCGATACGAACTCCTTCGACATCATCGGCGAAATTCCCGGGACCGACCTCGCCGACGAGCTAGTGATGATCGGGGCGCACTTCGATTCGTGGCATTCGGGGACGGGAGCGACGGACAACGGCGTCGGCTCGGCGGTGATGCTCGAGGTCATGCGTGTGTTGAAAGCGGCCGGCGTGAAGCCGCGGCGGACGGTGCGCATCGGGCTGTGGACCGGCGAGGAACAGGGACTGCTCGGCTCGCGCGCGTACGTGAAAGAGCACTTCGCTGATCCCGAGAAGATGCAACTCAAGCCGGAACATGCGAAGTTCGACGTTTACTTCAACATTGACAACGGCAGCGGCAAGCTGCGCGGTGTGTATTTGCAAGGGAACGAAGCGGCGGCACCGATTTTTCGCGCGTGGATGGAGCCTTTTGCAAATCTTGGCATGACCACGATTTCGATCCGCAATACCGGCGGCACGGATCATCTGTCGTTCGATGCCGTGGGTTTGCCGGGATTCCAATTCATCCAGGACCCGCTCGAGTACGGCACGCGGACGCACCACAGCAACATGGACGTGTACGACCGGGTCCAGGCCGGCGACTTGAAGCAGATGGCGGCGATCGTGGCCACTTTTGTGTATCAGGCGGCGAACCGGCAGGCGATGTTCCCGCGCAAGCCGCTGCCGCCACCGCAGCCGGCGAGGAGTTCGGACGGTGGGCCGAGGTCTTGAGCGAGGAAGCGCTGTCCCGGGGACCTCCTGCTTTTGGTTCGGGCAGGCGGAACTATTTGGCTTGTTTGGGCGTATGGTTTGGTTAGGCGAGCGGGCCGAGAGGGAGGGGCGCCATGTATTGTGATGGTTGCGGAACGCAGTTAGCGGCGGGGCAGCGTTTTTGCGGATCGTGTGGCAAGCCGGTCGGTATGGCGGCCGTTCCGACGAGCACGGGCGGACGCGTGAGCCGGCACATACAGCTTGTGGCAATCCTTTGGCTCGCGGCTTCCGCGCTGCACCTGATTGGCGGCGCAGTGTTATTCCTTCTGGGGAATACGCTTTTTGTCCACTTTGTGCACGGCGATGTTTTCCCGTTCCAGAATTTCTTGCAAGGGCTTATGTCCACGCTCGGCGTGTGGCTATTCCTGAAGGCCATCGCCGGGTTTGCCGCGGGGTGCGGATTGCTGCAACGGGAGCCGTGGGCGCGCACGGTGACCTTGGTGCTCGGGTTCCTGGAGCTGCTGCATGTGCCATTCGGGACGGCGCTGGGGATCTACACGATTTGGGTTTTGCTGTCGCCGCAAGCCGAGCAGGAGTATCGCCAGCTCGCCCGGGCGGCCTGATTGGGCCCACGTACAGGTTCCCTGCACACGATGGCTCGTTTGCTCCGCCTGCCGGATTAATCGCTGCGCGATAACCAGGCGAATCAGCCGTTGCCTGTTGCTCACAGTTTCCTGGCTCGTGCCGCGGGTCTAGGGACCCGTGCTCTGTCCCCAGCGAGCGAATCCCTTCGATTCCTCGTTCACTATCCTCGCTTCCACCGCAGGTGTTGACATTCCGTGCGGACGCGCAGCAGAATCTCACCCGAGTTGGGCCCCTCCTGAGGCCAGCCTGGAGTTGACCTCCGTGTGGTAGACCATTCTCGGTGTCCCGGGTCATGCGTTGCCTTCGTGCTCTACGGCGAAGCAAGAGAAGAAAGGAGTGCTCATGGTAAAGAGACTCGTTCTGCTGGGTCTCCTGTTCACGCTCGTTCTTTCGTCCGGAAGCTGCACCAAACTTGCTCCTTCATTCACGCCCACTGGACCACATGTACCTGTTAGCGTGCTGCCGGTGATTCCCTTGGACAGCGGAGAGTTAGTAGCCGTAACTCCTCATCCGGTCGATGGCCATTGGGTCGCCCTGTGGTTTCAAAAACCGGACAAGACGATCTCCGTTCGCTGGGTCAATATCACCATTGGAACCGTTGGAGCCGAAATCACCATCCCCCGCAAGTGAGCCAGCAGGCGGTTCGGCGATAAGGAAGGAGCAAATGCGATGAATCTCGACCGATTGGGTTCTCTGCTCAGTCATGTTTTTTCCGTGGTGGCGTTCCTGCTGCTGGCTCTCGGTGTCGTCGAGTGGCTGGCCAATGCGATGGGATATACCATTCTAGGCCAGGTTTACCGCCCGGGGCGCTTGATGGAGTTCGCCGCCATTTTCGCGGTTTTCGTTGTCGCGCTGTTGCTGAGACAGGTGCGACAAGAGATCCGAAAAGGCGGTCGCGCGAGTTAGCCTCAGTCGAACGAGGAGGGGAATGATCCGAGTGGCCAGGTGCGGCGGGTGACTCGGTTCGCGGCGCTCTTGTGCGCGGTTGCTCTGTGCAGCCATGCGGTTGGCGTGCCCCCCAAGGTCGCGCAACTCTGGCTGCCGAAAAAGCAAGCGGATCCGGCTGCATCCGAAGCCCCTTTACGCGTTATCTCTCCCTCCTATTGCACCGCAGTCTTGAAGAAGATGGGGTCAGTGTTGGCGAAGGGGCGGCCGAAGCCGATAGCCTGATCGCAGGGACGGAATTTGCCATTTACGCCGATAGGCGAGGCGATGGTGAATTCCTTGGTCTAGGTGTGGTCGCCTGGAGTGAGATCCTTCGCTGCACCCCATGAATCTGCTATCCGTCGGTCGAAGAATCGCTATCGCTTGCGGCGGCCCTTGCGGGTTCGTATACTGACGGCCCTGCGAACCTCCAGAGACCCTGAGCGAGAGTGAAGGAGACTCGTGTATGCCGCAAGCCCCGGCCCCGGAGGAGATGAACGTCTATCAGAACGCGGAAGCGCGTTTTGAAGTGGCGGCGCAAAAACTCGGGTTGGAGCAGGGCCTATACCGCTATCTGAAGTATCCGAGCAAGGAAGTTACCCTCTACATTCCGGTGGGATTGGACAATGGGCAACTCGAGATTTTCGTCGGGTATCGAGTGCTGCATTCGACCGTGCGCGGGCCGGGCAAGGGAGGCATACGATTTGCGCCGGACGTGACGCTGGATGAAGTGCGGGCGCTTGCGACGTGGATGACCTGGAAGTGCGCGGTGGTGAACATACCGTTCGGCGGGGCGAAAGGCGGAGTGATCTGCGACCCGCGGAAGATGTCGCGCGGCGAGCTGGAGCGCTTGACGCGGCGGTACACGGCCGAGCTTAGCGAATGGCTGGGGCCGGAACGCGACGTGCCAGCGCCCGACGTCGGCACCAGCGAGCAAATAATGGCATGGGTGATGGACACCTACGCGATGCACGTGCGACAGGCGACGACGGCCGTGGTGACGGGCAAGCCGATCGAGCTAGGCGGGTCCGCGGGGAGGCGCGAAGCGACGGGGCGCGGTGTGATGATCTGCTGCGACAAGGCGCTCGAGAAGCTGCGGATGAAGCGCGATGGCTGCCGCGTGGCGATCCAGGGATTCGGCAATGTAGGTTCCATGGCCGCCAAGTTAATGCAGGAAGCCGGCTACAAGATTGTGGGTCTGGCGGACATCAGCGGAGGGCTGTACAACGAGAAAGGGTTTGAAGTGGGGAAAGCGATCGACTGGGTGTACAACCAAAAGAAAAGTTTGACCGATTACCCCGGCGGCGGTACAAAGATGTCCGAGCGCGACGTACTCTTTCAGCCGTGCGACATTGCGATCCCCGCCGCGATTGAGAATCAGATCACCGAGCAGAACGCCAAGAATGTGCAGGCGCGGGTGCTGTGTGAAGGAGCGAACGGGCCAACGACGTGGCAGGCGGATGCGATAATCGAGAGCAAGGGCATTTTCACGGTGCCGGACATTCTGGGCAACGCGGGCGGGGTGACGGTGAGCTACTTCGAATGGGTGCAGGACCGGCAAGGATTTTTCTGGCGCGAGCAGGAAGTGAATGAGCGGTTGTATGACGTGATGACGCACACATTCGACCAAGTGGTGCGCTACGCGGAAACGCACAAGGTGAATAACCGGATCGCGGCGTATATGCTGGCAATCGATCGCGTGGCGAGCGCGCTAAAATTGCGCGGGATTTATGCGTAGCGTCCGACCGGGTGCGTGCACTGCGTCCCCGCTGCACGAGAGACGCTGCGAAACAAGACAAAACGGCACCGCCCGAATGGGCGCCAGGAAGGAGTCCGTCCCATGACGCCGGACTCAAAGTTGGGTTGGCAGGAGGACGAGCCCGCCAGGAGCAAAGATAAGTACTGGAATGAAATCTGCCGCGTCGGGCGCTGGATGTACGAGCGGGGACTGGCTGTTGCGGGCGAAGGCAACTTATCCGTGCGACTTGGCGCGGAACGAATCCTGATCACGCCGGCGGGCGCGTGCAAGGGCATGCTCGCACCGGAGGATTTGCTTGTCATTGATCCGGAAGGCGAGGTCGTTTCCGGGAAGGGCCAGCCGTCGTCGGAGACGCCGATGCATCTGCTGTTCTATCGCATGCGGCCGGACGCGCACGCCGTCTGCCACGCGCATCCGCCGACGGCGACGGGATTTGCCGCTGCAGGACGCGCGCTGGAAGAAGCGGTGTTGCCGGAAGTAATTGTGAATCTGGGGAAAATTCCGCTGGCCCCGTACGGCACTCCCGGGACGTGGGAAGTATGCGCGGCGCTGGAGCGGCTGGTAGAGCGACACGACGCAATCCTGCTCGAGAATCACGGCGTGGTGACGTGCGGGCCCGATCTGCGCACGGCGTATTTCCGCATGGAGACGGTGGAGCAGTTTGCGCGCGTCATGTTCGCGGCGGAAGCCCTCGGGGGGCCGCACCTGCTGCCGCGGAGCGAAGTGCAGAAGCTGATCGAGGCGCGCACGCGCTACGGTGTCACGTGTCCCCGCGGGAACAGCGCGGAGTTACCGCGCACGGCTGAAGCGATGGAAGACCGGATTACGTTCAGGAGACAGGAGCTGGAATCGTTTCTCGAAGAGGCCATCCGCAAGGACCGCGCACGGCGTTAACGCCTTCTCCCTACGGATGAATTGAACCCATGAGCGGGAAGAATCGCTCACGTCCTCCAATTGGCCTGCCGAATATCCACGCCTTCCGGATGCAGCGCCATCATTTCCTCGACCGCAGTAGCGCAGCTCTGACGCAGGTGAGCGGGGACGTTTGCGGAATACAAGCGCAGGTGATGGCGGCCGCGGAGATGGCGTTGTGGGCGCGCATGAACGGGCTTGCCCGCGCGGAGATTTCCGCGGCGCTCTGGGAAAAGCGCACGCTTGTGAAGACCTCGCTGATGCGGCAGACGCTGCACCTGATTCCGGCGGAGGATTTTTCGCTCTTCATCACAGCATTGAGACGCAGCCGCGTGGAAGCCGTGCTGCGGGTGATGGCCAGATTCCACATCCAGCGGGAGGAGGCCTTCGCGATCAACGAAATCGTTGTGGCAGCCCTGCGAGACGGGCGTATGACACAAGGCGAGTTGCGGGAACGAATCAAGCCGAAGGTCAGCAGACGCGTGCGGGCCTGGATGGAACGAGTTTGGAGCGCTTTGCGGATCCCGCTGGCCGAGGGCCTTATTTGCTACGGTCCGGTTCGCGGGCAGGAGGTGACTTACGTCCGTGCGGATCGCTGGCTTCCGAAACAGAAGGCGTTCGAAGAGAACGAGGCGAAGAGAGTCCTTTTGAGGCGCTACCTGCGCGCATACGGTCCCGCCCGGCTTACGGACTTCTGCAAATGGAGTGGGATATCCGTGAAGGAAGCCACGCCGGTGTGGCGATCGCTCGAGGATGAACTGACCGGTGTTTCGTTCGGTGACAGCAGCGGTTTCATACTTCGGGATGACGAAGGCGCGCTAGCGAAGTGCGATGCCGGGGAGCGTGTCCTGCGGCTGTTGCCGAGTTTCGATCCGCTGCTGCTGGGCCACGCGGAGAAAGACCACCTTGTCGACGCAGCCCATTACAAACGCGTGTACCGGAACCAGTGGTGGATTTCGCCGGTCGTGCTGCTCGACGGACGCGTTGTAGGGATTTGGGCCCACAAGCGGCAAGGCGGCGGACTCACCCTGGAAGTGGAGTTATTCACGAAGCTTGCGAGAGCGCTGCGAAACGGAATCGAGGAAGAGGCCGCGCGGCTCGGAGCCTTCCTCGAAGCGCCCTGCCGAATCAAGCGGATTCACTAATTCCCGTCCAAATTGGTCAGCGCGCTGTTCCTCTTCTCCTTTTCAAGGGCACAGGCGAGCGGCTCTTGCGGCGTCTCAAAAAAACAAGATTCGAGAAGCCGCCCGCACGGGATTAGGGTACCCTCCCTCTCGGAATGGGGTTGCCAGGCAGAGGAGGGGACCTTCGTGGAAAAAGCAAAGGAGTTCTTCGCGGCAATCCAGAATGGCGATGCCGCCACGGTGAAGGCGCTGCTGGACGCGGAGCCGGCGTTGGCGGGTGCGCGGAATGAGCAGGGGCAGTCGGCGGTCCTTTTGGCGATCTATAACGGAAGGGCTGAGATTCGCGATCTGCTGCTGGCGCGCGGAATATCACTCGAACTACATGAAGCGGCCGCGGCGGGGAAGCTTGAGCGCGTGAAGGAGCTGGTGGATGCGAAACCCGCACTGGCGAAGAGCTATTCGCCGGATGGATTTCCTGTAATCGGACTCGCCGCATTTTTCGGCCAGCGAAGCGTCGCGGAATATTTGCTGGAAAGGGGCGCGGATCTGAACGCGGCCGCGACGAACGGTACAGGCTACAACGCTCTGACGGGAGCCGTCACGGGCGGCCACAAGGAGATTGTCGCGTGGCTGCTCGCCAAAGGCGCAAACGCGAATTACCGTTATGGTCCAAGCTTCTCGCCGTTGCTCGCTGCGGCGGCGAACGGGCATCTCGACATTGTGAAGATATTGCTCGAGCACAGTGCAGACTTGCGTGCTCAGTCCAACGAGGGGAAGAACGCACTCGCGTACGCCACCGAGCGCGGCCACGCGGCTGTGGCAGAGTATCTTCGCAGCCGTGGCCTCTGACGTTTCAATCGGCGCAGTGACGCGACCCGCTTGCGCTTCCTCCTTACGCGAGTGACAATGCGGCTGCGCTTCGCGCCGGCTGCCGACGGCCTGTGAAGCCGCGCACGAGGGAGGCATTCATGAACGCCATCGCGAACGTCAGCCGGCGCGGTTTCCTACAAGGGATGCTTTCCGCCGGAGCATTTGTCCTCACCATTCGCGTGTTTCCGGACTCGCTCATCCCGGCATCGCTGGGCGCATCCGCGGCCGGCGATTCCCCGCTGAAGGGCGCATTTCAGCCGGGCGTGTATCTGGCGATTGATACCGACGGGACGGCCTACATCATCGCGCACCGCTCGGAGATGGGGAATGGCAGCCGGACGGCGGTGCCGCGGGTCTTGGCCGATGAGCTCGAAGCCGACTGGAACCGCGTGAAGCTCGTGCAGGCCACGGGTGACGTGAAATACGGCGACCAGGATACGGATGGATCGCACTCGGTGCGCAGCTTTTTCGACGCGTTTCGCGAAGTGGGAGCGACAGCGCGGTTGATGTTGGTGCGCGCGGCGGCGCAACAGTGGGGAGTGCCAGAGGCGCAATGCAAAGCGGATCTGCACACGGTGGTGCACACGGCGAGCGGCAAAAAGCTTGGCTATGGCGAACTCGCCGCTTCAGCAGCGAAACTGCCGGTACCGAAGAAGGAAGAGTTGCAGTTCAAGCCGAGGAACGCTTGGCGCTATATCGGAAAGCCGGTGAAGAGTTACGACATCGTCGCGCTTTGCTCCGGCAAGGCTGTTTTCGGCCAGGACACGCACGTGGACGGGATGCTCTACGCCGCGGTGGCGCATCCGCCGGTGTTGGGAGGGGCGGTCAAATCGTTCGAGGATAAGGACGCACTCGGCGTCGCGGGCGTAAAGCAGACCGCGACGATTGATTCGTTCAAACCTCCGCACGGGTTTCAGGCGCTCGGTGGTGTGGCCGTGCTCGCGGACAACACGTGGGCGGCATTCGAGGGGAGAAAGAAGCTGAACATTCAGTGGGAGCACGGTCCACATGCGAGTTTCAACTCGGATGCGTACAAGAAGGAGCTACAGGCAACGGCGCGGAAACCGGGGAAGGTTTTCCGCAACGTCGGCGATGTGGACGCGGAGTTTGCTAAGGGCGGCAAGATCGTCGAGGCGGAATATTACGCGCCGCTGCTGGCGCACGCGTCGATGGAGCCGCCTGCGGCGCTGGCGGAATTTCGCGACGGGAAAGTGAACGTCTGGGCGTGCACGCAAAGCCCGCAAGGCGTGCAGGATGCTGTCGCTGGAGCTTTGGGGATCAAGAAGGAAGACGTCACCTGCCACGTCACGCTGCTGGGAGGGGCGTTCGGCCGCAAATCGTTTCCGGATTTTGCCGTGGAAGCGGCGGTGCTCTCGAAAAAGGCAGGGAAGCCGGTGAAAGTCGTTTGGAGCCGCGAGGACGACCTCAAATTTGATTACTATCATTCGGTAGCGGCGATATATATGAAGGCCGCTCTGAACGCAGGCGGGATGCCAGCGGCGTGGCTGCAGCGGTCGGTATTTCCGCCGATTGGGTCATCGTTCGCAGCCGGTGCAACGTATAGCGAACCGGGTGAGCTGGGGCTCGGCTTTACGGACGTGCCGTTCGCGCTGCCCAATCATCGTGCGGAGAACGGCCCGGCCGTCGCGCACGTGCGCATTGGCTGGCTACGCTCGGTGGCGAACATTTATCACGCATTTGCGGTCGGATCGTTCACGGACGAGTTGGCGCACACCGCGGGCCAGGATTCGCTCGCGTACATTCTGAAGCTGTTCGGGCCGGACAGGATCATCCCGAAGGGCGAACTCGGGACGGACTATCCGAACTACGACGGAGATTACGCGAAGTACCCCATCGACGTTGAGCGCTTCCGGCGCGTGACGCAACTCGCCGCCGAAAAGGCGGGCTGGGGAAAGAAAAAGCTCGGCAACGGATTCGGTATGGGGATTGCCGTGCACCGGAGCTTTCTGACGTACGTCGCGACCGTCGTGCAGGCGGAAGTGAATGACGCGGGGCAGGTCAAGATTCAGCGCGTGGACACGGCGCTCGATGCCGGCACGGTGGTGAATCCGGAGATGGTGCGGCAGCAGTTTGAGGGAGCGGCGGTGTTCGGGATGAGCCTGGCGCTGTATGGCGAGATCACGGCGACAAACGGAGTGATCGATCAGAGCAACTTTGGCGATTATCAGCTTGCGCGGATGCGCGAGACGCCGCGCGAAACGAACATCTATATTGTGGAAAACGATGCGCCGCCGGCGGGCGTGGGCGAGCCGGGTGTACCGCCGTTTGCGCCGGCGATGTGCAACGCTATCTTTGCCGCGACGGGCAAGCGAGTGCGCGAGCTGCCCCTTTCTCGCGCGAAGCTTGCATGAGCCTAGCCGAATTCCGTGGAACGGTTTATGTCTCGCATTCTTGTTCTCTTCAGCGCAGCTACACTCCTGACAGCGGTAGGTGTATGCGGCGCACGGCGCTCGAAAGGAGGGCCCGCCATGCCGTTGAAACTGACGAGCTCTGCATTCAGTGCAGGAGGCACGATCCCGAAAAAGCACACCTGCGACGGCGCGGACGTTTCGCCGCCCCTCGCGTGGAGTGATGCTCCGTCCGCGGCGCAGAGTTTTGCTTTGATCGCGGACGACCCCGATGCACCAGTTGGCACGTGGGTCCATTGGGTGCTCTTCGATATCCCGGGGAAAACGCGCGAGCTTCCCGAAGGAGTCGCCAAGCAAGATGAACTCGCGGACGGCTCGCGGCAGGGTCGCAATGATTTCCGCAGGATCGGCTATGGCGGTCCGTGCCCGCCGCCAGGTGGACCGCACCGTTATTTCTTCAAGCTGTACGCGCTCGACGTCAAACTGAGTCTGAAGGCGGGCGCGACGAAGGCCGAAGTCGAAAAGGCCATGCAGGGCCACGTCCTCGTGCAAGGGGAGTTGATGGGCCGCTACGGGCGCTGAGTCGGCGTTGACACCCCGGAAGCGCTCGTCAATACTGTGACGCGATGATCGGCCAGATCCGTGGACGCCTCGCCGACAAGCGCCCGAACCAGCTCCTCGTGGATGTGGGCGGGGTCGGCTATCAGGTGCAGGTGCCGCTCTCGACCTTTGCCGCGCTTGGCGAACTGCACACCGAAGTCACCCTGCTGATTCACACGCACGTGCGCGAAGACGCGCTGGCGCTCTACGGCTTTCTTTCTTCCCGCGAAAAGCACTTCTTTGAACTCTTGCTGAGCGCTTCCGGCGTCGGTCCCGCGCTGGCGCTGAAGATTCTTTCCGGGATGAGCGTGGAAGAACTTGTGCCGGCGATTCGCGGCGGCGATTTGGCGCGGCTGACACGCATTCCCGGAGTGGGTCGCAAGACAGCGGAACGCATCGTCGTGGAATTGAAGGACAAGCTCGAAGCCGTCGCCGTGTCGGAAGAAAAGCCAGCTGCGTCGGCGGGAGGAACGGAAGCGGACGTAGTTTCCGCTCTGATGAATCTCGGCTATGACGGGCGCGCGGCGGAGAAAGCCATGGAGGAAGCGAAGGGCGCGGCGGGAACGGGGAATTTCGAGAAATTGCTGCGGTCGACGCTGCAGACTTTGAGCCAGCCGAAGGGCCGAGCAGCGCGAACCGCGTAGCATTTCAGTCGGGCAACCGTAGGGGCGCCCGCCGCGGCGGGCTGCGCTCCTACAAAGCCAACTCGTCAGATCGAGAGCCAAACGGAAGAGCCATGGCGGACGCGACGGCAAAACGGGTTATGCAGCAGGGGCGACCGGAGCGGATTGTCTCCGGGCAGGCGTTTGACGAGGACGCGCGAATTGAAGCGAGCGTGCGGCCCAAGCGCCTGACGGAATACATCGGCCAGCGGCGCGTGAAGGAGAACATCCAGATTGCCATCGAGGCGGCGCGGAGCCGCGGCGAGGCGCTTGATCATGTCCTGCTGTACGGCCCGCCGGGATTGGGCAAGACCACGCTGGCGCAGATCATCGCCAACGAGCTGGAAGTGCCGATCAAGACCAGCGCTGGGCCGATGCTCGAGCGGAAAGGGGACCTGACGGCGATTCTCACTTCGCTCGAGATGCGCGAAGTTTTTTTTCTCGATGAGATTCATCGCTTGCAGCCCGCCGTCGAAGAGGTGCTCTATCCCGCGATGGAGGACTTTCGCGTGGACCTGATCATCGGGCAGGGGCCGGGCGCGCGGATTCATCCGTTTCATTTGAGCCATTTCACGCTGGTGGGAGCGACGACGCGCGCGGGGCTCATCACGGCGCCGCTGCGCTCGCGCTTCGGCATCGTGCATCGGCTGGATTTCTACGAACCAGGCGATTTGCTCGAGATCGTTCATCGCTCGGCGAAGATTCTCAGCATCGTGCTGGAGGAGGGCGGTGCGGAGGAGATTGCGCGCCGCTGCCGAGGGACGCCGCGCGTGGCGAACCGGCTGCTGCGGCGCGCGCGAGATTTCGCCGAAGTGCGGGCCGCGGGTCGCATCACGAAAGCTGTCGCTGAGGAAGCGCTGGCCATGCTCGGCGTGGACGAGAACGGCCTCGACGAAGTGGATCGCAACCTGATGCTTGCGATTCTGGACAAATATGGCGGCGGCCCCGTGGGGCTCGGGACGCTCGCCGCCGCGCTCAGCGAAGAAGAGGACGCGATTGAGGAGATGTACGAACCCTACCTGATGCAGATCGGGATGATTGACCGCACGCCGCGCGGCCGGGTGGCTACGGCGCGGGCTTACGATTATTTCGGCCGGGAAGCGCCGCGGCGGCAGCCGCGATTGTTCTGATCCAGGGACAGGCTCACCCAGCCTGCCGATGGCGCGTCCATGGTATTTTTTCGTCGCAGGAGGTAGTCATGCGACT
>WNGM01002638.1_pt1 | contig 18288 bp, 17 predicted proteins | sample 5400571 | NCBI WGS metagenome assembly WNGM01 (sample SAMN13153378, study PRJNA577476) | soil metagenome | isolation source: 100 cm soil or saprolite under Garry oak tree replicate 2 | place: USA:California | collected 2016-06-15 | reverse complement strand
TCCGCAACCCGGCAAACCAGCGCCGCCGGGTCCGCACCGCCTGCACCCGCGGCCACAGCAGGGTACGTTCCCGGGTCAAACGCAGATCACGTCCGGTAACCGGACGGCCACCCGATCCCGGCTAACTTCGAAGAGCCGGTTATCTCTAGCCCACCTCCAGGAAGCCCCACAGGGCAAGAGCTCCTGCGTCGTTGACATGTAGCTGAACAGTGTTAACGGTGTAGCCTCTGAATTCGAAATACAGGGCGTTGCGCGCAGCGCCGATGTCGCGCGTGAACGTGACGGCGGGTTCGGGTGGTGCGCAGATCGCCAGCATCGGGGCGTGGTCAGGGCGGGGGTTTACCGAAGCCGTGGCGGTGCCCGCGGGCCCCACGAACATCGGGCCCGCCGCCTTGGCGGGTCAGCAAGGTCAGGAGCCGTTTCGATCGCCGTGCCTGACCGGTCGGCTCTCCCGGAACGCATGGTCATGCCGCTGGCCGGCGTGTGGCCTGGTGCACTTTCCGGGGTTAGTGGTTGCGCAGGGAGATCTGGTCGGACGCGGCGATTTTGTCGGCCTCGATCGCTCGCAGCCCGGTGCCCAGGCGCTCGCGGGCCTGCCGCAGAAGCTTGAGTGAGTTGGTGAAGGGGGTTGGCGGGGCGGAGCGCTCCGGCTCAGCCCGGTGCTCCTCGATGAGGTGCGCCTGCAGGGCTGCGGCGACCTCGTCGGCCGCCTTGAGCGCTTCGTAGATGGCCCGCTCCCGGGCGGTGTCGTCCAGCAGAGGGCGAGTATCCCCTGCGCCGGCGCTGCCTCCCAGCCTGCCCCGCCATCGGCGAGGGCTGTCGGCGGTGCGCCCGCGCGTACGATCTGATCGATCAGCCACAGCGCGCCATCGTTTCCGCCCATCCAGCCAGTGCGCTCGCCCGGACTGCCGGGAGCACCGGCTGTACCTTCCCGCCCGGTGCGCCGGCTCCAGCGATCGCTGAGCCCGCTAGCCAGGCACCCGCCCGCCGGGGCCTGAGCGCCTGCGGGCATCACCGATAGGATGCTGGTTCCCGGACCTGTCCGGGAGGTGGCCGCGGTGACACAGGCTCCAGCTGGCGGGCGGCACGCACCGCCGATGCTGCGACATGCGCGGGGGCCAGCGCGCCCGCGCCGCCACCGCGCCAACAGTTCGCGGGGCAGCGTGGCGAGGCGGCACCCGCCATGACCCGGCAGTACCTGATCGGCGAGCTGTCGGTGCGCCTGGAGCAGCTGCAAGCCACGGTCGGCCCGGCTGCCGCCTGCGATGTGGCCCGGTTGCGCGCCAAGGTAGAGGCCAGCCCGCCGGCCGGGCTGGGCTGGGCGACCACGCGGGCGATGGCGCTGGCGGATGGGTTGTGCTGGGACTCGCTGTCGCGGGGCGATGCGGCCGCGTTCACCGATCAGGCAAGGATCTTGGCTGAGCTGTGCCAGGTCGATGCCGGCGTGCGCCAGCTGGGTTATCGCTGACCAGGCTGCGCTGACCCGCCGATTAGGAACCATGCTGGCGCTGGTGTCCGGCGCCCGGTTCGGGACCTTCGGCCCTGGCGGGTCACGCGCTGAGGATGCACCCTGCCGGCATGGAGCATGCCGGGGGCCGGGCGGCCCACGCTGAGTTCACCCGGCTGGACCGCGCGGAGTGTCTCCGGTTGCTGGCGGGCGTGCCGGTGGGGCGGCTGATCTTCACCGTGAACGCGCTTCCCGTCGTGCGGCCGGTGAACTTCGCCCTGGTGGATGAGCTGATCGTGCTGCGGACCGCCGCCGGCACCACCGTGGCCCGCAAGGTCCATGACATGATCGTCGCGTTCGAGGTGGACGAGCTCGATGCCGCGACCGCCTCGGGGTGGTCGGTCACCGTCACCGGGCGCGCGGCGCTGGTCACCGACCCCGGCACACTCGCCCAATACCAGGCAGTGCCGCTGGTGCCGTGGGCACCCGGAGTCCGCGACCAGTACGTGACGATCACCACCGAACTGGTGGAGGGCCAGCGCGTCAACCCGCCAGCGGGCCAGAGCGGCGATGAGGGGGCACCCAGGCCGATCCACAGCGCTTCTGCCTGACCCCTTTCCCTGGGTCGGCCGCGGCCCCTGGGGGCGGGCCGCCCGCCGCGCCGCGGTGGGGTGGCGGCTTACCGTCCGGTGCGCGACGTCGAGTTCCTGCGGGAGGCCCGGCCGGTGAGCGGGAGCCTGCCGGATCTGTGCACCGGGTACCAGGCCACTGGGCCGTCTGTCGGCGATCACTGTCGCGCTGGCCGGCACCGCCGGTCGCTGTGCCGCCTGCACAGCCTGGCCGTCATTTGGTCGCGTGATGCGGGGCTGGCCGACGCTAGCGAATGTCAGCAGGTGGAGTGGAACAGCCCGGCAACCAGCGTGCGTTCGGCCGGCATATTGTAGATAGTCACCGCCTCGCGGCGCTCGGCGACACCGTGCGCCACGCCGGTGCAGGGAGCCGAGGGTGGCCGGGTCAACCTGCAGTCGCCTGGCCATGCCTGGGACGGCACGATGGTGGCCGCGTTATGTGCCGGGAGCTCCTGGACTTGGGCGGGCTGGACACCAGGCCAGTGACGGGTCCTGTTTCCGCTTGGTCCCAGGCTCGCCCGCCGCCCGGGTAGAGCTTGAAGTCCTTCCCCGCGCCTAGGCCCTCGACCATCATGCGGCCTCAGGAGATCTCAAGGACCCGCGGCGGCCGCTGCTTTTGATGTGCATCGCCGTCTCCCTGCTGGCGTGCCTGCCCACGCAGGCAGCCGCTACCCCAAGGTGAGTTCGCGATCTGCCCGCGCCTTGTTGACGAGCCGTAGGGCCACATCCCCTCGACGCCAGCAGCGTCCTTGCCTACCGTGAGCATGGCGCCTCCGCGCGCCTCACACGGCCCTTCCGGCGGCTCGCCAAAGACGACCGGGAGGGCCGGTCTCTGCCTGGACCCGCTCACGCTGTCGCCGGACACCAAAAAGGGCAAGCCCCCCAGGCCCGCCCTGCCACCGCCCATCACCGATGTCGCCCAGCAACCCCTAACCGCTCACACGGAATGACGCCTAACAGTCGGGTTCATTGCGGTGACCTCATCGGCCGCGTCCAGGATCAGCACGCCGGGGAACGTCGCTGCTCGGTCGCGGCATGGCCAGGGCGTTGAGCAGCAGCGCGCGGCGGATGCCGGCGGCGATGTGCGCGCCGGTTTCGGCCACGAAGGCGGCCTCCTCCTCGGTGAAATCGAGGTCTCCTCGGTCGCGGAACAGGCCTAGGCATCCCCAGCACCGGTCTTCAGAGACGAGCGAGGCCCGCAGTTCGTGGGCGATGCCGCGCGGCGCGAGCAGGTCGCGGAAGCGCGGGCTCTGCTCGGGGTGGCCGTGGGTGGCTTGGCTCAGGACGCCCACCGGCAACGGCCGGCCGGCCAGGTAGGCCCATTTGTTGACGTCGGGAATCTCGTACTCATAGGTCGGGAGCCGTGGCTCGTGCCCGAGGTTGTGTTCGGTCGCGCTGGTGAAGAGCTTTGTTACCGGGTCGACGGTGTGCCAGCAGATCCGGTCATAGGGGACAAGACGGCTGACCTGCCGCATCGCCTCGCGGTAGAGGGTGTCGACGTCGAGCCCGCTTGAGCACAGGCTGAGGGAGCGGTACCCCAGATTTCTGGGGTGGCCAGCGCCGCCAACCCCAGGCTTCTGGGGTTGGGCACGCCTTGGCTGGTGCCTAGCGTCAGATGGCATTCACCTCGTCAAGTGGAGGCCATCATGACGACTTCGGAAGTCGATCTGCGGCCGCAGCCATACCGCGTCGCGCCGGACACCTACGTCATCCCGCAGCTACTTGAGGCGCCGCCAGTCGGTCTGTTCTATGTCAACTCCATGATCATCACCGGGGCCGAGCCGGTCCTGGTCGACACCGGCGCACCGTCCAACCGCCAGCAGTGGCTGGGGCACGCGTGGGCCATCGTGGATCCGCAAGATGTGCGCTGGGTTTTCCTGACGCATGACGATCACGACCATGCGGGCAACCTCCGGCAGGTGATGGACGCCTGCCCCCGCGCCACCCTGGTCACCACCTGGTTCTCGATGGCCCGCTACGGCGTTGACAGCGAGGACCTGTGGATGCCGTTCAACCGGGCGCGCTGGGTCCGGGACGGGGAGAGCTTCCAGGCAGGTGACCGGACCCTGGTTGCGGTGCGACCGCCCTTTTTCGACAACCCCACGACCCGCGGCTTGTTCGACGCGCGCACCCGGGTCTACTGGGCTGTGGATTCATTCGGCGCCAACGTTGCCCACCCCGCCGAAGATGCCGCCGATCTCGACCGACAGGCCTGGCGAGAGGGCGTGCTGCTGGTCAACCGGCTCAACCACCCCTGGCACCTCTGGCTCGACCAAGCCAAGTTCCACGCCCACCTTGACTCGGTCCAAAACCTGGGCATCGAGGTGATCCCCAGTTGCCACGGCCCGGCGGTCCACGGGCCAATGGTCGATGAGGCCTTCGAATTGCTCCGCCGCGTGCCCGGCCTGCCGCCCTGGCTTGAACCAGGGCAAGAGTTCCTGGACGCGGTTATCGGCGCCACTGCCGCCAAGCCCGCACCGGCCTAGCAGGCCCGCGGACTCCGCCGGGCGGGAAGGCCCTGGCCCATGCCGCTGCCAGCCTGCCATACCTGCTCGCCGACGGCACACCCGACCTGGCCAGGCTCCCCAAAGCTATCCAGGCCATCTTGTCCATCTACCGCGGCGCTCACATCAGCAAAATCCGCGCGGCCGCGATCCCAGAGGTCTTGATCACGCTGGTCCGCGCCGCGCACCAGCTGGGCAAGCTGCCCGCCAACGGGCCCGGCGCGGCGAGGCGATATGTACAGCTCCAGGAAGCCCTCGACCAGCTTGACCGCCTCGCCGACCTACTGACCCCTGGAAGCAGACCTGTCCCGGTAGCAGCACATCCTGGCAGAACTCACTCAACAGATAGCCGCATACCCAGGCACATCAAATCTGGGAGGAGCTGAGCCGAAGCGCAGCCCACTCCAGCCGCCTGGCCGCCCAGCACCTCGCGTGCCGGGGCTACCGGGCGTGGCGGCGCTCGTTGAGGACCCCACGCGGAGACGCGCACGTAGCCGCCTTACCTGTATCGGCAGGTGAATCGCAAGCGGTTCGATCAGGGATGGCGAGCCGTTGCCGCGGGGGTTTTGGGTGTGCCTCAGCCCGCTCCCTGCCCCCTGATAGCTGCCGGTTTTGCGAGCGGGCGGGTGGGGTCAAGGACCGGGCGAGAGCCCGGCCGGCGTAGCCGGCGCCGTAGGCGTTCTTGACGCGCCCGTGCGGGAGCGTGGATCATTCCCGGCGGCAGGGGGGCCGGGAGGGGGTGTGGGTGACGATTTAGCGGTTCAGGTCGGGGGGCCTTCCTGTCTGGCAGGGTGACCAGCCGGTGATACCCGGGGCCGGGGGTTGTGGGAGCAGCCAGCCTTACCTGGGTCCGCGGGGCGCGGGCGCTGCCCCGGCGACAAGATGATTGATTGGGTGTCCCCGACCTGGCGGGGATGCGGCCGCTCAGTCTAATCAGGCCGTCCGCCTGGCCATTGGTGCGCGCGCACAGGCTGGCAGCGGCTGACAGCGGCTCTTCGGGAGCTGGCCGCGGTGGTCCCCATCCGGTGAGTGTGGCTGCAGTCTCACCCGGGCCCGGGGTGCCGGGGTGCTTGGTCACCTTGCAACGCGGGGTGTCAGGCGGCGGTGAGGGCGTCGTCGCCGAGTTCGGTCAGGATGTGGCAGGCCTGCCGGACGATCTTGCGGGCCTCCGAGAGGGCGGCGCGCTTGCTGTTCTTGCGGTCCTTGACCGTGGCGTAGTAGCCGTGGTCAGGGGCCGAGGTGCGGGCGTGGGTCTTGCCGGCTTCATACAGCGCCCAGCGCAGCATCGGCGGTCCTTGCCGGGACAGCCGACCGGGGGGGCCTTTGCGGTCGGAGGAGTGCACGGTGATGTCCAGCCCGGTGAACCGGACCGCCTTGCGAGAGGAGGAGAACCGGTCCTTGCCGGCCAGCCAGCAGGTCAGCGCCAGCCCGGTGACCGGCCCGACGCCATACAGCCGGGCGGCCAGGACCTTCGCGCCGGTCAGGTGCGCTGCGGCCTGCCGCAGCTGGTGGCGCAGCGGGCCCAGCCGGGCTTCGGTGGCGGCGAGCATGTCCAGGGCGGTGGCGACCTGCTGCTGCCCGGCCGCCGACAGGTGCGCGGCCGCGGCGGCCCGCAGCGCGGCTAGGCCCGGCTCAGTGCGCAATGCGCCCTCGCTCAGCGGTGGGGCGCCCTGATGGAAGAAGACCGCGTGGATGCGCTGCACCCAGGCGGTGTGCGCACGCCGCAGGTCGTGATAGGTCTCCAGCAGCGCCCGGTACTCCAGGATCTGCGCCGGCGGAATCCAGCATTCGGGCAGCCGGCCCTCGGCCAGCAGCGCCCGCAAATGCCGGGCGTCGGTCTTATCTGTCTTGGCGTGCCGCTTGCGGCCCCGCAACGCGGCGGTATCGGCCGGCTCGCCCAGATGCGCGGCGATCCCGGCCGCGGCCAGCTCCCCGGCCACATACCGCCAGCCCGCGCATCCCTCCACCGCGAACGCGACGTCGCCATGGCCAGCGAACCGGGCCAGCCAGGCCCGCACGTGCCCCCGGTCGGCCGGGGCGATCTGGCCACGCCGCACCTCCCCAGTCACAGTGTCCAGATAGTCGAAGGTGATCTGCTTCCTGTGGATATCCAGCCCGCCTACGATGGGCATCGGGACCTCCGCACGCTCCCGCGGGCGCCCAGGCGCCCACACGCGAATGGCTTACGAATCAATCGTGACGCGTCTGAGCTGGGGAGGTCCTTGCTGGTGAACAGCCACCGCGCCAGGTCAGACGCCTACGCCGACCCGCCGATGCATGTCATCTAATCTGCGCGGAGATCGGCTCAATCCTGATCGGGGCATGGCTTGCGCAGAGCTGGGCGTTCGGTGCGCCGCTGAGCGGCGGGCTGGGTGGCCTGCCCACGTCGTGACGCCGCAGATGACCAAGTCCCGGGTGCTGCCTGGTGTATTGAGGGCGGCACTGAGTTGGCCGCCCGGTTGTTGGGCGACATTCGGGATGAGCGTGCGGGCGTCATTGCTGGCGGGCGTGCTGGGGTGAGGTAAGCCCCGCCCGGTGGTGCCGGGCGGGGCTTTGGGGTTCATGGTGTCGGCGGGTTGCTCATTCTGTCGTTACTTCCGTCACGGCGGCGCGCGCGGAGGATTCGTCGACGATGGTCTTGCTGGCGGCGAATGCTGCGAGCAGGGAGGCGATGGCCAGGTTGTTGACGGCGCGGGGGTAGCCGCGGCTGGTCTGGTGGATCAGGGCGGTGGCGTCGTCGGAGAACAGGGTGTCGGATCTTCCGGCGAGGGCGAGGTGGTGGCGCAGGTAGCTGGTGGTCTCCTCGGGGTCATGCCGGTGATGTGGTAGCGGACGGCGATGCGCTGGTCGAGGGCGGCCAGGATGCCGAGCTTGATCTTGCGGCGCAGGGTGGGCTGGCCGATGAGCAGGCAGGCGAAGATGGCGGCCGAGTCCATGTCGTGGTTGGTGAGCATGCGCACCGATTCGAGCTGGTCGTGCTCGAGGAGGTGGGCTTCGTCGATGACCAGGACGGGGGTGCGGCCGCGCTCGGCTTGCTCGGTGGCCAGCAGGCCGGCGGCCTGGGCGGCCAGGGCGGCGGTGCCGTGGGCGGGGCGGCCGCCCAGGGCGGTGGTGATGGCGTGGTGGATGCCGCGGACGCCGACGGCGGGGTTGGGCAGGTAGATGACGATGTGGCGGGCCTGGTCCAGGGCTGCGGCGGCGGCGCGGGCGGCGGCGGTCTTCCCGGCGCCGACTTCGCCGGTGATGACGCCGAGGGCTTTTTCGCTGACGCACCAGGTGATCCGGGCGGCGGCTTCGCCGTGGGCGGCGTGGCGGTGCAGCATGCCGGGGGCCAGGTCACGGCCGAAGGGCATCCGGGTGAAGCCGTAGAAGCCCTGCAGCTTGCCGATCATGACGCCTCCTGCGGGGCGGGGCTGAGGGCGTCGCCGGTGGTCGTCTGGCCGGAGGCTCCGGGGCTGCCCTGGCCGGCCTGGCTGAACAGGGCGGTGTAGTTGATCCGTTCCTCCAGGCGGGTGTCATGGGCGGCGCCGATCAGCGCCAGGTAGTCGATCCCGGTCGGCGCCGGGGCGGTGCCGGGCTGCTCGGGGCGCGCCTTGGGGTGGGAGTGGCGGCCGATCCTGAATGCGATGGCCTGGCCGAAGGACCGGCCGCCGTAGCGGACCTCGATGTCTTCCAGGTCGAACGGGTCGAAGACCAGCTCGACCTTGCGCCCGGCCAGCAGCTCATCGACCTGGTAGGTGTTGCCGTGCAGGGACACCGTCGCGGTCCTGTTCACGGTGCGGAATTCTGACCACAGGAACGCCTCGCGCAGCTGGGCCGGGGCCGGCAGCGGCAGCGGGATCTTGACGCCTTCCTGCCAGCGGCGCAGCGGGGGCGCCCCGGTCTCCGAATGGACCGCGGGGTGGTAGACCGTTTCCACCCAGGCGGTGAACAGCCGGTTCAGGGCGGCCAGGCCGCTGATGTCCGCGGCTGCCTGGCCGGTGATCTCGACCAGGAACTGGTCCCGGACGGTCCGGAAGAACCGTTCGATCTTGCCCCGTCCCTGCGGTTAACCGGCCAATCGAAGATCATCTTGTGGATAACCGGGCCGGGATCGGGCCTATCTGTTGCGTTCTCGGCGGCTGCGTTCGAGGCGGCGGAGCTGTTCTTCGTGTCGGCGGACGTTGGCGGCAACGGCTTCGAGGCTGCGGCGCAGCTGGTCGACCTGGACGGTCAGGCCGGTCAGGGTGGTGGCGTGCTGGCCGCGGGCGCGGCGCTCGTCGATGACGGCGCGCAGGTCGGCCCGCCGGTAAAGGGTGGTCCGGCTGATGCCGGCGCGGGCGGCGATCTGGCCGAAGGTGACGGGCTGCCCGGCTGCGGCCAGCTCAGCGCAGGCGGCCTCGACCCGGGCCAGCTCGCCGCGGTCAGCTGGCATGGGCCTGGGTGATGAGCAGGTCGAGCCGGTCGATGAGGCGGCGGTGGCGGGCGGCTTCGGCGCCCCAGCCGCGGGCGGTGGCGTCGGCGGCGAGGGCTTCGGCGTCGGCGCGCTGCAGCTGCAGTACCGGCAGGAAGCTGGCCTCGGAGCGGAAGTTCGGGCAGTGCTCGCAGATGTTGGCGTAGGCGCACGGGCCCTGGGCGGCGGTGCGCAGGCAGTAGCCGCCGGCCAGCCGGGCCTTAATCAGCGGCGCTTCGCGCCAGTTCCCGCCGGTGATGGCGGCCAGCGGCAGCTGGGTGCGCTCGCCGGGCAGTACCGGGCCGAGCTGGGCCTTGGCCAGGGCGAGTGCGCGGGTGTATTCGTCGCGGACGGTGGCGTCGAACAGCCGGCCATAGCGCAGGCTCATCTCCGCTGACACATGCCCGAGCAGCGCCATCAGCGCCTGCAGCGAGCAGCCGGCGTTGACCAGGGCGGTGGCGTAGGTGTGCCTGAGCTGGTGAGGCACTACGCCGTCCAGGCCAGCCTCGGCGGCCGCGCGGCGCAGCTCCTCGCGCAGGGTGTATGCGGAGACGCGGCGGCCCTGATGGGTGAGCAGGAAGTCGGCCAGCTTGCCGGTGCGCGGGTGGCGCAGCGGCCGGCCCGGGGAGCGGTGCGCGGCGATCCGGTCGATGAGCTTGAGGGTCTCCTCGTCGATGGGCACCATTCGCTCAGTCAGCAGCTTGCCCAGCGGAATCTTCAGCCAGGCACCGGACCCGGGGACCTCGTGCACGCAGTCCAGCTCCAGGTCGGTCAGCTCGCCGATGCGCATCCCGGTCGCGCGCAGCAGCAGCAACGCGTCGGCGTAAAGCCGGTTCGGCGAGGCCTCCAGCGCCGCCAGCAGCGCACGTTCCTGGTCGGGAGGCAGGTAGCGGGGCAGCGGGTGCGGCAGCCTGGGCGCGTCGCGGGGGAACACCAGCCGCCGGGCCGGGGCCTCGGCCCAGCCCCACTCGGCGATGGCGTCCAGGAAGCAGCCGACTGACTGGATGCGCTGCTTGGCGGTGGAGGCGGCGATCGGAGCTCCGGTGCGGTGGTTGACCGCCGCGGCGACCTCGGTCAGGTAGGGCTCGATGTGGCGCTGCCGGTCCAGGACCGCCAGCGAGGCCAGGCCGGGATCGTGGCGGGCCAGGAACCGGCCGAAGTGCGCCAGCTCCGAGGCGGTGCCCTGCACCGAGGAACGGGCGTGCGTGCCCTGCAGCCGCTCCAGGTAGGCCACCATCGGCCGGCGCACCTGCGGGCTGACCCCATCCAGGTGGCGTTCCCAGCTCCACCGGCCCAGCGTGGAGCGCTTGGGCACCGGCTCGGCCGGCGCGCCGAGGTGATAGACCACCGCGCGGGAGGCGTAAACCGCGTGGTGGTAGTGCTTCAGAGCCCGGCCCAGCCGGGCTTCCCGCTCGGTGATCGCGGTGGTGAGCTCGGCGAAATCGGCGTCGGTCAGCCCAGCCAGCGGTTTCCCGGTCTGGATCAGCGCCCGGGCCGCGACTTCGGAGGCCATCCCGGTGCGGGCCCGCACCGAGTAGCCCAGCACCTCGGCACCAGCCAGGAAGCGCTTGAGGTCCGGGCCGAGCGGGCTGGCCGCCGCCTCCCGCAAGATCACGGTCAGCTTGCGTTCCAGCAGGTAGTCATAGCCAGGCCGCAGGTGCCCGTGCAGCATCAGGAAGTTCAGCAGCGGCTGCAGCTGCGGCCGGGTGCCCGTCAGCCGGGCCGCCAGCGGCAGCGCCGCCCAGCCCTGCGGGTCGGGGAACCGGGCCAGGAAACAGCGGGCCCCCGAGTCGAACGTCTTGTTGCCCACCCCGCGCGCTGCCAGGCAGGCCAGGTAAGCCTGGTAGATACCGGCGGCCTGCGGCGGCACCGCCGTCTTCACCGGCGGCATCAGCGGCCCGCCTGCCAGGCGCGCTGCCGTTCCCGGGCCGCGTCATAGGCGGCACGCACGTGCGCGGGCGCCAGGTGGATATAGGCGGCCGAGGAATCGGCGTGGTCGTGTCCCATCAGCGCCTGCAGCACCGGCAGATCCACCCCGGCCTCGGCCAGGGCGGTGCCGAAACTGTGCCGCAGCGCGTGCGGGTGCCCGGCCGTCACCCCGGAGATCTCCCGGTGATAGCGGAACACCCGGCGCAGCCCGGCCGCGGTCAGCGGCTGCCCCCGGTGCGGCCCCTTCGCCACGATGAACAACGCCCGGGACACCGTTTCCGGCCGCTCGGCGAGCAGATAGGACTGAATCAGCCCGGCCACGTCGGGATCGAGCGGGACCCGGCGTTCCTTGTCGCCCTTGCCGGTCACCCGCACCCACCCTCCGCCGATGTCCACGTCAACGACCCGCAGCCCGAGCACCTCGGCGCTGCGCAGCCCGGACAGCAGCATCAGCCCGGCGATCGCCCGGTCCCGGCCGGTGCGGAAGCTGGACAGCAACGCGGCGGTCTCGGCCCGGTCCAGCCCTCGCGGCAGCCGCCGCGGCTCACGGACCCGCAGCCTCGACCGCGGCCTGGGCCTGGCCAGGTGAGCCAGTAGCCCGGTGCGCTCCCCGAGCGCGGTCCGCCGCGCGGCCGGGCCACGCGGCACCGGGCTGACGGCAGCGGGATCACGCATCGACCGGAAGCTGAACAGGCCCGAGACCGCCGCCAGCCGCCGGTTGATCGTCGCCGGGGCGAACCCGGATGCCCGGCCGCTGGCCAGCGAGATCACGTTCTCATGCTGGCCGTCGCGCCGCTCGGCCCGGTTCGCGGCCAGGTACCGCAGCAACACATCGGTATCCACCGCATCCAGGCCGGTATCCTCCCCGGCCAGCCAGCGAGCGAAATGCAGCAGGTCGAACGCGTAGGCGCGGACGCTGGCCGGGGAGTACCGGCGGTCGGCCAGGTAGCCGAGGTAGTCATTGCACAGCTGCCGGTCAGCGGCCCGCCACCGGCCCTCGATCCGCCAGCGTTCCCCGCTCCCGGTAACCCGAAGCTCGCCCGCATCTGTCATGGAACACGAGTAACGCGCACCGACCCGATCCGATCAACACGACACGCCGGGCAATCCAGGAAAGTCCCGTAACATCGCCAGCCAGGCCGGATCCCTGAAGATCCCAGGGCTGAGGTGAGATTGGCCGGTTAAGCGGGGCCTTCCGGGCGTGGAGTGGATCAGGCGGATGCCCAGGCTGGCGCAGGCCCGCAGCAGCCAGGAATCCACGAATGCGCTGCCGTTGTCCACATACACCTGCTCGGGGACGCCGCGGGAGGCCAGCGCAGGGCGCAGCGCGGCGGCGAGGCGGACGGTGTCCTCGCTGAACCCGAACCGGGCGGCCATCACCGCCCGGGACCGGTCGTCGATGAACGCGAAAAGGTAGGTCTTGCGGCCGGTGATCACCGGGCCGTGCAGTGCGTCCCCGGTCCAGATCTCGTTGCACCGGCTGGCCTCGAACCGGCCGAACACCTGCGGGCGGGCCGTCAGCTCCCGGCCGAGCTCCAGGCTGACGAAATGCCGTTGCAGGGTCCGGTCTGAGGGCGCCCACCCGGCCTGGGCCCGCAGGATCCGGGTGATCTGCACGGCGGTGCGGGCCGGGTTTTCCCGCTTGAGCGCCACCGCCAGCGCCAGGACCTCCGCCGGGGTGCGCGCCGTCACCCGGGCCGGGGCCGGTATCAGAGCCTCGAACCCGCCGGCGCGCCACGCCCGCGCCCACCGCCGGATGGTCTGCTGCGACACCCGCACCCTGGCGCCGGACGGGCCGTCATGCTCACGCCCGGCCAGCTCGCGGACCAGCTGCCCGCGCTGGGCAGCCGACAGCTGCGGATCGATCACGGCCTGCACTATCTGGTACCGGAACAGCCCCTCCAGCCGGGCCCGCTCAGCCCGGCGGCGCTGCTCCTCATCGGCCTGGTTCACCTTTTCCTCCCTCGCAACAGCAGATTGATCATCCGCACCGAGGGTGGCGGCCCCGCACCGGCCTCACCAGGGGCAGCTCGTGTTGGCCAGCTCCACCGCGATCCCGGGGGCCAGCAGCTGGGCCGAGGTCACCGCGGCAGCCAGCTCCCACGCCGACAAAGCGAGCGCCGCCTGGCCCCAGCGGCGCGCCACCGCCCGCGCCGCGGCCAGGATCGCGCTGACCGCATCCGCTGCCGGCGACCCGGCCGGCCCGGGCATCAGCGGATCCGGGTCCAGCTCGCACAGCAGCCTGGTGAACACCGACCGCAGCACGCCCGCCCGCAACGCGAGCCGGCGCAGCCACCCCCGCACCGTGCACGCAGGCCGGCCCAGCCGCTCAGCGATCCGCCGGTGCCCCTGCCCGACCGCCGCGCCCGCCAGCGCCAGCCCGATCACCGCGACCGCATCGGCCCGCCGCGCCAGCACGCCGACCGGCAGCAGCACATGCGTCCGGCGGCACCCCGAGCACCTCGCCCGCCGCGGCCGCAGCCGCCACCGGACCTCCCCAGCACCGCGCATCACCCGCAGCCGCGCGTGCCCCCACCCGCCCAGCCGCCCCCCGCACCCCGGACACACCAGCCGGCCATCTGACAGCAGCCGCTCGACGCCAGCCGCATCCTTGCCTACCGTGAGCATGGCGCCTCCGCGCGCCTATGGCGGCCCTCCCGGCGGCTCGGCAAAAGACGACCGGGAGGGCCGGTCTCCGCCACAACCCGCTCACGCTGTCGCCGGACACGGAAAAAAGCAACCCAGCCGCCCCGGCCTCATCGCCGCTCACCCCCGATGACGCCACCCCGCCCCCACACGCTCATACCGAGTGACGCTCAACACCCGGTGCTGATCTTGAGGGGTCCTCTGGCCCCGTGACGCACGCGCTTGGCCTGGCTTAATCACCAGTCAAATCGGGCTCAATGAGTGCCTGGCACGCTGGCGTCGAGTAAATCCTGGTTGCCGGGCTGGGTCGGCTACGTCCCGGCGCGGTGAGAAGCGTTTGTCATCCCCGTCGCCTGGGTGGATTCAGGCGATCCCGTTCCTGTCGGGTGTGTCCCCGCCTTTCGCTTTTCCATCCCCATATGCAGTGGGGAGCTCAATACCCAAGGGCTGGGCCCATTCCCCGCAGGAAGGGAGTTCTCTGATGACTTTGAAATCTTGGCTGGCTGGGTTGGCGGTGGCTGGTGCCACGCTTACGGCGGCCCCGGCCGCATTCGCCGGCGCGCAGTCAGCTAGCCATGCCGGTCCGGGACCCACGGTCCAGGTGCACGGCATGCGGTCGGCGGTCGGGGTGCGCCTGCCTGGCACGCACCTGCCGTACCTTGCCCCGCGGATGAGTGTGGCTTCGAGCAACTGGAGTGGTTACGCGGCGGCCGCCGACAGCGGGGTGCGAATCCGCTTTGTCTCCGCCAACTTCACAATCCCCAGCCTGAACTGCGCGAACTCGCCCCTGGGCTCGTCGGGGTTCGCGTACGCCGGGCACTGGGCGGGGCTGGACGGCTTCAACGACGCCACCGCGGAGCAGACCGGCGTGGATGCCTTCTGTGACTCTAGTGGCACACCCACCTACTACGCCTGGTACGAGATGTACCCGCTCGCCCCGGTCGCGTTCACCGGGGTCAGCCCGGGAGACGCCATCCACGTCTCGGTCTTCTTCGATGGCTCTGCCTACAACTTGGTCCTCACCGACCTCACCACCGGCGGGTTCATCAACACGACCCAGCCGTGCCCCTCGGGCTCGACCTGCCGCAACAAGTCCGCCGAGGTGATCACCGAAGATCCGGGGGGCGCTGTCGCAGGCGGCTTCAACCTGGCCGACTTCGGCATGGCCAATTACACCGGCGCCCGGGTGACCAGCCTCACCGGAACGCACGGGACCTTGGCCGCTCAGTCAAACAACTGGACATCCACCGAGATCATCATGGAAGACTCCCGCGGCACCCCGATGGCCGCGCCTTCCGCCCTGGAAGGCGGGCAAGCATTCAACGTGGCCTGGAACAGCGCCACCTGAGCCGGGAACCCAACCCGGCATCAGAGGAGATTGCTTCATGCAAACAGTAAGACCCTGCATTCGAGCCCCGGGCCGCGTGATGCGAGGCATGGGCCATCGCCGTGCATCCCGCATAGCCGTGGTGGTGCTGCTTGCCCTGCTGGCCGGCGGGTGCGCTAGTCACAAGGCGCCATCGACAGCTACGGCAGACAGGCGCGCCACGAGCTCGCCCTCGCCGACAGCGACGCCCATGACTGCGGCCGAGCGTGAGTGGGTCGCGGCGATCGTGCACCTGCAACACAAGATCGGCAAGCCCTTCGCGGCACGGACCATGGCAATGACACGAGCGAAAATGACCCAACTGGAAACGGCGGCCGGCGGCTGCAGCCGCAAGCTGCGCCACCTCGGCGTGCCGGGCCCCCGGCTGCAATCGGCCTACGTGATGGCCAAAAAGGCGTGCCGGACCTATGCCAAGGCGGCGCGATGCTTCGCCAGGGCAGCGAGTGTCAGTGGCATCGACGGCGGCACGTTTGCCGGGACCCCCCAGGAACGAATCCAGCGGCGCTCATTGGCCTGTGGGTTTGCCGCGCAAGGGAACGCCAGCAACCGGTTCGGCGACGCGACGGCGGCGGCGCAGGCCATCCAAGCCCAAAACCCATGACCCGGGCAAAGCCCGGGCAGGCCAGCAGAGCGCAGGTTGCCTGCAACTGCGCGCATCGCGTGCCACGGCCATCCTAATCACGGTGTCGGCCCCTGCCCGGGCAGGGGCCCACACCGTCATCACGGCATCGGCGGTCAGGTGTGCCCATTTCCTGCTGAGGACAGGTGGCTCCCATGGCCGGGCGCAGGATGCTTATGTGGCGTGACCCGGGCTGGTGGATGAGGCGTTGCCGTCTTCGCCACGGCGACCCTGATCGTGCTGGGCGCACGACGACCGTCACCCGTGTCATCGGCACTGGCACACGGCGATCCCTCCTCTTGCCGTCCTTTATGGTTAACCCGCGGGAAATCCAGGCTGTCTTGTACCATTCACACGGGTTGCCTACCCGGAAACGCTCCAAGGTGTTGGCTCAGGTTCGCTTCGAAACGCGGCCCGTCGTCTCTGGCTGAAGGTAAGCATGAAGTTCAGCCGAGCCCTGTTACTTCGGGTGGCCACGCACGTCGCGGCGTGGATTCCGTTCCTGACCGCAGTGGCCGGTACGCTGCACGCCAAGTGGCGTGCCGTGGGAGATGGCGCGCGGATCGCGCTGGGGTCCTGGGAGGCGCTTACCGCCCATGGGCCGCTGGTCGGGCCGGCCACTCAGGTGGGACCTCATCTGTATGACCCGGGGCCACTTGAGTTCTGGCTGCTGGCCGTTCCGGTCCATCTCGACCCGGTGCGGGGGGTGTTTTGGGGGGCTGCGCTGTGGTGCATGGTGGCTGGCTCGCTGGCGGTTGAAGCGATGTGGGCTGTTCTCGGCGAGATCGGCGCGGCTCTGGCAGGCGGGGCAATTGTGTGGACCCTTGCCTGGCGGCCAGAAATCGCCGCCAAGCCGTACTGGAACCCCTGGTTCGCCACCATGTTCTTCCTCGCGGCGCTCGCCGCGGGCTGGGTAGTCCTGTCCGGGCGCCGCTGGTGGTGGCCGGTGCTTGTGGTCACCGCATCGGTGGCCGCCCAGGCGCACCTGATGTTCGCGCTCGCCTCAGCGGGACTCGTGCTGCTGGCGCTTCTGGTGGGCATGGCCGACGCGTCCCGGGCGGGTACCGGGTTCCGGTGGGCGGCCGCTGGCCTGGCCGCGGGGTTAGCCTGCTGGGCGGCCCCGCTGATCCAGCAGGTCGCGGGACCGGGGCGAGGTAACCTGGCGGCGCTCCTGCACGGCCAGGCCATTGGGCAGCGCACCGGCCTTGGCTTCGCCCTGAAGACCCTCACCGCCGCGGTCCAGCCACCGCCCATCTGGTGGCTGTTCCCGCAGCCGGGGATGAACATCGAGGGGCGGTCGGCCGCGTTCGCCGTGGCGGTCCTCGCGGTCACGGCCGCGGCCCTGCTCGCCGCAGTGTTCTGGCTCCGGTCCCGCTCTCTTGCCTGGGTCGCCGCGCTCAGCGTGCTGGCCAGCGCGGCGGCGTTAGTGACCTTCTCCCGCATACCCTTGGGGAGCGACAATCTCATCCGCCTGTGGTACCTGACGACGGTCTTGTTCCCGGTCGGCTTGCTTGCCTGGCTCACCATCGGCGCGGCGTTCGTGGTCACCGGCCGCCGGTTCATCAGCCCGCTGCCACCGCTGCTGCCGGGGACACTGGCACCGCGCGGCAGGCGGCCACTGGAAGCAGCCCGGGCCTGGGCGCGCCCGGCCGCCCGTTTTGCCGGTGTCACGACCGCGGCGCTCATCGTGGTGGCGTCATGGCTGGGGGTGATGCCACGCGTGCCGTCCTCCCTGCACGATGCCCCGCTGGTACGCGCGGTCAGCGTTTCCTCCCAGCTGATTGAGCAGGCGCTGCCCAGCCAGCCACTGGCCCTGTCAGTTGCGGGCGGCAACAGTCACGCCCGGCGCCGGCTCACAACGGCCCTGGTGTGGGCGCTCACCGGCGCCGGATACCACCTCCAGCCAAGCTCGCCCTCGGCACGCAGCCGGCTGCCCCAGGTGATGGTCCTCCTGAATAGCACGATCACCGTGGACGTGGACCTCGCGAACAAGCCCGACGATGACGCACAAGACCGCACCGGGCCTTTCCCTGCACGCTTCCCGGCCGAGCCATGAAAGGAACCGGACAGCAGCGGAGCTGGACAAGGGCCGGCGACGCACTGGAGGGCCGATCAACGGTGAACGCTGGCGCGGGGTGGCGGTGCTGATCAGCGGGTTGGTCCGGAGACCCCGCGCGTGCTGCCGCCTCAACCGCGTCCCGAACCGGTTTGCCTGCCGTTATGTGTGTTTATGGCCGTGATGCGAATATTTGTGTGGTTACTCGCTGTGGCGTCTACAGAAAGCTACAGGCTGCGCGGGTGGCTTGCGGCCGTGGGTGGTGCCGTCCGGGTCTTTTGGCGGGCCCTGGGGTGACGTTGGGCCCTGTGAGTGGGGGGTGGGCTGGCCTGAGCCTGCGGTGATGGCTGGTGAACTGAGGACTCAGCGTCATCGCGGGTACCAGGGTCCCCGCGGGGACGGCGGGGACGCGCTGACGGTGTGGGCGGAGCGTACCGGGCGCCGCCGGGCAGCAGGGCGTGAGCGCGGTGGGCTGCGGTTCGCGTTCTACGGCCGGGTGTTGTCAGGCGACGCTCTGGATGGGTAGCTGATCGGATGTCCCGGCCACTGGCGGTGGTCACGATCTTGGGGTTGCTGTCACGGTTTGCCCGGGCGGGTGTCGCGACGGTTGGGTGGGGATGTCTTGCAGGCGAAGACGGC
>WNGM01005509.1_pt1 | contig 18291 bp, 15 predicted proteins | sample 5400571 | NCBI WGS metagenome assembly WNGM01 (sample SAMN13153378, study PRJNA577476) | soil metagenome | isolation source: 100 cm soil or saprolite under Garry oak tree replicate 2 | place: USA:California | collected 2016-06-15 | reverse complement strand
AAGACCCGCCCCACGCCCTTGGGCAGCCACTCCGGCGTTTGATGTACGCCTACCAGCTCCCCCAGCAACCAGGCAATCCACTGCCGGGAGCGGTCCAACCGTTTGCGCCACGCCCGCTCCGAGAGCGAACCAACCCCTTTGAGGACGGCCCACATCCCCAGTTCCCGATAAGAGTACTGGCAGCAGGCGTACACCAAGAGGGCGCGTAACAGATCGCTGACGCAGCGCAAGCCGCGCTGCCGACTCCAGGCCTTCAACTGACGCGCTTGGGCTTCTAGCGTGGCGGGCAAGCGCGTGCTGACCACTTCGTTCCAACTCGCATCGTTGAGATCCACCTCTTGCAGCGGTGGCATCGGGTCGCTATGATGACTCTTGCGTGACATCGTTCCTCCTGAGAAAGTTGATGGGATTTGTATTATCTCTCTCTACTTTCTCACATCTGGACGATGTCTTGCTTTTTCCCTCCTTTTTCCTTAAGTCCGCGCCTATGAGGGTCACCACTCCCCCTTGCATTTGACGCTGGTCAGATCGCCCCCTAAGGCAGGCGTTTTCACTCCTTCAAACACCTGATCTCGCTTGAGGCCGGGCACGCGCTTGGCTGCCTCTTACACCGTATCATAGACCCGACACTTGCACAGATACACTCCCAGGGCCTCTCACGCTAACGAGACCGCCCCATAGGAGAGTCCCAGTAAATAGAGCATCACGGCCAGCCCTTTCCCTCGGTGGGAGGTCTGCGCACCATTTGTCCCTTCTGGATAGACCCGGAAGGTTCGTTTACATCTCAAACACTGATAGCGATGCACCTGCACTTCCTTGTACACCATATCGCGCAGCGGTTTCGCCACTTCCTGGCGCAAGCGCAACTTCCTGCCTCCACAGTCAGGATAGCTCCATTTGACGGGCACTGGGATCGTTTCTGGGTTGACTTTGGGTAATAAGATCTGCAAGCGCATGGTTCTCTCCTCTTTTTCTTTCTCCTTCTATTTTATCTCATTTTTACCGCTTTCCGAACAGTCACGCTTTTCTGTTCCACTGTTTGTACGTTCGTGGTCATGTTTTCTTTTCCCTTCACATCTCAGGATAAAATAACGATGTTGCTCTTTACTCAACACTAAGCCAACAATAATCGCGCGGCGGGTTCAAGCCCAATATCGAAAAAGGAACCTCGGGGTTCTGTTTTTTCAACAGGTAGTGCAGCACTGACCTGTTACGAGCATAAAAAATTCGAGCGCAGCGCAGTGCACTCTCTAATGAGCGAAAATGTACCTGCATCTCCCTCTGCAATGGCAATGAAACATATTGAAAACCGCGCTCTACAAACCAGGGATAGTCTTCTTTACGCGGCCAGATGATCACGATCTTGCCCCCCGCCTTCGTCACACGTTTGAGTTCCGCTAAACCAGCCTCACCCCCCTGTTCAGGTTCAGCTGTAAAGGCGGAACAGGAAAGCGAAAGATCGACGCTGTCATCTTTTAAGGGAACCTGATCGAAACGCCCCCGGCACAAGACGGTGCGACCGTGTGCGTGCTGGCTCACGATCTTTTGCTCCAGGATATGCAGCAATCCCGGGGATGGTTCCACTGCATAGACCAGCCTGGCACCGTATCGTAAGCACTCAAATGTCGCGCGCCCACTCCCGGCCCCAACGTCAAGCACTATTTTCCCTCGTATATCTTGTGCCAATTGTTGAAAAATACCTGGATGCAGTTGTTCACCCTCTGTCAATTCTTCGTAGAGCTCGGGCATTTTCCAGTAGGTCAGTTCCCAGAAAAGCCCGTCGAGAATACGCTGGCGAGCTGCTTTCACCTGCTCAGCAGTTACTGGACGCTGTAACTCTTGCAAGAAGTATGCCTGTCGCCAGGAAGGCAAGTTGCGCTTGAAACGCTTGACAAAAGGGGAAGTTGCATCGTGAAGGCTCCATGACAGGTCCTCTAACGTCAGGCCAAAGCCATCACAACGGAGTATGCGCTGCATGGTAGTGTCATCGAACACCAGCAGGTCTTCAATGGAAAAGGGATTTTCAAACAACGGCATATCGTGAGCAGAGCATGCGCTACCCTTCTCCGCCGGTTCCAGCGGAGGTGGTACCTGTATGGACGCCCTTGTCCCCGTTTCGGCATCGTTTAGAGGAAAGTCTCTCATCAGTAGTGCCCCATCAGAACACGATGTTACAAGAAATCCCCTTGCCCTGCTACCAGCACAAGACGGTATAGAGCCAACAATTCTCATCATACACATTCATGCAGTAAAGAAGCAAGTCAACAATAGAGAAACCAAGCTCATTCTAAAGTTGAGAAGACTGTGCTACTATATCCTATAAAAGAGAAAAGGATGAAACTCATGCTTTCGCCGCTACCACTCACCACCACTGCTCAGGCTCTGCGCACCAATCAGCTTGACCTGGCATCCTTTATCGAGAGCATCTGCCAGCGCATTGATGCGCTTGAGCCACAGATCAATGCCCTTCTTCCTGAACCTGGTCGTCGCGCGCGCCTGCTTGCAGAAGCCAGGAGCTTACAAGAACGTTTCCCCGATCCCGCTAGCCGTCCGGCGTTGTACGGCGTACTTCTCGGCGTCAAAGACGTGTTCAATGTTGACGGCTTCCCAACTCGTGCGGGAGCGCAACTGCCGCCCGCGTTGTTCGCAGGAGCCGAGGCGACCTGCGTGAGCGCATTGCGCTCTGCTGGTGCCATCATCCTCGGCAAACCTGTCTCTACCGAATTTGCCTGGGCCGAGCCCGGGCCGACCCGCAATCCATATAACCTTGCACATACCCCCGGCGGCTCGAGCAGTGGTTCGGCTGCTGCGGTAGCAGCAGGTTTCTGTCCCCTGGCCCTTGGAACACAAACGATTGGTTCTGTCATTCGACCCGCAGCCTTTTGCGGCATCGTAGGTTTCAAACCAAGTTATGGACGTATTTCGACCGACGGTATGGTGTTCTTTTCTCCCTCGCTCGATACCGTCGGGTTCTTTACCCAGGGAGTTGCAGGTATTGCACCCGTGGCTCCCTTCCTTTGCAAAGATTGGAAACAAGCAGAACTGGAAACCCTACCTGTATTAGGAGTACCTGACGGCCCCTATCTGGAGCAGGCTTCGACAGAAGCCCTGGCCGCTTTTGAACAGCAACTATCAGTGCTGGAAAAGGCAGGCTATACCGTTCGGCACGTAAAGGCGATGAGTGACATTGCAGCGATTAACCAGCGCAACAGGCAACTCATGTTTGCAGAAATGGCGCGGGTTCACGCCCCCTGGTTCGCTCAGTATGAATCGCTCTACCGGCCACGCACTGCTGCTGCGATCCACGAAGGCCAGGCAGTGGATGATAAGACGTTAACCACCGCGCGTACGGATCGCGCCCTCGTACGCGCCAAATTTCAGGTCTTAATGTCACAACATGGCATAGACCTCTGGCTTTCTCCCGCCGCCACAGGTCCAGCCCCTGAAGGTATCGAGACGACGGGCAACCCGGTAATGAATTTACCCTGGACGCACGCAGGCTTCCCGGTAATTACCCTGCCCGCTGGAAAGGCCGCCGATGGACTCGATGGACTCAATGGCCTGCCGCTTGGTTTACAGTGCGCCGCTGACTTCATGGCCGATGAAAAGCTTGTCGGCTGGACAGAGGGCATATCAGGGCTACTGGCATAAACCCGAGTGTCAATACATCAACCTTGATCGTTCATATATTAGGGCAGATCACGTTAATACTTGGGAGGATCTTTGATGCGTACCTGTATATATTGTGGGGCAGAGTTACCCGGCCAAGCCGGTTTTTGTGGGAATTGTGGCCAACCAACGCCTCCTGCAGGCAACCCGGTTGAATCACCAACAAACGGTAAAAGTGGTAGCGGCAATCAGCTCCTTCAGATACATTCCCTTGATGCGGCTACGACGATCAGTACACCCCAATGGGGAAATGCTGTGCAAGGTCAACCCGGTCAGGCTTATGACTCTCACAGTTCTCAGTTTGCAGGTGATTTTGGTACGCAGCCATCCGCAGACGATGAGGAAGAGAAAAGGCGCCGCAAAGCCGCAATGCTTGGCTTCGGCCTGCTGGGCCTTGCCGGGGAAGGACAGCCACCAGCCGGAAATGTACCTGCCGTACATGGAACGCCACAAATCGGCGGGGTGCCATTTGTCCAGGGTACTCCACAGAATTTGCCCCAGGGTAGTTACTCATCGGGCTTTTATGCTTCACAAACCCAGCAGGTATCCCACCTACCACAATCGCCAGTTCCTCATACTCCTCATCCGATATACCATCCATCTGGGTCTGCTGGCCCTCATCCCACCAGCCCGCATCACCCGAACCAGCATGGCTGCGCGCCTGCATGGCTTATAATCGTCTTCGCTGCCATACTGATCATCACCAGCATCATCAGTATAGGCCTGACTGTCCTCTCTCCAGGCCTTTCTTTATTGAGCGGGAGTACCAATGTTACCCAGGGAGGATCACTACAACTGCACGGGACAAGTTTTATTCCAGTAAGCAGCGTCACTTTCACCCTTGACGATACCACGCCGCTTTACTTTACCAACCAGGGCTCAAATGGCCAGGCTCTTCACAGCGCCAACTCGTTGCCCGCTTTAGGGATAACTTCCATCCACGTCGGCCAGATCTCTTCTGCCAATAGTTCCATCACCGTCGGCATCGACGGAACCTTCACGGTGACATTTCTTATGGATCAGAGTTGGAAGACGGGCCAGCACACTATTCGAGCATCAGAGAGGTTTATCCCACGCAGTGCCAGCATAACTATCACCGTTCACCAAGCTGGAGAGACACCTACGCCGCCCACATTTTCACCATCGGCGACAGATACACTCACGCCAATCGCTTCACCATCGGTGACACCTTCGCCATCGACGACTCCCTCTGATTTGAGTTGTATCAGCCCTGCGTCGGTAACAATCGGCCCCGTCAGTGAAGGCTACGTCAAGGCAGTCTCAACACAGGTCACTCTCTGCGCCTCTGGTTCAGGGACACTGAACTGGACGGCCACCTGGAATCATAACCAGGCGCCCTGGCTAACTTTGAACAATAGTTCTGGGCAAATCCAGGCACCAGGCCAGCAACAAATCAATGTGAGTGCACTTGCTACTGATCTCAAAGCCGGCAACTACAGCGCAACGGTAACCTTCAGCAGCCCGCAGGGCACCACAACAGAAACATTGAATGTGACATTCGCCGTTCAAACAGGTTGTATTCGCACAAGTCAGCAGGCCTTAAGTTTTTCGGGAGTTGCGGGCACCAGCGACCCACAGCCGCAAAAGGTTGTCGTCACGAACTGCGGTAACGTGGGAATATGGTCAACCAGCGTGTCTACCGGCAAGGGAAGCAATAATGTGAACTGGCTCAACGTAACGCCAACAGGCGGCGGACTCAATGGGGGAGCTTCACAAAACGTCACTGTCTCGGCGTCTATTCTTAAGACACGGCTCGGACCAGGAACGTATAACGGACAGGTACAATACGCCATAGGATCAAATCAGGTGACCGTCTCTGTGACGCTTATCGTGCAGGCCGCGCCCAAAATCATTGTGGTTTCTCCAAATCCACCCAGCTTCTATGCACCGAAGCAATGTACTTTCGGCCAGAAATTCTTAGTCTGGATGTGTTTTGCCTCGATCAGCAACAGTTCGCAAAGTTTGAGTCTGAGCTGGAAATCCTCCAGCAGTGGCGTACCGAACATTACCTTTAAGCCGTCCAACGGTACACTTCCTCCTGGAGGGAGTGAACGAGTGACGATCACAGTACCCGAAAATAATTGCCAGGTGCCTACCACGCTGTCATTTACCGGGCCGGCTAATACGGCAACTATTTCCTGGAGTTGCGCTAGCATTCCTTGACAGCATAAGACAGGATTGCATTCAGGGGAAAACGGAGTAATTGTATGGAACACGATCCATTGATTGGGAGACGTCTGGGAGCCTACTTCATCCAGGAGAAGATAGGCGAAGGCGGTATGGCACAGGTCTACAAAGCCTATCATGAACGGCTGCGTCGAGATGTAGCTATCAAGGTAATCCTACCACAGATTGCCGATCAAGCTGGCTTCCGCGAGCGCTTTGAGCGTGAGGCACAACTGGTCGCTAGCCTGGAGCACCACAATATCGTCGCGATCTACGATTTTGGTGAGATTGGTACCATCACGTACCTGGTGATGCAATACGTCGGCGGTGGAACACTGCGTGACAAGTTACGCAAAGAGGGGCACATAGAACCACACCAGGCCGTACAATATGCAATACAAATGGGGCGCGCTCTTCATCACGCCCACCAGCGCGGGATCGTCCACAGGGATGTGAAACCGCAAAACATGCTCATTTCCTCCAGCGACTCGAATGAACTGCTGCTCTCCGATTTCGGTATCGCCAAAATGGTTGTTAGCAACAGCCACGAGACGCTGCTCTATGCCTCATCCGCACAAGGACCACACAATCCTTCGCTCACCAGTGTTGACCAGCTGGTTGGGACGGCTGAATACATGGCGCCAGAACAGATTAATGGGCAGCCGGTTGATGCCCGCACCGATGTCTACGCGTTGGGCATTGTGCTCTTCCAGATGTTGACGGGGCGGATACCTTTCTCCTCTACAACGGTCGATGGGTTACTCTTCCAGCATGTCTATACCGCTCCAATGTCAGTGCGCGAGATAAATCCGTATGTCCCTGAAGTACTTGAACAGATCATCTTTCGCGCACTGGCAAAAGCTCCTGAACATCGTTTTCAATCGGCAGAAGCCATGGCAGTAGCATTAGAAGCAGTCCAGGCCTCCCCTACACACGAATTTTCAGTTGACAACTACTCCACTTTTGGACATGACCCGGTAACCAATTCATCCCCGAACCGCACGCTCCCGACAGCACGGCCGTACAACGGGCCACCAATGGTGACTGAGGCATTCCAGCCCAACACCCCGGCTATAGGCAACTTGTCACCTGGAAGTGGTAACATAGTCGCTCCCGTTCGACCTCGCGCCAAAAGCAAGGTTCGCTTGAGCTACATCATGTATAGCGTGATTACGGTGCTGCTGATTGGACTTGCCGTAACGAAGGTGCAACCATTGCTCTGCTCGAACTATAGCCTGCTTTGCTTTTCGAATCCATCAACCTCATTACCGGGTGGAAATGCGCCTTTTACCAGCGAAGATTTTCATAATAATAATCACAATTGGACGATTGGGAGCCTGGATTACGGGAATCTACAAGCCGATATCAGCAATCAACAGTACACCCTGACCATTGGAAGTGCACAAAACACCTATTTCCCGCATCCACAGCTAACAGCTTCATTACCACAGAACTTTACGCTGACCGTTAAAATGGCACAGATCAGTGGTGAAAGGCACAAACTCTTTGGGATAACCTTCCGTTTACTGGGAACTGACCAATCTGTCTCTGGCTACGTCTTCGCTATCAATGGGGCAGGTCAATATGTGCTACTGAAATACAATTCAAATGCTGAATCGTCATTGAAAGCAGGAACTACAACAATCAATAACAACCAGGCCAACACGTTGAAAGTAATTGCGCATGACAATACATATCTCTTCTATGTGAACAATCAGCTTGTACAGCTTCAAGGCACGCCAGATCATTCATTTACCGATAACGACCAGCCGTTTACAGGCGGTCAATTTGGTATCTATGTGACAGGCCCGTCAACGCAAACATGTCAATGACTGATCTCCTTGAAAAGCTTTACGATGCAGCCGATCTGCTGCGCAGTGCTCAGCAGATCGTGGCACTGACAGGAGCCGGTATCAGTACTGAGTCAGGTATTCCCGATTTTCGCAGCCCTGGTTCAATCTGGCTATCTCAACCGCCGGTGAGCTTTCATGATTTTATCAATAAGCCCGAGGCACGCCAGCAATACTGGCAAACGCGCCATGGCCTCTCGTCTCAAGTAGTAAGGGCACGGCCTAACGCTGCCCATCGCGCGCTGGCCGATTTAGAGCTCAGGGGACAGTTGCTTGGAGTCATCACGCAAAATTTTGACGGACTGCACCAGGATGCGGGCCACCAGCCTGAGCGCATCATCGAACTCCACGGCACTTCACGGGCAGCGGCCTGCACTCTGTGCGGAGCGCGCTCATCCATCACAGAACTTCAAGGACGTATCGACAAAGGCGAGATTGACCCACGTTGCCCTGAATGTAACGGATTTCTCAAGGCCGCGACGATCTTATTTGGTCAGCATGTGCCAGAAGCAGAGCTTGCGCGCGCCAAAGAACTGGCCACCGATTGTGACCTTTTTCTAGTCGTTGGCTCGTCGCTCAAGGTGATGCCAGCCGCCCTGCTGCCGCGCTTAGCGCTCAAGCACATTGCACCCCTCATCATCATCAACCTGCAACCAACATCCCTCGATCCGCTCGCAGACGTCGTCATAGCCGAAAAGGCCGGGCTGGTCTTACCACAATTGGTCGAGATGCTTTAATGCTCTCAATTCTCCACCTATCACGTTCGATGAACGATGATGCGACCCCGATGCACCAATATACGCACTATGCGCAGAGCCTCTTTCTTCGTAAACAGTGACATTCTGCTGTAATACAAAGCTCATGCCACACTTCTTAACGACTGCTGCTGCTTCATTTCGCCGGCGCGAATAGGGACGGTGAGGCGGTTCTCAAGAGGTGCCAGGGGACAGAGCCAGCGGTCATTGTAGGCACACGATGGATTATACGCGTAGTTGAAGTCGAGAATTATACGCTTCCAGTTGCTTTCACCGGGCACAGGAAAGAAGTCGCTGCCCTTGATGGTGTCAAAGAGGTAGCGGCCTCCCCCATAACTCTCCACGGGGCAGGTCGCATCGCGGAAGGGAAGAAATAGCCCGCCGCCGTACACTTCAAGCCAGTAAATTGAAAGCGAGACCGGCTCGCCATCGACCACAAAATGCACACGCCCGACAGTGGTCGTCACCATTGTTTCACTGGCATTCATTGTTACCTTCAATTGTGTTGGCTCGACAGCAGTATCGATATCGACGAGAAAACGCATTAACGGGTTGTAGGGAAAATAAGGCAGCCCCTGAAATGTACGGCGCTGCTCCTCGTCCAGGGCAGATTGTGGATGGTGCGCGAATAAATCATCTTTCACCGCTCGGAAACGCTCCCAGGCAACGATGGGATCTCCTCCACTCAAAATAGCCTGGTTACGCTCACGGTACATAGCTGCAACGCGGACTCGGTAGTCATAGAGGTCGAGGTAGTCTGACATAATCATGTAGCTCCTGCAATAGAAGTACGGCGGTAGGCGTATATTGCTCTCATAATATCCTGTTAGAATAGCCATCTATGCTATTTCATTGACAACCACAAATAAAGATCATTATACTGCGAGCAGCGTCAAAACAGTACCCCACCTATAATACATCATGAGGCTGTTATTGTGTTAAGTGAGCATATCCATCAAGGCAAACGCCTTGATAACTACTACATACTTGCTGAAATTAGTAGCGGCCCAACCAGTAGCGTCTTCCTGGCTGAACATCCTCATAACACACAAAATAGCCTTGCCCTAAAACTCTTCCACAGAAAGCTCGTTACCAAACAGCAGCGCGAACTATTCCTCCAAGAAGTTCAGCTCTTGAAAAAGATCAAACGCACTCATATTCTTACCATACTCGATGCCGGAATCTTCGAGGATATGCCATACTATATCACTGATTATATTGCAAAAGGCTCCCTGCGGAATCTCCTTGACTCGCAATCTTCCCAGCTACTCCCCATACAGGAGGCGTTCACTATCATTCACATGGTAGGACAAGCCCTGCAATATACACACAAGATGAATATTCTCCACGGAAATCTCAAACCTGAGAATATTCTCTTGCGTAATACAGGTGATGTGCTCCTGACTGACTTTAGTGTTGTTTCCCTCCAGGGTACGATCAATACAGAACACGATCACAATCGTAGCAGCCTTCCCTATATGGCGCCTGAACAATTTCTGGGCCGTATGAATAAGGAAAGTGACCAATACGCCCTGGGGTGTATTGCCTACGAACTGTTGACTGGCGCGGTTCCATTTATCGCCGCAGGCTACGCCGGGTTTAAGGAAAAACACTTAGTGGAAAAAGCTATCGCTCCCACGCAACACAATTTATTGTTGCCTGTCTCCTGTGAAGAAGCAATTCTTAAAGCTTTGCAGAAAAAAAGCGTCGACCGTTATCCAGCCATCAAGGACTTTGTAACAGCATTACGTTCATCCACGTCGTTTCAACCGCATGGGGCCATGACTCCTCGAAGTCCTGCTCCCACAGCAACAACTACACCTCCACTGCTTGTCGCATCCCAAAAGATCGGAGAAACACAGCGTTTCGAAGAGCTTCAAGAAGAGCAGAAAGGAAGCGACATCCCCCACATGCCGGAAGTCGCGATTCTTACTCTCCCCACTGAGCAAAGCAATCTGAAGCAAGAGAATCATGCTAATGCTCCTGCTGATGAACAGAGTTCTCACCCCCAGGAATCGAGAGCATCCCAACCAGGCGGGATCAATATTCAACAACAGGCATCCACCGTAAGCTTATTAATGGAACCAGAATCAGCGTTTCTCGCTGAGACCACCACTAAGGTGGTCAAGATTGTAGCACCATTGGATCGCAACAATCTTGTGAGAAATACTCCTCCCGAAAACAGGCGAGCAGCCAGACCCATCTGGGTCATAGCATCAGGGTTGCTGGTAGTTTTATTTGTCATCACTTCCAGCCTCCTGTTCTTTACTTTACGTACCACTCACTCACAAAAATCAAGCCCAACTGCTATTTCCCATAAAAATATACATACAGTTCTGCTAACACCAACTCCTGTACTGACGCCAACCGCAGAAATAACTCCCACGCCTACCCGTGCGCCAGCATCAAAGGGAGCGCCTATCACAATACCCTCACCTACTGCGACTCCTTCACCAACCCCTACATCAGGGCTGGATGTAACGCCATCAAGTTTCCAGTTAAGCCAGGATTGTTTCAAACAAAGGACCCACTTCGACTGCACGGCCAACTTGCATTTACCAGATACTTATCAGGATAACCTGGCATGGTCCACCTCGGGCAGCGGCGCCAATATCACTTTTTACCCTCCAAACGGTACCCTATCTCCTGGACAGGATCAACAGGTCTATATTTATATACCACGTGTCTGTTCGCTTTCAGGAACTCTCTCTTTCTCAACCATTAACGGTGTGATTACGATACCTTGGAGTTGTTAAAAAATGGCGACGAGTTCGCATACACCTGGCGACGACGAAAACGCACTGGCTCAACCTTCCCATAGCAGTGTGGTGCGCCTGTCATATGGGCCCGAAACATTGCAATTTGGCGAACTGCACCTGCCCGCTGGTTCAGGACCTTTCCCCACTGTGATTCTGATTCACGGCGGCTTCTGGCGCAATCCCTATGGCTATACGCTGATGACCAGCCTGGCCGAAGATCTCGCGAAACAAGGCATCGCTGCCTGGAACATCGAGTACCGCCGCGTTGGGGATGCAGGTGGAGGCTGGCCCTCAACCTTGTTAGACGTGGCCAGGGCCGCCGACTATCTACGCAGCACTGCTCACAGCTATTCCCTGGATGTGCAGCGTGTCGTTTCTGTTGGCCACTCCGCTGGCGGGCACCTGGCATTGTGGCTGGCCGCACGTCCACGCATTCCTGAAGACAGCATACTAGCAGTGAGCAGCCATGCCGGGAAAGAAGAGGAAAGTGCAATGCCTTTACCGTTGGTGGGAGTGGTAAGTCAGGCTGGTGTTACTGACCTAGAGATGGCCAGGATACGTAATCTAGGAAGCGGTGCCGTCGCAGAATTGCTTGGAGGCAGCTTGCAAGACGTTCCAGAACGCTATGCAGCAGCTTCTCCCGCCGCGTTGCTCCCATTAGGAGTACCACAGGTACTGATCCACGGGACTGAAGACGACCGCGTTCCTTACATCATGAGCGAGGAGTACGCGCAGGCAGCGAGAGCTGCCGGGGACCAGGTAACGCTGATAAAGTTGGAAGGCGCCGACCATTTTGTGCTCATAAACGTCTACTCAGATGCCTGGGCCAGAACCGTTCAATCGGTGAGGCAACTCGTCCACCTGGAATAAGGGAAAGGCTCTCAGATCTATCTGGCTGGTTCGGCGAAAAGATCGGTTTGGGAGACAACGACGCTTGTTTTGTCTGCGGCAAATTGCCTCATAGATTACTACTCCCTATGAGCTAGCTGCTCAATCTCGGTGACAACCCGTCGCAATTCATCGATAAGTGGAGTTCTACCCGAATCTCGCAGCGCATCCGCAACTGAACGATAATACCAGAGAGTCCCTTCCTTACCACCGTGAAAGCGCAGCCAGAGAGACTCGCCCACCACACGATAATCGGCAAGGACCGCCCGCGCATTATGCAATTTATCGGCGGCAGCAACCAGGCGCACTGATTGCGATGCGCCGCGCAAATGGGCAATATATGCTTCCTTGCGCGCTCGCCAGGGTGGCTTGGGAAAGACGTCGCTATCGGTGCAGCCATCCACTATCGCGACAACAGTATCACCGAAGCGGCGACGGATCTCTTGCCGCGTAAAATCTCCACCCTGATCTTCTATGGCATCGTGGAGCAATGCCGCGATAGCCTCGTCCTCGTTGCCCCCATTTTCAAGTACTATGGCGGTCACCGCCAGCAGATGAGCAATGTAGGGGATAGTTGTTCCCTTGCGCCACTGCCCAGCGTGTAGTTTGGTCGCAAACAGTAGCGCTTCCTCAAAACGGGTTGAGAGTATCATAGAATGTACCTCATATAACTATTGCCAGATTTCCGGAATTATAGCATACTTTAAGGTGTTCTAAGAAAGAGATAGAATAACCATTGGAGTAATGTTATTAAGGAGCAACCATTTCATGCCCCAACAACTCCCTACTGCTATAGTTGACGCACCAAAAGTACCTCCACAGTACAGGCCTGCGAGTAGTGTCCCCCTGCGCATTTTTGCGGCCTGCTTGACTTCGGTTCTCGTCGCCGTACACTACACAAACTTCGGCCCTTTGATTCCTACCTTAATTACCAGTTTGCATATTAATAGCGCTCAGACGGGCCTCTTTTCGACATTCTTATTTTTAGGCCTGGCCGCCATGTATATCCCCGGCGGTATGCTGGCCGACCGCTATGGTGAGCGTCCGGTTTTAATCGGCTCATCCATTCTCCTGGTCATCGGCGCAACACTGCTTCCGCTCTTCCCCAACCTGACCTGGGTACTCGCGTGTCGTTTCATTGTCGGCCTTGGCTCAGGCGCAGCTTTCGTGGCAGGGGCAGGAGTAGCAGCAGGTCTCGGCAAACATGCATCCTTGGGGCAAGGCATGTATGGTGGTTCAGTACAGGTCGGGTCTGGATTGGGGCTATTGCTCACTCCGTTCCTCCTGGCCCACTTCGGTTGGCGTGGCTCGTTTCTGGTTTGGGGTTTACTAGGTATCCCATTAATCGTTACCTGGATATTTGTCAACGATGCATATGAAGCTCCTGAAACAGAAAACGCGTCTGCCGTGGCAGGCATACGTTCTCCGGCAGTCTGGACATTAGGACTCTCGCACATGGGGACCTTTGGCCTCGGCAATGCTATAGCTGCATGGATAGCCGTCTATCTCGCATTTCAATACGGCCTACCATTAGCACTGGCGGCTACCCTCGGTTCACTTGCTCTTTTGTCTGGAATGTTTTTCCGTCCATTAGGAGGCATCTTAATCGATCGCAAAGTTATTGGAGCTATTCCTTTGTTGCGCTTTGGAACAATCCTGGGGTGCCTGGGAGTAGGTTTGCTTGCCCTCCCACTGCACTTTTCTCCTTTCGCTGTGATCGGTATAACCTGTATCGCCATTGGAGCTACCATTCCCTACACATCCGTTTTCAACGAGGCCGCGCGCCTGCGCACTGTCAGCAAAGGTATAGCACAGGGCCTGGTGAGTGTGATCTCATCTCCTACTGTGTTACTCGGCCCTCCACTCATTGGTTTTCTATTTCAACAGACCCACAATTTTACCTCCGCCTTTGGCTCAATAATGTTATTTGGCTTTGTTGCCATTACCGCTTCATTCCTGGCCGGGCCCGCAGTGAAGCGTGAAACGTCTATATCATAGAAAGGAAAGGCTTACGATGTTGAAACAACCAAAAGCTATCATTTTCGACCTGGATGGAGTACTTACCGACACGTCTGAATACCATTATCAGGCCTGGAAGCGCCTGGCCGACGAAGAAGGTATTCCATTTACTCCCGAAGAAAACGACCAGCATCTTCGAGGTGTGGGTCGCCGCGAATCATTGATGTATATCATCAGAGGGCGGCAATACTCCGAAGAGCAAATCCAGGAAATGCTGGATCGGAAGAATCGTTACTATCATGACCTGATTAAAAACATGACTCCCGTCGACGTAACACCTGGTGGGCGAACATTGTTACAGGAGATCAGAAACGCAGGCATCAAAGCTGCCATCGCCTCAGGGAGCAAAAATTGCCGCATGGTGCTTGATCTGCTGAAAATTACCGACTTACTTGACGGCATAGCTGATGGGAATAGTGTGGTCAATGGGAAACCCGCTGCGGATCTGTTCGTCTTTGCAGCAGGGTTAGTCGACATTCCCACGGCAGATTGCCTGGGAGTTGAAGATGCCGACGCAGGGATTGAAGCTATAAAAACCGCCGGGATGCAGGCCCTTGCTGTTGGTCCACAAGAGCGTTTCCATAGGGCAGATAAAATTCTGCCGACGCTAGCCAATAAGCATTTACAGGACCTCCTCGATTAGAAGAAAGAAAGGGTAGCCCGTGAATCTCTGGCACATAACTGAAGATAGCTTTAACAGTAAAGCGTTACTCGCTCAGGAAACGGTATTTACCATTGGAAACGGCTATTTTGGCACACGCGGCGCATTTGAGGAAGGATATCCTGGAGCAACGCCTGCAACGCTCCTATTCGGCGTTTTTGATACCATTGCCGTGGGCAAAGAGGAACTTGCTAATGCTCCCGACTGGCTTCCGCTACAACTATTCGTCAATGGTGAACGCTTCCGCCTCGATCTTGGCAAAGTGCTAGCCTACGAGCGCACCCTGGACATGCAGAATGGTATCCTCAGCCGCTCTGTGCGCTGGGAGACGCCGAGCGGCATTCGCGTGAAGATTGCCATCGAACGTTTTGCCAGCTTAGCGGATGAGCACGTTGCATGCATTCGCTATAGTGTAACCGTCGAAGAGCAACAAACACCGGCGGGAAATAGTGGGGAAGATGAGTTCGACATAGTTTTGCGAGCTTCACTCAATACTGCTGTGGGAAACCATGATCTTATGCACTGGGAAACCATCGACCAGGGGAGTGCCGGCGAATTGCTGTGGCTACATACGCAGACTCGCCACTCCTCAGTCCAGCTTGCACAGTCAATGAGCTTTACAAGCCGCTCACCAGGCTTCCAGCAAGAGAAATTCGATTCAGATTTTGCCCCTGGCATCACTCTCAGCGGAAAATTGGCCCCTGGAGCTATGGTGACGGTAGAAAAAATTGTCGTCTTGCACACTTCCCGCGATGCAGATGATCCAGTCATGAGCGCCGTCACACAGCATAAAACGATACTCCATAAAAGCAGCTTTGGCGCGCTACTCGCCAGCCATCAACAGGCATGGCGGGATTTCTGGCAACTGGCGGATATGATTATCGAAGGTGACGAAACAGCACAGCGAGCCATGCGCTACAATGTCTATCAATTACGCATAAGTGCATCTACTCATGATAGCCGTTACAGCATCGCGGCTAAGGGGCTGACGGGGTTTGGTTATCTTGGTCATATATTCCACGATACTGAAATCTTTATGCTCCCTTATTTCACGTATACCCATCCTACTATTGCGCGTAATCTCTTACTCTACCGCTATCATTTGTTGCCCGGAGCGCGTGCGAAAGCAAAACACAATGGTTATGAGGGTGCCCAGTATCCATGGGAAAGTACCTTAGATGGCAATGAAGCGACACCTGAGTCAATGATCCACCCCGAAAGTGGTGAGTTAATCACCATGCTCAATGGCACTATTGAGTTGCATATCACTTCCAGTATTGCGCTCGCAGTCTGGAAGTACTGGAACATCACCGACGACGACCAATTTATGCAAGAATACGGCGCGGAAATGCTACTCAGTACTGCAATGTTCTGGGCCAGTAGAGCAGAGAATCATCCAGAGCATAATGATTTCGAGATCAACAACGTCGAAGGACCTGATGAATGGCACGAACATGTCAACAACAATGCCTACACCAACTATCTGGCGAAATGGAATATCCTGACCGCGCTCGACACATTCAATTGGCTGCAAACCAGCGCTCCTGACAAAGCCAGGGCATTGGCCCAACAATTAGATTTGACCGAGCAGCGCCTGCAGCACTGGCAAACAGTGACCGCAATGATGCGCATCCCGCAGGACAAAGAGACTGGCTTATTCGAACAGTTCGATGGCTTTTTCAAACTCGCACCACTCAACCAGGATGCATATGCGGGGCGCAAAAAGTCCTACCAGGCGCTGTTAGGTATGAAGCCAGTACAAGAGTACCAGATCATTAAACAGGCCGATGTATTAATGCTCATCACTGTGCTAGACCAGCAGTTCGACCTGAAAACAAAGCGAGTAAACTGGGACTATTATTACCCCATCACCGACCACGATTATGGCTCTTCGCTGACGCCAGCGCTGCATACCATTTTAGCGTGTGAATTGGGCCACATAGATGTTGCCTACAACATGTTTATGAAGGGGGCCCTCGTTGACCTGGAAAACTTACGGAGAAATACCCCGGAGGGTATTCACAACGCCTGCTCAGGGGCCGTCTGGCAAGCGTTGGTTCTGGGTTTCGCGGGTCTCCGCTTGACCGACAACGGCTATACGACCAACCCCTCCTGGCCAGATGGCTGGACCCGCATCGCCTTCAAATGCTATCACAAAGGCAAATTGCTCTCCATTGATTTACGCAAAGAGTAGTAGCAAGCGTCAACCGTACTAAAGCAAGCATCGAGAGAGCGAGGCATTTCTAACATGTCTCGCTCTCTCAGTCTTTGAGAGAATGCGTGAAAGCCAAAAACGCACTTGACAAATAGCAGCAGCGGGATTATGATAGAGTCCGCAGCAAGGCGCATTCGTCTAGTGGCCAAGGACGCCGCCCTCTCAAGGCGGAGATCACGGGTTCGACTCCCGTATGCGCTACCATTCATCGCTTTATACCCGTCTCAGGCCGCTTAAATACTTGCTTGAGACGTTTCTATTTTTGGGAAATATGCCTCTGTACAGCAACGCAACATTTTATAATTTGCTTAGATCATGGACCCTTATTTTATATGCATTACAAAGCCAACGTAAGACTTTGAGGTAGCAGAAGTATGGATGACGACGATTCGACTTTTCAATTCAAAGATGAGCAAGAGAGACGCATTTATGAGCGCATGTTTCTCGTGGGAGTTGGCTCAGCAGCCTTTTATCGTGACGCCTGCCGCATACTGACATTAGATCCTCCTTTGACGACGGAAAAAGAAGCAAAGCGGATCGAAAGATAACCACCTAGACGAAATACGTTTTATATTGCAGACGCTTTCCATTGACGAAACGGATCCTGCTGCGCAAATTTGGCTCCGTTTGGTGCTCCAAAAAGAGGACTTTGGGCTTAACCTCGCGCACCGTAATAATCTCGCAGAACCGCGACCACTCAATGCAGGGTTTCTTCAACAATGGCGAGATATGAACTTGGTATTTGATCGCCTCTTAGATGCTTTTGAAACCTTGTATTTAACATCGCATGAGCTTATCGACAAAAACCTGTTGTCGGCAAATTCATCTCTCGAAGAGAAGATGAAATTTCTAGTGCTTCACGTACCAATGAACGAAGTCTCCATGAGCTACTTTTTTGAGAGGATAGGAGCGCTACAAGCGATAGAATGGCTGCAACCTCTGCGAGACAAAGGCTTTTTTACGCTACCGCCACCACCTGAATATGACTATGAGAAGGAGACTACTCGCCTACCGTCATGGCCTGCGATGCAATATCTTATCCAAGTTGCCCCTGTTGCGCCAATGGAGGTAATGGATATTTTGCTAGCTCTCCCACGGACGGAGAACATATCAGTTTATGAGGATTGCGTAAGTGCTGCTTGCCGTATGCCGGGTGAGTTCGCGCAACTGCTAGCCCCTAAAGTAGTGGAATGGTTGCGCAGTTCATATCTGCGATTTTTGCCGGATAAAGTAGAAGAATTGATCGCTAGGCTCGCAGATGGCGGACAAAATGACGCAGTCCTTACCC
>WNGM01002111.1_pt1 | contig 18294 bp, 11 predicted proteins | sample 5400571 | NCBI WGS metagenome assembly WNGM01 (sample SAMN13153378, study PRJNA577476) | soil metagenome | isolation source: 100 cm soil or saprolite under Garry oak tree replicate 2 | place: USA:California | collected 2016-06-15 | reverse complement strand
CCGCCGACAACGCGTCGCTACGGAATCCCAGCTTGCCGGCCGAGGTCAGGTACAGGTAGCCGCCGTTGCCCGCGGCGGTGTCACGCAAGCGCAGCAAGGTCGCCTGCGACGCCTGGCTGTTCACCAGGAACGCCACCCGCGCATAGGCATCGTTGTACGTCGCGCGCAGCGTCTTCTTCGCGTACGCCGCCGACGCCGTCGTGTTGCCCTCGGCGCCGAACGCACCCGAGTGGACATTCGCCGACTGCACCGTGAGCCCCGCCGGCGTCGTCCACCCCGACAGGTCACCCGTCTCGAAACCGTCCGAGAACAAGGGCGTCGCGGCCGTGGGTTGCGTCACGGTCGCCTCGGCACTCAACGCCGAGACGTTGCCGGAGGCGTCCCGGGCGCGAACCGCATACCCATGCGTCGTGCCCGGCAGCGTCCCGATGTCCGTCCAGGTAAGGCCGTTGTCGACGCTCGCGACCAGCGTTCCGTCACGGAATACGTCGTAGCCTGCGACTCCCAGGTTGTCGGTCGAGGCGCTCCACGAAACATCCGCGGTGAACGCCGATGTGGCCGTGGCGGTCACGCCGGCCGGGACGGTGGGTGCGGAGCTGTCGGACGCCGGCCCGAGGCGGCTGGTGCCGAAGGCCGCGTCATCGAACAGCACGTCGTACGTCAGGCCGGACTGCACCTCGCCGATCTGCATGCCGCCCACCGGCGTGCTGCCGGTGTTCAGGCTGGTCTTTGACAGGTCGGCGACGAGCTTGTTGTCCAGCCAGATCTCCACGGCACCCACGCTCGGGTCGACCTTCAGGTGCAGTTCCAGCGCATGCCACCCCGGAGACGGGGCCAGATCACTGGGCGTGTTGGTGTTCAGCGCCTCGTTGTGGTAACCGAGTTGCCCGGTTGCGTCGATGTAGACGTAGCCGAGCGTGATGCTGCCGCTGGCGTCCCGGAGGCGCAACAGGTTCACCTGGCTCGGTTGCTCGAGCACGTTAAACCATACGCGGGCGTATGCATCGCTGTACGTCGCCCGCAGCGTCTTCTTCGCGTACGTGCCGCCGTTGGTGGTGTTGCCCTCGACGGCCTCGGCTCCGGAATTGACGTTGCTGCCTTCGACGACGAGTCCGCCGGAGGTGCTCCAGGCGCTGAGGTCACCGGACTCGAAGCCGTCAGCGAAGACCGGCGCCGGCGGCGGTGGCGTGGTCGCGGACGCAGTTGCGCTGAGCGGCGACACGTTGCCGGCGACGTCACGGGCCCGGACCGCGTACTGGTGCGTCGATCCGCCGAGTACCGCGTCGTTGTAGCTCGTTACCGGCCCGACCGACTGATCGAGCGAGCCGTCGCGATAGATGTCATAGCCGGTGACACCTGTGTTGTCCGTCGCCGCTGTCCAGGCGAGGTTGACGTCGAACGGCGAGGAAGCCGAGGCAGTAAGCCCCGTCGGCGCCGCCGGCGGCGTCGAATCGACGGTCCACGTCGCGAGCGCAGGCGTCGGATCGGCGGACTTGTTGACGGTCGCCGCGACGCTGAAGGTGTGCGCAGCCTGTGCCAGACCCGTGTACGTCTTCGGGCTGGTGCACGCGGCCGCGGTGCCATTGTCCAGCCGGCAAAGGAAGGTTGCGTTGGGGCCACTCGCGTGGAAGGTGAACGTCGCGCTGCTGCTCGTCGTCCCGGCGGGCGGAGCGCTGTCGATGTAGGTGTCCGTCGGCACCTTGAACGTGTAGGTCTGCACGTCGAAGGTGTGGCCCGTGGAGTCGGTCGGCGCGACGGTGACCGTCGAGCCCGACACCGTCACCTTGAGGAAGTGGAAGACCTGAGCGGCCGAGGTGGGCGCCGTCGCCGAACCGCACTTCGAGCCGGCGGAGTTCGTCGGTGACCATCCGACGCCGTACAGGTCATAACCGTTGCACGGGCCGATCGGCTCGAGCCGCGCACCACCGCCACCGGTCACGTACGTGATGGGCATCCCGCCGGCGCTGGCCCGGTTGCGCTCGTACATGTGCGCGTGCCCGTTGAAGACGAGTTGCACGCCGTGCTGGCCGAGCAGGCCCTCGAGGTTCGTGGCGCCGTCCAGGTAGGTGTCGCTCGACTCGTTAGGGTTGTCCGCGTAGAACGGGAAGTGGGACACGGCGAACTTCAGCTGGGTCGAATGTGTCGTCAGGTCGTTCAGCAGCCACGTGTACTCGGGAGTGCCGGGCGCGAAGTGTGCGAGCGCGTCATTTGCGTATGGAGTCGCGGTGCCGCCGTTCAAGTCGCCCCACGCGGAGTCCAGGACGTAGAAGCGGACGTTGCCCGCGCTGAACGCGTACCACTCGCTGCCGTAGTTCGACGGGTTGCTCCCGTTGACGCAGCAGTACGGCCGCTTCCTGCGTCCACGTGGTGATGTCGGTGTGCGTAACCCCGCTGACACCGTGGTTGCCCACCGCCGTGAACAGCGGGATGGAACTGCCTGGCACTGTCCACATCTTGGGTCCGAAGATGGCGCTCGTGTCGGACCCGGTCTGCTGGAGGTCGCCGTAGTTGAGTTGGCTGCCGTTGGGGTAGCCGTTGTCGCCGACGGTCAGTGCGAAGCGCGCGCCGCTGCCGGCGATCTGGGCCATGAGATTGGCCTGGTCAGCGTTCTGACCTGTGTTGTTGAGCGAACCCCAGTCCCCGAACACGTCGAACGAGAAGCTCTCGGTGGAGCCGAACGGAACCTGCGTGGTGAACGTCGGGGATGCGTTTGCGCCGAGGAGGTCGGCGCCGCCAAGATAGACGCGGTAGCAGTACGTTCCCGTTGCGGGCAACGTCAGGTCGCCGAGCCACTGGTACTCGAAGACGTTGTTGACGTTGATGATCTTCTTCGTGGCGGCGAGCACCGTCGTGGGCGAGCAGCTTCCTCCGGTGCCGACCGTGCCGTACCTCACGCTCGCCGTTGTGTCCGACTGGTCGGTGGCGAAGTTGATGGCCACGTGCAATCCGACCAGGTCGGTGAGGTACGGGGCACGAGTCAGGTGTGCGTTGTAGTCCGCTGTCGGTACCGCGGTGACGGCGGTGCTCAGCGCAGACACGTTCCCGGCCGCGTCGTGCGCGCGGACCGCATAGCTGTAGATCTTGCCGACGGTGATGGTCGAGTCGGTGTATGTCGTGACCGCGCCGAGCGAGGCGAGCAGCGTTCCGCCCCGGAAGACGTCATAGCCGGTAACGCCGACGGTGTCGGTGCTCGCGGTCCAGTCGAGTACAACGGAGGTGGCTGACGTCGTCGCGCTGAGGTTCGCCGGCGTCGACGGCGCGGTCGTGTCCACGGTCCAGGTCGCCGTCGCGGGTGTCGGGTCGTCGGCGCCGTTCGCGGTCGCGAACACCGAGAACGCGTGAACGCCGTCGGCCAACCCGGTGTAGCTCTTCGGGCTGGTGCACGCGCCGGCCTTTGCCGTATCCAGCTTGCACGTGAACGTGGCGCCGGCCGCTGTGGAGTGGAAAGCGAACGTAGCCGTGGTGATCTTCGTCGGCGAAGCCGGCCCCGAGTCGATGAGCGTGTCAGGCGCCGGCGGCGGGAGCGGTGTCGTGGCCTGCACGGACGTACTGCTGGGAGATACGTTGCCGGCGCCGTCGAGGGCGCGCACCGCGTAGGTGTGGGTGCTTCCCGCTAGAACGGTCGAGTCCGTATACGTGGTGACGGCACCGACCGTGGCCAGCACCGAGCCGTCACGGACGATCTGGTTGCCGGTCACGCCGGTGTTGTCAGTACCGGCGGTCCAGGTCAGAACCACCGACGTGGGCGACGGTGTCGTGGCGGCCAGATTCGTCGGGGCCGACGGCGGCGTCAGATCGATCGTCCAACTACTCGTCGCAGGCGACGGGTCGACCAGCCCGCCGGCAGTCGACACGACGGAGAACGTGTGCGCTCCGGCCGCGAGGCCCGAGTAACCCTTCGGGCTGGTGCATGCGGTCGACGTACCACCGTCGAGACGGCAGACGTACGTCGCGCTCTGACCGGTCGAATGGAACGTGAACGACGCGGTCGTGCCGTTCGTCAATGCCGCCGGGCCACTGTCGATGACGGTGTCCGGCGGTGGCTTGCCGGCCCAAGACGGCACCGCGAGTGCAGTCACGACAACCAGCGCCAGCGCCGGGAAGCCGACCGCCCGCCGGAGTATCCGGCGGGCGCGAACCCGGCGGCGTTGCTGGTTCATCAGGTCACCAAGAATCGTTGGGCGAAGCCAGGCGCGGCGAAATCGGGTTGAAGACGTGGGCGCGGGCCGGATCCAGCTGGAACACGGTCGCGCGGTCGCGGTCCTGGTTCGCCGACGCACCTTCCCGTGCGAGCGCGGGAATGTGGTCGGCCCACGTGTAGTCCGGCGTCGCAAGGCGTCGTGCCCTGATGCCGAACAGCGCGCTCGCGAGAATTCGCCGTTCCCGCGCCCGGAGCTCCTCGTATCCTTCGCCACCGATCACCAGCGCGGGCGCGAAGTAGCGGAACGGCGGGAAGCCGTACGCATCGTCGGTGTTGGCGACCAATTCATCGACGAGAGTGGACTTGTCGATGTCCGAGAGATGGAATGGTTTGCGCTCGATGATGAACAATTCCTCGACCTGCACGCGCGTCGTGGCTTGGCAGGGGACGAGTCGATCGACGACGTACTTCGGCGGCGGCACGACATATTGGGTGAGTGCATTCAGTGTCATGATCGGTACGTTCATCCTGCCGAGCTCCGTACCGATTCCACGGCCTTGCTTCGAGTGCAGGCGGCTCTGCAACCTCAGCCGGCGCCACTCCTTCTTGGTGAGGTCGCCTGCGTTGACGGCGCGCAGGGTGTGCTGGCTGATCGTCAGCGGCTTCGGATAGCACAGCGCAATGCCTTGCGAATCGACGATCGTCATGTCATCTGACAGGAATCTGCTCCGGTTCTCACGTAGCAGACGCAGAATGGTCCCGGTCTTGCCGGTGTCGGTCAGCGCCGACAGCATCACACCGCGCCCGTCCAGTTCGAGGCAGGCCGAATGCAGCAGCATGTATCCGCGCGAGACCAGCACGAAGCGCAGCAGAGCCTCGACCACGTTGGTGTAAAGCACGTGCGGCGACCGGACCAACATCGGCCCGACGACGATCTTGATGCCGTCCGTCATGTCGATGTGGAAGTCGGAGCCGAGCCGGCCGAGGTGCTCTTCGTAGGAAACCGCCGGCAGCGATGCGTACTGAGTCACCCGAGCACGCTTGCGCCACAGTCCGTTGCCGAAGTCACCGGCCCGGATCTCGATGTCCATCGCGCCTTCAAGACCCGGAGACCGGAAGGACTCCAACTCCCGCAAGGCGACTGTGGACCCGATGGTGACGATGCCGTGGATGTTGTAGCGATGGAACAAGTAATTCTCGACGCTGCGCGTCGCTGGAGCGACATCGCGCAAGTCGACCACCAGGTCCACAGGCTGGCGCCGCGAGGACTCCGGCGACTGCTGCTCCCCGCCGTCGTGTTCTTCCTCGATCGGCCAGGCCTGCCGGACTCGGCCCTGTGTCATGGTCATGTCTTCCCCCGTTTGGAACAGATATCGATCGGACGCGACGAAGCGGAGCGCGAAAGCGGCCAGCAACGTGACGATGTTGCTCAGTAAGTAGCTGACACCGAGGCCGTGCACGAGCCAGGACAAGAAGGGCAGCCGAGCCAGCAGTACGACATTGTTGATGACTGCGAATCCCAGCAGACGCTGCGATCCCGACCGCCTCTTGGCTCCCTTGAATACGAGTCGGTCGCTGAGCAGGTAGTTCCATAGCGTCGAGGCCTGGGTGGCCAGCGCGGCGCCAAGAAACAGGCTGGCGCCTAGCACGCTGACGAGGAGCCACAACGCGGCGCTGTTGACGGCGATGCCGGTAGCACCGACCGCCGCAAAGCCGGCCGCCTTGGACAGTCGCGACGAGTGGCGGCCGAAGGACGCGGCTAGCCGCAAGGAGATCAGCCGGCGAACGAACAGCAGCCCCTCTGCCAGCGATGCCTTGCTCTCGCCACTGTGCCGCTGCTGAAACTCGAACGGGTGCTCGTCGATTCGCAGGCGAGGCGATCGCGCCAGGATCTCGAGCAGGATCTTGAACCCCTGCGGGCGCATCTCGTCCAGGTCGATGCGATCTGTTCGAACGGCGAAGAATCCGCTCATCGGGTCGCTACAGCCATTGAGCCTGCGAGGAAAGAACGCCTTGGCGAGTTTCGTCGTCCCGCTCGACACCGTCTGCCGAGCATGCGAGGACAGGCCAGCGGCCTTCCTCGAGACGAGGTACCGGCTGGCCACGACCACGTCTGACCCGGTCAGGACGGCGACGCGGCGCAGCTCTGGGACGATCTCGGGCGGATGCTGAAGGTCGCCATCCATGACGACTGCGAGTTTCGCGGTCGACTCGCGCAGGCCGGCGAGCACGGCCGAACCGAGCCCGCCCGCGCGCTGATTTGCTTCGCGATGCAGGAGACGCACGGGCCGCCGCGTGCACGCGGCAACCTTCGCTATCTGCTGTGGCGTCTCGTCCGAACTGTCGTCTACGAACAAGATCTCCGCGTCCGAGTCGCCCAGTGCGGCGTCCAGGCGCGCGACGAGCGGTGCGACATTTCCTGCTTCGTTCCGGGTAGGAACGATCACCGTCAGTTCAGTGGACGTATTTTGCGTAGGCGCAGTTGTACTTTCCAACACGAGTGTGCCCCCCGATGGCAGTACGTGCAGTGCTTGTGAAGCTGAGTAGTTCGACAGAGAGTAGGGTCTGCTCTCTTCAGAGTGCAAGGCCCCAAATCGGAATTTCATTAGTCAACGTCAAGTCGGTATGCACGTTGTGCAGTTAACCGCCTACGCCTAGTCGTTTCTCGACCGGCAAAAGGTACCCCTGTGCTTAGATCGCGCAGTCCATGGCATTGTGTCGACTTGGCATGGGGCGGTCAGAAGTGCCAAAACATCCGTCGCGAAAGCTCCGACTCGCCCGCCGTATCCATCGACCGTCTAGCGGTCTCTTCACATCCGCAATCGGACCTTTGGACTGCCTGCCTAAATTGTCTCGGGCATTACGTACAGAACCCGGATAACGCCAGATTCGGTCGAGAACCGGCACCATCTTGGTTGATTCGGCGAGTAAGACGCGGAGCCACGAGCGCACTCAGCCGCGTTCGGCGCCCCTTGCGGACGGCGTATGCCCAGCACGTATCTCACGACTGCGCGTCGGCGAGACCGCGACCTGTATGCCCGCGGCCATGAGCAGCCGGACTCCTCGCTCGTCGACCTGGCTGCTCCCAGCGAGGGAACACTGTGGACAGTCGAACATGACCGTGTTCCGGGCATCGCTGGTCGCGGCATCGAGATCCAGCAGCAGTTCCGTATCGGGGATCGGAACCTCTATCGGGCCGCACGCCGCGCACGTGCTCCGGAGCGTTGAACTCACGCATCGATGATGCCACGTGGCCGCCATTCAGCAGCTTGTTGCGACCAAATTTCAGAAGAACTACACCTGAACTGCAGCCGTCCAGATGTATCCCGGCTCACGAAAGCTCCGGGGTTGGGCTTTTTGCGATCACGGCCGAGGGTCAACTCCCGTCGACCGCGGGCCCACTCCCGGCGGCGACGCTCGTCCTTTGGGAGAATTTACAGCGTGGACGATTCCTCCCGCTTGCAGACATTGGCTGCCGTCGTCAGCCTGGTGACCGAAGCGGACGACTCGGCGCTGCGCGCCGACGTGCGTCGGGTGGGCACGCTGCTCGGCGAATCCCTTGTGCGGCAAGAGGGTCAGCCGCTGCTCGACCTCGTCGAACGGGTCCGCGCGCTGACGAAGCTGAGCAAGGAGGCGCCGACCCTCGAGACGCGAGACGCGGCGCGCGACGAGGTTCGCGATCTGCTCGCCGGGCTGCCGATCGACACGGCGTCGGCGCTGGTGCGCGCATTCGCGGCTTATTTCCACCTGGCCAACGTCGCCGAGCAGGTGCATCGCGTGCGCAGCCTGCGCGAACGCGCGGCGGACGCGGGGTGGCTGGCCAGTTCCGTCGCCGCAGTCGCCGCCGAGCTGGGCGGCGCCGACCTGTCGAGCGCGGTCACAACACTCGCTGTGCGCCCGGTGTTCACCGCGCACCCCACCGAGGCGAGCCGGCGGTCGATCCTGACCAAGCTGCGGCGCGTCGCCGATGTGCTCTCCGCACCCACGACGCCCGGCACCGCCGCCCGGGCGAAGCAAGACCGAACCCTCGCCGAGGCGATCGATCTCATCTGGCAGACCGACGAGTTGCGCCAGCACCGGCCGACACCCGTCGACGAGGCGCGCAACGTCGTCTACTACCTGCAGGATCTCGCCGACGAGACGCTGCCCGATCTTGCCGACGACCTTGCCGCCGAGCTGCACCGGCACGGCGCCGACCTGGCCGTCGACGCCGCGCCGCTCACGTTCGGCACCTGGATCGGCGGCGACCGCGACGGCAACCCGAACGTCACCGCTGCGGTCACCCGCGAGGTACTGCGGTTGCAGCATCACGTCGCGGCACGGGCTGTCACCCGCGCCATCGACGGCCTGATCGCCGAACTGTCGTCGTCCACTGCCGTCGTGGGCGTCTCGGCGGAACTGCGTGCCTCGATCGAGGCCGACCTTGCGGCGCTGCCCGAGATCGACCCGCGGCTCGTCACGCTCAACGCCACCGAGCCGTACCGGCTCAAACTCACCTGCATCAACGCGAAGATCGCCAACACCCGCCAGCGCATCGACCGCGGATCCCCGCATGTGCCCACGCGGGACTACCTCGGCAAGGCTGAGCTGCTGGCCGAGCTCGCCATGATCGGCGCGTCGCTGCGCGCTCATGCGGGCACCCTGGTTGCCGACGGCCTGCTGGCCCGGGTCGAGCGCACGATCGCCGTGTTCGGCCTGCACCTGGCCACCATGGACGTCCGCGAGCACGCCGACGCGCACCACCATGCCGTCGGGCAGCTCGTCGACCGTCTCGTCGAGGAGACCTGGCTCTACTCCGACGTGCCGCGCAAGTACCGCCTGCAGTTGCTGGCGCGCGAACTCACGTCACGGCGCCCGCTCACGCAGACGCCTCCCCCGCTCGACGAGGCCGGCGCGCGGACGTTCGCGGTGTTCACCGCCATCCGCCGCGCGCTCGACACGTACGGGCCAGAGGTGATCGAGAGCTACATCGTGTCAATGACGCGCGGCGCCGACGACATCCTGGCGGCCGCGGTGCTCGCCCGTGAGGCCCGGCTGATCGACGTGCACGGCGCGGGGGTCGGCGGCGCCGCTCGCGAGCCGGTCGCGCGGATCGGGTTCGTGCCACTTCTCGAGACCGTCGAGGAACTGCGGCGCGCCGGCGACGTGCTCGACGAGCTGCTCTCCAACCCGACGTACCGGCTCATCGTCCGGCTGCGCGGCGACGTGCAGGAGGTCATGCTCGGCTACTCCGACTCGAACAAGCAGGCCGGCATCACGACGTCGCAATGGGAGATTCACAAGGCGCAGCGGACGCTGCGCGACGTGGCGTTGCGGCACGGTGTGCGGTTGCGGCTGTTCCACGGCCGGGGCGGCACGGTCGGCCGGGGCGGCGGCCCGACGTACGACTCGATCCTCGCCCAGCCGTGGGGCGTCCTCGACGGCGAGATCAAGTTCACCGAACAGGGCGAGGTCATCAGCGACAAGTACGCCCTGCCGGCGCTCGCGCGCGAGAACCTCGAGCTGACCGTTGCCGCCGTGCTGCAGGCGTCCACGCTGCACCGCGCGCCGCGCCAGCCCGCCGAGCAGCTCGATGCCTGGGACAAGACGATGGACCTCGTCAGCGACGCCGCGTTCGCCGCCTACCGGCGCCTGCTCGACGACCCCGACCTGCCGGCGTACTTCATCGCGTCCACGCCGGTCGAGCAGCTCGGCTCGCTGAACATCGGCTCACGCCCGTCGCGGCGTCCGTCGTCCGGCGGTGGCATCGACGGGCTGCGCGCGATCCCGTGGGTGTTCGGCTGGACGCAGTCGCGCCAGATCGTCCCCGGCTGGTTCGGCGTTGGCTCCGGCCTGCTCGCCGCACGCGAGGCCGGCTTGGCGGATGTGTTGGCCGAGATGCACGCCGAGTGGCACTTCTTCCGGACGTTCGTGTCCAACGTGGAAATGACACTCGCCAAGACCGACCTGGACATCGCGGCACACTATGTGTCCTCGCTCGTGCCCGCACCGTTGCGAAGGTTGTTCGACGTGGTTCGCGTCGAGCACGACCTGACCGTCCGCGAGGTACTGCGCATCACGGGCGAGACAACCCTGCTTGACAATTCACCTTTGCTGCAAAGGACATTCGGCGTCCGCGACGCGTACCTCGACCCGATCTCGTACCTGCAGGTCGACCTGCTGTCCCGCGTCCGGTCGGAAGAATCGGCCGTGCCGCCTGAGCTACGGCGCGCCCTGCTGCTGACCATCAACGGAGTGGCCGCCGGCCTGCGCAACACCGGCTGATCGAGATGCTCAGCGCGATGCGCGCGCGTCCGCAGCAGCATCCACTAACAGGCTCAGGATCAGGACTGTCGCAAGGGCGACGCACGCGCCGCCCACGGTGTCTGTCGCGTAGTGGTGACCGGCGGCGATCGACGCGAGGGCCACGCCGATAGCGACCGCAAGGGGACCGGCCGAGAAGACGAGCCGCGCAGCCACAGGAAGCCGTGGCGTCTGGCCGAACACGAGCAATACGACGACGAGCGCAACCGCGAAGATCCCTGTGGTGTGGCCGCTGGGGTACGACCAACTGCCGTCACGGTCTCGCTCGACGAGTGGTTTGAGCACCCATTCGGTGATCGCGGACGCCACCGGCGCAGCGAGCGCGGCCAGCAGCGCAAGCCGCGGCCGGCGCAGGACGAGCAGTGTCACGACGAGGAGCGCGGTCAGCACGGTGACGGTAAGCGGCCCGCCAAGGCCGAACACGGCGCTGACCAGCCGGTGGTGCTCGCCTAGCCGGCTGGTCAGGCGCGGATCGATTGCATTGTCGAACCGGCCTGTCGAGGACACACCCGCGTAGCGAGCGCCCAGCAAGGCAGTGATCGCGGCACAGATCGCCGCGGTGGACACGGCCGCGGCGCGAAGGCGACGGGAGATCAGGCGTCGTGACGAGACGCTCGGTGCGTCGACACTCACCGCAACCCCCCGGGTCGGCCGCTCCTCCCGTGAACTATCTCACGACGAGGCGCGCCCGCCGGCCCGCGTTGGCGAGCCGATCGACCGAGCGTGATCGCCGCGTCGTCCGCGAGGAACGCCGTCGCCCCGGCGGCCACATTGGCGGCGAGGGCATTGAGGTCGAGGCGTTCGTCTCCTGCAGCTTGATCAGCCCAGAGTCCGACAGAATGCGTCGATGGACATGCTGATCACGTCGGCGAACGTCCGATGAAGGCAGTCGTCTTCGCCGATTACGGCGCCATGCCGACGCTGACGGACGTGCCCGATCCCGCCTGCCCGATCGACGGCGTGGCGCTTGCGGTCGGCGCGACCGGGCTGTGCCGGTCGGACTGGCACGCCTGGACGGGGCACGAGCGGGTCGCGCTGCCGCACGTCCCGGGGCACGAACTGGCGGGCACGATCGCCGAGCTCGGCCGCAACGTGACGAGGTGGCAGGTTGGCGACCGGGTGACCGTGCCGTTCGTGTGCGGATGCGGGGCGTGCGAGTACTGCGACGCCGGCGACGCGCAGGTCTGCCCGAACCAGACCCAGCCGGGCTTCACCGGACCCGGGTCGTTCGCCGAGCGGGTGGCGATCCACGCGGCGGACCTGAACCTGGTGCGGCTGCCCGACTCGATCGACTTCGTCACCGCGGCATCGCTCGGCTGCCGGTTCGCCACCGCGTTCCGGGCGCTGACCGCACACGGGCGTCTCGAGAGCGGCGACTGGCTGGCCGTGCACGGCTGCGGTGGCGTCGGCCTGTCGGCCGTCATGATCGCTTCCGCGCTCGGCGCCCGCGTCGTCGCGGTCGACGTCGCGACGGCGGCCCTGGACCGAGCCCGCGAACTGGGCGCGGAGTCGGTCGTGGACGCGAGCGAAGACCCGGCGGCCGCCGTCCGCGAGATCACCCAGGGCGGAGCGCACGTCTCGATCGACGCGTTCGGCTCGGCCGCCACGGCGGCGGCGTCGGTGCGCAGCCTTCGGCGCCGCGGGCGGCACGTCCAGGTCGGCCTGCTGCACGGCGCCGCGTCCACGCCGCAGATCCCGATGGATCAGGTCATCGCGCGCGAACTGGAGATCTACGGCTCGCACGGCATGGCGGCCCACGAGTACCCGGCGATGCTCGCGCTCATCACCAGCGGCGCGCTGCGTCCGGAACGGCTGGTCGGTCGCGTGATCGGCCTGGAAGACGCAGGGGCGGCGCTCGCCGCGATGGACCGGCCGGCGTCCAGAGCCGGGATGACGGTGATCAAGCTGTAGGGCAGGCCGGTCGCGTCCGAAAACCGCCAGCCGTTGTCCGACCGGGCCGGCAGACTGGACGCGTGCCGATTCCTGACCCGGACACCTGCTACCGCGTGTTGCAGGGCCGCGACGCCCGCTTCGACGGCTGGTTCTTCGTCGCGGTGCGGACGACGCGCGTCTACTGCCGCCCGTCCTGCCCGGCGATCACGCCGATGCGCAAGAACGTCTCGTTCCATCCGAGCGCCGCTGCCGCACAGCGGGCCGGCTACCGCGCCTGCAAGCGATGCCGACCGGATGCCTCGCCGGGTTCACCCGATTGGGACGTGCGCGGCGACCTCGTCGGACGCGCGCTGCGCCTGATCCGCGACGGCATCATCGACCGCGAAGGCGTGCCAGGCCTCGCCGATCGCCTCGGCTACTCCGAGCGCCAGGTGCACCGCTCGCTCGTCGCCGAGGTCGGGGCCGGCCCGCTGGCAGTTGCCCGGGCACAGCGCGCACAGACGGCCCGCGTCCTGCTCGAGACCACCGACCTGGCGGCGGGCGACGTCGCGTTCGCGGCGGGATTTTCGAGCATCCGCCAGTTCAACGACACGATCCAGGACGTATTCGCCACGACGCCGGCCGGGCTGCGGGCCGCACGCCGCGACCGCTCGCCTTCGGTGCCCGGCGTCCTCGACCTGCGGCTGCCGTTCCGAGCGCCGATGGATCTCGGTGCGACGCTCGAGTTCCTCGGCCTGCGGGCGATTCCGGGCGTCGAGTCCTACGACGGCGTGACGTTCACCCGGACGCTGAACCTGCCGGGCGGGCCGGGCCTCGCTCAGATCAGCGACGGTATCGAGTTCGTCCGCTGCCGGTTGCGGCTCACCGATCAGCGCGACCTGGTCACGGCAGTAGCCCGGCTGCGGCGGTTGCTCGACCTCGACGCCGACCCGGTCGCAGTCGACAATGTGCTGCAGGCCGATCCGCACCTCGCGCCGCACGTCCGCAAGCGCGCGGGGCTGCGCTCGCCGGGTGCCGTCGACGGATTCGAGATGGCGATGCGAGCGGTGGTCGGCCAGCAGATCTCGGTAACCGGCGCCCGGACGATTCTCGGCCGGATCGCCGCCGACTTCGGCGCCATCGCGTTCCACGGCGAGCCGTGGTTGCTGTTCCCGTCCGTTGCTGATTTCGGTCGCGCGGACCCGGCCGCGCTGCCGATGCCGCGCAAGCGGGCGGCAACCCTGCACGCGCTCGCCGACGCGCTGGCTCGCGGCGAGCTCGCACTGGACCCCGGCGCCGATCGCACCGCCGCACGCACCGCACTGCTCGCCGTGCCGGGCATCGGGCCGTGGACCGCCGACTACCTGCTCATGCGCGCGATCGGCGACCCCGACATCTTGCTGGCGACCGACCTCGGCGCCCGCAAGGCCGCCGATTCTCTCGACATCGAGATAGATGACAGACGACCCGACTGGGCGCCGTGGCGTTCCTACGCGACGCACCATCTATGGGCGACAGTGCACTGAGGAGGTCGAGATGCGATACAGCTATGTCGAGTCACCATTGGGCGACCTGCTCGTCACGCGCGACGGCGACGGCCTCACCGGCCTGTGCCTGCCCACCGGCAGGTATCGGCAGCGCGTGCGCGACGAGTGGGAGCGCGACGACGACGCGTTCGACGACGTCCGCCGCGAGCTCGACGAGTACTTCGCCGGGACGCTGCAGGACTTCACGGTGCCGCTGAGCCCGCGCGGCAGCACGTTCCAGAAGCAGGTCTGGCAGGCGCTGTCAGAGATCCCGTACGGCGAGACGACGAGCTACGGGAAGGTCGCGGCGTCGATCGGGCACCCGGACGGCGCGCGCGCTGTGGGTGTGGCGAACGGGCAGAACCCGATTCCGATCATCGTGCCGTGCCACCGGGTGATCAGTGCCGACGGCTCGCTCACCGGCTACGGCGGCGGGCTGGACGCCAAGCGCTGGCTGCTCGACCACGAGGCCCGGCACGCCGGGCTGACCCTAAGCCTCTAACGCTCAGTCGTTGAACTGGTTCTGAGCGGCTTCGAGGCCCTGCGCGAGCAGGGCCTCGACCGCGTCTGCAGCCCGGTCGACGAGGAACGGGACCTCCTTGCGCTCGGCGGCAGCGAACTCGCGCAGGACGTAGTCGGCCGGGTCCTGGCGCCCGGGCGGGCGACCGATGCCGAACCGCACCCGGGCATAGTCTTTGCTCCCCAACGCGGACGTGGCCGACCGCAGCCCGTTGTGCCCGCCGTCGCCACCACCACGCTTGATACGAAGCGTCCCGAACGGCAGATCGAGGTCGTCGTGCACGATCGTGATCTGCTCGACCGGCACCTTGTAGAAGCGCGAGATCGACACGATCGACCCGCCCGACTCGTTCATGTACGACTTGGGCTTGACCAGGACGACCGGCGTGCCGGCGATCCGCGTCTCGACCATGTCACAGCTGCGGCCACTGGGAGCCCGGTGCGCCTTGAACCGCCCGCCGACGCGGTCGGCCAGCACGTCGACGACCAGGAAGCCGGCGTTGTGCCGGGTCGCCGCGTAGCGAGGGCCGGGGTTGCCGAGGCCGACCACGAGCTGTCGGTCGTCCATCACGTGCGCAGCCCTCGACAGCCAAGGCATCGAGGTCGGCGAGCGCTAGCCGGCGCTTGCCGGCTCGGCAGGTGCCTCGGCGCCCTCTGGTGCCGCCGCGGGCTCCTCGCCCTCGACCGGCTCCTCGCCCTCGACCGCGGTCTCGGCCTCGAGCTGCTCGGCGGTCGGCGCCTCCTGGATGAGCAGCATCACCTGCTCGGGCTCGCCGGCCAATACCGAACCGGCCGGCAGGTTGAGGTCCGCCGCCGTGATGTGCGAGCCGATCTCGAGGCCCTCGATGCTGACCTCGATCTCGGTCGGCAGGTGGGTGGCCTCGGCCTCGACGCTCACCGTCATGTTCTCCTGCGCTAGCAGGCCGCCACGGACGATCTCGCCGACGACGGTCAGCGGGACCTCGATGCGCACCTTCTCACCGCGGCGCACGGCAAGCAGGTCGACGTGTTCGTAGACGCCCTTGATCGGATGCCGCTGGATCGCCTTCGGAATGGCCAGCTGCTGGGAACCCTCGAGGTCGAGGGTGAGCAGCACGTTCGCGCCGCCGTGCTTGATCGCGTGGCCGAACTCGCGCGCCGGCAGCGACACATGGCGCGGGTCGGCGCCGTGACCGTAGATGACCGCAGGGATCTTGCCGGCCCGCCGCGTGCGGCGGGCGCCGCCCTTGCCGAACTCGGTGCGTGGCTCGGCGGACAGACGGACCTCGGACACGGTAATGCTCCTCTTGGCTGGCTGAACTTGGCGGATCGCGGTGTGGCACCGTCGCGGGAAGCGTCGTAGACCGACACCGCGTCGATCACGGACGCACCGCCGTTCAGGCGGGCACTCCCTCGCCGGGGCAACCGGTTCAGGTTACCCGGCCAGGCGTACGGAGGGCGAATCAGGTCGGCACAGCTAGCATCGGCCGGTGCCGCCCGCCGATCCGCCCGCCGTCCGGGTGCGCGCACCGGCGAAGGTCAACCTGCACCTCGGCGTCGGACCGCTGCGCCCGGACGGATACCACGATCTGGTCACCATCTTCCATGCCGTCGACCTCACCGACGACGTCGTCGCGCGTCCCGCCGACCGGCTCGAGATCGTCGTGACCGGCGAGGGAGCCGCCGACCTGCCTACGGACGAACGCAATCTCGCCTGGCGCGCGGCGGCCCTGCTCGCCGAGCACGCCGGCGCGCCGGCTCGGGCCCGGCTGGAGATCACCAAGTCCATTCCGGTCGCCGGCGGGATGGCCGGCGGTTCGGCTGACGCGGCGGCGGCGCTCGTGGCCTGCGCGGCGCTGTGGCAGGTCGAGGCACCGTTGGCCGAGCTCGCGGCGCGGCTCGGCAGCGACGTCGCGTTCCCGCTGTCCGGTGGTACCGCGCTCGGCACGGGCCGCGGCGAGGTGCTGAGCCCGGTCCTGACGGGCGGCGCGTTCCATTGGGTGTTCGCGCTCGCCGATCACGGCATATCCGCCGCCGCGGCGTATCGCGAGCTCGACCACCAGCGATCCACGGGCGCCGCACCGCGCCCGGTCGGATCGCCGGACGCAGTGATCGAGGCCCTGCGCTCGGGCGATCCGTACCGGCTGGCCGGCACGCTCGCGAACGACCTCCAGCCGGCTGCGCTAGCCATCGCGCCAGCGCTGCGCCGCACGCTCGTCGCGGGCCACGAACTCGGCGCGATCGCGGCGATCGTCTCCGGGTCGGGCCCCACCTGCGCGTTTCTCACCGCGGGACGCGCCGAGGCGACCGCACTGGCCGCGGCGCTGGCCGCCGAGGGAGTCTGCCGCACGACGCGCGTCACGTCCGGTCCCGCGCCGGGAGCAATGATCGTGCCGTGAGCGCGAACCTCGTCAACCTCGAGGCGGTCGGCAAGGCGTACGGGACGACCACCGTGTTCGACGAGGTCTCGCTCGGCATCGCCGACGGCGAGCGAATCGGCGTCGTCGGACGCAACGGCGGTGGCAAGACGACGCTGCTGCGGCTGATCACCGGCGACGAGACGCCGGACTCAGGACGCGTCACGCGCACTGGAGGCGTGCACGTCGCGACCGTGACCCAGCGCGGTGCGCTGCCGCTCAGCGCGACCGTGCGCGACGTCGTCGTCGGCGACGTGGCCGTGCACGAATGGGCCGGCGATGCCGCTGTGCGTGAGATCCTGGGCGGGCTCGGCCTGTCCGCGCTCGGCCTGGACTCGCCAGTGGCGCGGCTGTCGGGCGGCGAGCGTCGCCGCGTCTCGCTCGCAGCTGCCCTTGTACAGCAGGCAGATCTGCTCGTCCTTGACGAGCCGACCAACCATCTTGACGTCGAGGGAATCACCTGGCTCGCGGAATACCTGGTGGCGCGTCGCGGCGCTCTGCTCGTCGTCACGCACGACCGGTGGTTCCTCGACGCCGTCTGCTCGCGCACCTGGGAGGTCGGCGACGCGACGGTGCGACAGTACGACGGCGGCTACGCGGCGTACGTCCTGGCACGCGCCGAGCGGTCGCGGCAGGCGTCGGCGAGCGAGGCACGGCGGCAGAACCTGCTGCGCAAGGAGCTCGCCTGGTTGCGCCGCGGACCACCTGCGCGGACGTCCAAGCCGAAGTTCCGCATCGACGCCGCCGAGGCGCTGATCGCGGACGTCCCGCCACCTCGATCGGGCGTCGAACTGCGCGCGCTCGCTCAGCGACGGCTCGGCCGATCCGTGTACGACGTCGAAGACGTGACGGTGTTGGCCGGCGACCGGGTATTGCTAGACGACATCACGTGGCATGTCGGGCCGGGTGATCGCATCGGTGTCATCGGGGTGAACGGCTCGGGCAAGACACACCTGTTGCGGCTGCTCGTCGGCGAGATCGCCCCCGCGTCCGGAACGGTTCGCGTGGGGCAGACCGTCCACGTCGGCTACCTGTCGCAGGAGGTCACCGAACTACCCGACGAGCTAAGGGTGATCGAGGCGGTGCAGGAGGTTCGCACGACGGCCGTACTGGGGGGTACGGAGTTGTCGGCCACACAGCTCGCGGAGCGGTTCGGCTTCGAGAATGCCCGCCAGTGGACGCCCGTCGCGGGCCTGTCGGGCGGCGAGCGACGCCGGTTGCAGTTGCTGCGCCTGCTGCTGGGCCAGCCTAACGTCCTGCTGCTCGATGAGCCGACGAACGACCTCGACACGGACACCCTTGCCGCATTGGAGGATTTGCTCGACTCCTGGCCCGGGACGCTCATCGTAGTGAGCCACGACCGGTACCTGATCGAGCGGGTCTGCGACTCGACGGTCACGCTGCTGGGCGACGGGTCGCTCGCGGCACTGCCGGGCGGTGTCGAGGAATACCTGGCGCGACGTCAGGCGGCGGCCGCTTCGGAGGAGAAAGCCCGTCAGCGTAAGGGCGATCCCCGCGCGACCCGCCGCGACCTGAC